>Ga0068714_10003526_pt1 | contig 18456 bp, 17 predicted proteins | sample MTBNYHSulfiMetaG_FD_62988 | JGI IMG/M metagenome (GOLD analysis project Ga0068714, IMG submission 62988) | Enrichment culture microbial communities from rom New York Harbor, USA that are MTBE-degrading - MTBE-NYH (New York Harbor Sulfidogenic)... | ecosystem: Environmental > Aquatic > Marine >... | reverse complement strand
TCCCTAATCGACCACGCCATGAATGCCTTAAATTTTAAATTCTTTGGATGAAAATCAACAGACGCTTGCCATCCAATAGTAAGAATAATACCATATACCTTCTAAAGCAACCCATGTCTCCTTCTGCTCACAGAGTGTCCCAATTCGCACACACTCTAGAACAATGGAGACGCAAACTTTCGTATCCGAGGAACGTCGGATGGAAAACGATATCGAAACCAAACCCGAAGCTGATCTTCGGGAGCTGGCTCGTAGAGCCGACGAGTCGTCGTTTGCCAAACAGCTCGGCCTGAAGATCCTGAAAGTGAGCCGCGGATACGCCCAAGCCGCTTTAAGGATCAGTCCGGATCGCCATGGCAATCTGTTCGGCTATATTCACGGTGCTGCTCTGTACGCGCTGGCGGACCACGCAGGTTCCGTCTGCGGGAACAGCCTTGACCGCAAAGCAGTAATGATTCAATCCACGATGAATTTCTTCAAGAATCCGGGAATCGAACAAGACCTCCAGGCGGAGGCACGTGTGGTTCAGGAGGGAAGGAGAACCGGCCATCTCGAAGTAGACATACACGACGAGATGGGAGACATGCTGGCCCGCTTTCAGTCAACCATCTACTTCTTCGACGTATAACCAATTGAGAGGCGACATGAACTCCACCTTACATCGAGTGGCACTCTGTTTAATAGCCATCACTTTTTTGGCCGGCAACCCGGCCTGTTCCTACAAAAAAGCACGCGTTGAAAACGACAATCGATCGGCAAGGATCGGTCTGCTGCAGATCGTACAGGACCCGTTGATGGAGGAGAGCCGTCGCGGATTCGTCGAGGCTTTGAACGAGGGCCTCCCCATCCTGGGGAAGGAGGTCGACGTGGAGTGGGCAAGCGCACAGGGCAATAATCTGGCGCTCAAACCGATTCTGCTCTCTTTCATTGACGAACGAAAAGATCTTATCGTCACTCTTGGCAGTCCTTGCCTCGATAGGGCCGTATCCATGGTGGTCGAAATCCCGGTTGTGTTTGGTGTTACCGTTAACCCGATGGTGCTAGGTTTAGACATCAACAAACGATCCAATTTTCCGAATTTCACGGGTAGCTACTCAGAGCCGCCCCTTGACGAGTTGGGAAACCTGATACGCCGCCTGATGCCGAATTTGAGAGTTCTGGGTACGGTCTGGAATCCCTCCGAGATCAATTCCCGTTACGAGATGTATCATCTGAGGAGATTCTGTGAAAAGTACGGCTACGAACTGAAGGAAGCGCGTGTCAGGTCCGTAGATCAGCTGGAGGCAAGGACTCGACTGCTCCTCGACTGGGAACCGGAAGCAGTGGTGATCCTGGCGGATAACACGGTTCTGGACGGGTTTGACCGAGTGGCCCCGCTGATCAAGGATCAGGAGATACCTATTTTTACGGATATACCTACCATCGTGAGAGAAGGCGGCGCCGACCTGGGATGGGGGTTCGATTTCTTCGAGTGGGGCAAGGAAACCGGACGGACCTCTCTCGAAGTATTGAGCGGAAAGAAACCGGCCGAGATCCAAATCCGGGAATTTGCCGTCCACCTGCTGGCGATCAATCCTAAATCCCTTGCAGCAGTGGGGATCACGGTGCCTGCGGATCTGCTCGATCGCGCCGACAGGGTATTGGAATAGTGTTCCGCAATTGCGGACGCTCTACGGGTGCGTTTCTCACCTCTGAAAACATTTTGGATGCGCCATCACTTAGCGCTATGTGCCGCTCCCGAACCTTGCAAAGGAGGTTTTCCCTGTGTTAAGCGTAATTCGGTGTATGCGGCGTGCCGGAGCGCCTGTGACTTAATACTCATTTCGATGGATAAAGGCGCTCCATAGCGGTTCAGATCGTGTTGTTCCGGATGACTCCAATCAAAACGAAAAGAATCGCAGGAGAAATCGTTTGTACAAAGATATTGACCATATTGCTCTGGCTGTAAAAGATATCGAACAGGCTGCCGAGTTTTTTCAGTCGGCGTTCAAACTCGACCTGATCATGCCGCTCTCGTACCCGGCCGATGGCGTTCATACCAATCTTGTATTCTCCTTAGGCCCGGATAATGAACTCGAACTGATGGGCCCCCTTGGGGACCACGGCTTTCTAGTGCAGTTTCTGGAAAAGAACGGAGAAGGTCTCCATCATCTGGCCCTGGAGGTGACGGACATAGACCGGCACACCGCGGAACTGGAACGAAACGGCGTCCGCGTCTTCGGTCGAACGGATGCTTTGGGAATGCGTTTCACCTTCTTGCATCCGAAGTCAACCCTTTTGGTGGGCATGCAACTCATGCAGAGAAAGCCTCAGAAACCGTCTCGCGATCCTCTGATCAAGGGTATGGACCACGTCGCCATTCGAGTGGAGCAACCCCAGGAGGGACGTCACTTTTTTCTGCGCCAGTTGGGGGCGGAAATGGTTTCGAGTGAAAAGGAGTCCGTACTGGATTGTTGGTGCGACCATTTTGTCTTGGGAAAAGCCCATTTTCATCTGCTGTACGACTTTGAGAGCGGGTCGGCCGTCGAGGCGTCGGAAGGGCTGCATCACTTGGCACTGAAGGTGGACAGTCTTTCAGATGCCATCCATCACCTCAAGCATTACGACGTTCTCCCTCTGGAGAAGTGGTCCGGGGACCAGACAGCCCTGCTCTCTCGTGAAAAGACGTTTGGCTGTGTGTTCAGATTGATCCAGCGCTCGTGAGGCCGTGAGCGATAGAGAAAAATCCTCGATCGGACGCTTCAGCTATTTTCTTCATAAAACCGTTTAGCTTTTTCTTTAACGTATTTGTTAAAACTGCATAAACAACCAAAAGCGCTGCGTCTCTATGTTGCAGCTGCTCGCTTTGTTCCCAACCGAATCACATGACAACATGGAAAGGAAGTTTCTTTGGACTTTGAATATAGTCCGGATCTTGTGACCTTCCAGCAGGAGGCCCGAGCCTTCATCCGGGAATACATGGCGCCTGAAATTGATGAATACGATCGCGAATCCGTGTTTCCGAGGGAGACCTTCAGGAAATTTGGGGCTCAGGGTTTCTTGGGTGCTGCTGTTCCCAAGGGCTTTGGCGGAAAAGGGCTCGGTACACCCGGATATTGTCTGCTGTGCGAAGAACTGGGACGGCTGGGAGCGGGCGCTATCCACAACGGCATTTTCCAGACACAAAAAATGATCCTGTTTTGCGGATCGGAAGAGTTGAAGCGAACTTACCTGCCGGGCCTGAGTTCAGGCGCCATCCACGCGGCCACGGCGATCTCCGAGCCGGACATGGGATCCAGTTTCGCATTGATGATGACCTTCGCCAGACGAGACGGCGCCTTTTATGTACTGAACGGTGAAAAAACGCATATTAATGACGCTGCTGAGGCGGAGCTGATCAATGTGTTCGCCAAAACGGACTCCGGGCTGAGCGTACTTCTCGTCGAAAAGGGTACGGACGGTTTTCTCGTAACAGAAAAACTGGACCCCATTGGTTTGAGGAGTTCCCCCATATACACCGTTAAATTCTCGGAGTGCCGAATTCCAGAAGCCCGGCTTGTGGGAAGAGAGGGAGGCGGGTTGGCCGTATTTACAACTACGTTCAACTTCAGTCGGCTGGGCAACGCGAGCACGTTTATCGGCATGGCCAGGGAAGCTCTGGATAGAGCCGTCGAGTTTGCGAAACAAAGGAAGATAGGATCGTCCCATGTGGCGGACTTCCAAGGTATAAGGTGGATATTGGCGGATCTCCACACCAAACTCGAGGCAGCGGTATTGCTGCGTGACAAGGCTGCTTACGCCGAGGAAGCGAGGCGAGAGATCTCGAGCCTCTCTTCCATGGCAAAGTACTATGCCGGCGAAATGGCCACGGAAGCCGTTATGAGCGCTATCAGAATAATGGGCAGCCATGGTTGTTACAGGAACGGTCCTTTCGACCGTCTGCTCAGAGACGTAAAAGCACTCGAGATTGCCGGGGGCACTCCGGAAATCATGAAAAATGTGATTGCCTCAGCCATTCTGGGCAAAGTAAGTAGACCCTGATGAATCTGAAAACGGCGTGAGCACACCTATCATGCTGATATCTTTTCATTCGATCGGAGAACGATTATGACATTGCCGGATGTAGAGTATGAAAAACTGGACGAAATTGCATTGATTACGCTCAAGCGCCCCGAGAAGCTCAACGTTTTTTCCATTTCCATGGCCGAGAGCCTGATCCAGGCGCTACAGGATGCCGACAGTGACGACCGAATCAAAGCCATTGTGATTACCGGTTCCGGCAAAGCGTTCTGCGCCGGAGGCGACATCCAGGAAATGGTGGACGGCAAAATGAAATCCTGGGGCATGAAGCGATATCTGTGGGAGCATCTCCAAAAAGTGCCCTTACTCATGCAAGAGATCGACAAACTGATGGTCGCCGCGGTCAACGGCGCCGCCGCCGGGGCCGGTTTTGATCTGGCGATGGCGTGCGACGCTCGAGTTGCAAGCCACGATGCCAGGTTCATTTCATCCTATGTCCGTTTAGGCTTGGCGCCCGGTTTTGGCGGCTGTTTCTTTCTGCCTCGCATAATAGGACTGGGACATGCCCTGGAGATTCTGCTTTCAGGTCGGGAAGTGGACGCCAACGAGGCATTGGGTCTTGGGCTGGTTAATCGGTTGCATTCGAAAGAAACGCTCCTGGAAGAAACCTTGGCCTGGACCTCTGAGATGACCAAATGGTCCTTGCCCGCTTTGAGAGTGATAAAACGCGGCGTCTTACAGGGGCTCAAATCCGATCTGAGAAGCCATCTGGACTACCTGTCCTCTCAGGATGCGTTGCTTTCCTTGACGGACGAGCATCAGGATATCCTGAACCGTTTCCAAAACAAGAAGTGATCGGCCATGGGAGGGCGCCTCATTGCATCTTTACCTATCGCCATCGTCTATAATTTTTTTGTGGACCGGTTTATAGGGGGACTGACTCCAGGGGCTGTAAAGGGGTAAACAGTCGTTGCGGATCGAAGACGGCCCGATCGGACTGGATGGCAATGAGGCATCCTCTGATGAGCCCGGCCCGAAACAGTTCAGCGGCCGCATCCATTCCCGCCTGAAGAGCGTCAAACCGGGCAGCGGAGGACAATTTTCCCACGCTGCGCACTACGAGCTTCTCTTTCAGATCGCTGGAAGGGTCCAGCTCGCGTGCCGGATGCCGCACCACTTCGGAGGATTCCGCGTATACCGCGTTGGCCAGAGCGGTAGCCGCCGCATCCGCCAGGCTTGCGGTGGCGGTCCATACGGTGACCAGGTCCGCCAGGCCGAGGGAATGACTGCGTCCCTGCCGGCCGCTGGTCGCTACCCCCCCGACGCCGTCTCCCCACAGCACGCGAAGTCTGCCCAGAAACGGCTCATCCGCAAGGCTTCCGGACCTCGACCTCTTCTTGATACCCACCCGGGCATTCTTGCCGGCTTTGAGACGTAACGCGATGTCTCCGCCGTTATTGACGAGCACCCTGTCCGCGCCCAGCTCCCAGGCCCGATCCGCCACCTCGTCGGCCACTGCGCCGGCTACTGCGGCCAAGGGCGTGAGCTCCCGTCCTACAGCTAGGGCCGCATCTCTGGCTCTGGCTACCACCCCCGGAAGGGGTCGGTCCGGAGGAAGCTCGACGACCGGTTTCTTCAGATATTCCTGGAAATCGGCCAGAATAGCCAGGCAAGCCAAGGCCGTTCGAGCCGACCGGGCGGCGATGACCGGCCGAGGAACCCCTTCTTTCCATGCCGATATGCTCAGCGTCATGGGGCCCCAATCCACCAGTACAAGATCTTCTCTCAGGATTTGGATCGGTTCCAAGGCACAGGCTCCTGTGTACGGAAAGGCTTGATCGCCTCGACGTGCCCTCCCATCTTCTCGTAATCGCTGCGCCGCATGGTGTATTCGATAGGAGCCACCGTCGCCGGGGTGGGCACCCACGAAAACGCGCCGGGTTCAACCCGCTCGACGTCAACGTAGAACGTGATACCGCCTCCCGGCAGCACGAATACCGGTGCGCCTCCGCAAGTGAGATTGGCGAGGGCCGAATGCACGGCAAGGGTTAGACGTAAAGGATAGCGCACCACGCCTCCCCGGGCCGAACCGCCAGCCCCGCCCACGTAGACCGCCGAAACTCGAGATTCCTGGCAGGATTCGGCAATGGCGGCCACAGCTTCTTCAGCCTCCGGGGTAAGCTCTATGGGTTCGAACACGCATTCATCGTTGAGCACATACAGTGCGGCTTTGCGGCCCGTGGTTTCCGTGATCAGCAATGTGGCGCCGGGCCTGGTGAGGGAAACGTCCACTGAATGGACGACATCGAGAGGATCGGAAAGATCCGTGCCGCCCCAGCCGCGTCCGGAGCTGCCGAAATAGCGGCCGGGTGTGGATACGGGAAAAGTCAGCTTAAGGCCTGAAGGTGCAACCCCCAGACATCGACCCGCAGCGTGATGCGTAAACAGGGACGTGATGTGGTGATCCAGCACAATGACTTCGTCCGCAGCTTTCTCCAGGAAGGCGGCAAAAAGACCCGCAGTGGCGGATCCGCATCCGACGCGCATCTTTTCGACCGTCCGGCCGTCAATCAGCGGTGGTTTACCCACCTGCACTTTCATTTTGGCTCCGTTTTTCACGGATAGCTCCACCGCCTCCCGGTTGGCGATAGCCGCTACGGCGCGGGCCGCGGCGAATCCGCCTTTTCCGGTGAGTCGGTTCACACCGCCTATGGCCAGCATCTTGGACCCGTATTCCTCGGTCTCCACCATTCCCACGACGCGTCCGTCGAAGCGCACGTCAGCGCCCTCTTTTCCAACATCGAGGTCCGTGTCGATCTTGAGTTTGATGCCCGAATAGCTCAAGGGGGCTTCCGTGACCACGGTAACCACGTCAACACCGTCACGTTCATCGTTCACAATATAGGGAGCCGGTACGTAATCCGGATAGGTTCCGCCGGCTCCTATGGCTGTCAGGAGCGGCCTGCGGATGATCGTCTCCGTTTCGGCGCCCACCACGTCAATGACTTCGTCATAGGTGAGCAGGGGTCTGTTTCGCTTCAGTTTGCCGGCTATGTTGGCGAAACGACCGCAGGCGCCTCTGAATCCTTCGGGCACCCGGCAATTCACCGGGCAAATCCTGCAGACCACCGCCCCTTCCACCAAAAGCGCAACCTCTTCGACCGCTTGCCGGGGACAGACCTTCAAACAGGTCCGGCATTGCACACATTTTTCGTTGATCACCGCTTTTTTGGCGACCAGAGTGACGGCCTCCATGGGACAGTCGCGTACGCAAAGGCCGCAGCCGTTACATCGGTCAGGGGCGATCCTCATGGGGTGTCGCCCTCCCGGCCCGAATCCAATGCTTCCATAATTCGCTCCAGAGAGAGCGGCAAATGCCTCATCGGCTTGCCTATGGCATGGCTCACGGCTGAAGCTACCGCCGGCGCCGTGGGAATCAGTGCGGGCTCGCCGACGCCTTTGGCCCCGAACGGCCCGGACTCTTCCGGCTCCTCGACGATGAGGGGGGTCACCCTGGGGGCATCCGCACTAGTGGGGATATGGTAATTTTGCAGGTTGTCCGTGATTCCAGGCTGGAACTCCTCCATCAGGGCCATGCCGACGCCCATAAGCACCCCTCCGCATATCTGCCCTATTACGGCCCGGGGGTTCACGGCCCGCCCGACGTCATGAGCCGCGGCCACTTCCGGCACATGGATCATTCCCGAAGCCGTCTCCACGTTCACCCTGGCACACTGGGCCGCAAAGGCGTACGCAGCATAAGGTCTACCTTGCCCGGTTTCCGGATTCAAAGAAGTGACATTGGGGTCGAATTTCCCGTTGCCTTTGATGATCTTGCCCCGCCCGGTCATGAGCCGCACCACTTCAGTAACGTCCATACAAACATCCGGGTCTTCCCGGCTTACGATTTGATCGCCTTTCAGCTCAAGTTCCAGGTGACGGCGGCCCAGCACTTCGCGTGCGCCCTCGACGATTCTCATCTCGAGATTATCTGCAGCAGCTAGTACCGCACCACCCGATATGTAGGTCTGGCGGCTCGCCGAAGTGGCGCCCGATGACGTAGTACGATCCGTGTCTCCCCGACAGAGCTTGATTCGTTCCGGCTCGAGGCCGAGGCGCGTCGCCGCCAACTGGCGCAAAACCGTGTCCGACCCCTGTCCGATGTCCGCCGCGCCGGTGTAGAGGATGAGCTTGCCCTTCCGGGTCCATTCGAGTTGGGCTGTAGAAGGATTGGAGACCCCGGTGTTGCCGATGCCATAAAACATGGCCGCCACACCGACCCCCTCGAGTCGGTTTTTATCCGAGCTCGCTCGCCGTCGCCAGTTTTCGTATATGGGCCGGATCTTTTCCAGGCATTGGACCATGCCTACCCCGCTTCTGAGCCGTTGGCCGGTGGCGGTTCGGGAACCGTTCCGCAAGGCGTTGAGCACACGAATCTCCAACGGATCCATATCCAGGCACCGGGCCAGCGCGTCCATCTGCCCCTCGTGCGCCAGAGCCGCTTGAGGCACACCGAAGCCTCGCATAGCCCCGTTCCAAGCATTGTTCGTATAGGCCATCCGGCAGCGCACATCCACATTAGGGACAAAATAGGGACCTGTAGCGTGAACCGCCGCCCTGGTGTTCACCGCAAACCCATACGATGCAAAAGCCCCCGTGTCCGACAACATGTCCACTTTCGTGGCGGTAAGTCGGCCCCGGTCGTCCGCGCCGGTAATGAAGCGCATACGGAAGGGGTGTCGTTTGGCCGTGGCGATAAAAGACTCTTCTCTTGTGAAACACATCCGAACGGGCCTGTGGAGATGCCAGGCGGCCAGAGCAAGAAAGGGCTGCACGGAAAGATCCAACTTTCCGCCGAATCCGCCTCCGGTTTCCGCCTGCACCACCCGTATCCTCTCGACCTCCACCCCCAGGAACAGCGCCAGATCCTCCCGATCATAATGAGGATTCTGGGTGCAGGCCCAGACCATCACCCGCCCGTCTCTGCACTCCGCCCGACCCCCCTCGAGCTCGAGGGCGGCATGTTCCAATACACCGGTGGTATATTCAGCCTCTACAATTACGGCCGACTCGGCCAGAGCGGTCTCGGCATCGCCTCTCGACACGATGCGTTCGGTGAGCAGGTTGCTTGCGGAGTGATCGGGGTGCACCAAAGGTGCTTCCGCGGAAAGCGCTTCTTCCGGATCGAATACACCGGGCAACGGCTCCAGGCTTACAGTAACCGCCAGTGACCCGGCTAAAGCGGATTCTCTGGTCTCAGCCGCCACCAGGGCCACGGCTTGTCCGGCGTGACGCACCATTTTGTGCGCCAGAAATTCCTGATCCTTTGTGATTGGGATAATCCCCAATCGACGGGTTCCGGGAATGTCCCCGGCCGTAAACACCCGAACCACCCCAGGAACGGCCAGGGCGCGGCTCGAGTCCACTCCGAGCAGCCTGGACGGCGCTCGCCGAACGCGAACACAGGCGAGGTGCAAATCTTCGGGCTTGCCCAGATCCGCGCCAAAACGGGTTTCACCTTTCACGCGTGCGAGGGCTCCAACTCTGTACACATTCCATCCGATACTCATGCGCCTATTGCCATCCGTTCCCAGGCCAGTGCCAGGGTTCTGCCGGTAACTCGGTCTATGGCCCGTACTTTGTATGTCGCGGAAGAGCGCCACCCGCAAACGTCTCGGAAGTGATCCGTTGCTCTGCGCCCAGCCTCCCTCCAGAGCGCTTCACCGGGCGCACCATTGGCAAGTAGATGCTCTACGTGGTTCAATCGGCGGGGGAAAGGAAAACAGGCGCCCAATACCACCCTGCAGTCGGAAAGATCCGGAACCAGGCAGACGGCAACGTTCAGTCGGGCCACACTGACGCCCCGGCGACGGCCGACCTTGGAAAAGACCTGACCGTCACGGGATTCCAGTCGGTCCAGTTCGAAACCAAGAATCAGTTCGTCTTTGCCGAGGGTGGTTCGGCCAGGGCCTGTGATCAGTTCCTCTACCCGACAAAAACGCCGTCCTCTGACGGAAACGACCTCGGCGCGGGCGCCGAGAGCCACCAGAGCGGTGACTCCGTCGGCGGCTGGGGAAGCATTGGCCACGTTGCCGCCGATGGTCGCCGTCTGACGAACCTGGACCGAACCTACAGTGGCCGCCGCCTGCTTCAGAATCGGACATACCCGCTCAACCGCTGAATCGCTCTCCAATCGCCGGAAGGATATTCCAGCGCCGATGTAAGGGCGTTCACTGCCAAGATCCAGACGCGTCAGCTCGGAAAGGCGGGTCACATCCAGGATCACGTCCGGCAGAGGTTCGCCGGCGAGGCGGTCCCGACGCAGCTGCGGCATCAGATCGGTACCTCCGGCCAGCACGCGAACTTCGCCCTCGGCCATCACATCGAGGGCCTCATTGACGGAACTTGCCGCAATGAAACGACTCATGGACGTCCTTCCCGAAGACGTTTGGCCGCCTTACGAACGGCTCTCACAATGTCGTGATACCCGGTACATCGACAGAGATTGCCCGCCAGAGCCCTCTTGATCTCTTCCTCTCCCGGGTCGGGGTTGCGGCTCAACAAGTCCGCTGCGGACATGATCATGCCGGGAGTGCAGAAGCCGCATTGCACGGCTCCGGTTTCCAGGAAGGCCTCCTGCAAAGGATGCAACGTTTGGCCCTTCGCCATGCCCTCGATGGTGGTCACCTCGCGGCCCTGGACCTGCCAGGCCGCGGTCAGACAGGCGTTCACCACACAGCCGTCCAGCAACACACTGCAAGCGCCGCACTCCCCTACCCCGCATCCCTCCTTGGCGCCTTTCTTGTCCAGGTAATTGCGCAACAGGCCCAGCAGGCTCTCTTCTCCGGGAACATCGCGGATTCGTATTTCGTTCCCGTTAAGTATGAATCTCAGTTCCATTCCGTTAATAACCGTATCATAGAGCGTCGGCGCCCGGAGCAGGAGTCAGACAGTACTACCGCAGCATCATTTTGGGCAGGTACAGGGCGATCGGGGGAAAAACGGTAATCAGAACAACGACGGCAATGATTGCGAGCAAAAAAGGTGCGACGCCCCGGAAAATGGTTTCCACCGGAGTATCGGTTGCAACTCCGGCTACGGTGAAAATATTCAAGCCCATGGGGGGCGTGATCAGGCCGGCTTCCATCATAAGCACTGCGATCACCCCGAACCAGATGGGGTCAAAATTCAGCGTTTCAATAATGGGATAGATCACGGGCAGGGTCAACACCATCATCGAGATGGCATCCAGGAAGCACCCCAGAAAAAGGTAAATCAGAATAATCACGGAATGAACCACATACGGGGAAACCTCGAGCCCTGACGCCCAATTCGCCACTTGCATCGGGATGGTGGAGAGGGCCAGAAAGTAGCTGAACACATTGGCTCCGGCCACGAGTATCAACACCATGACCGAGATGCGTACGGACTCCAATAGCGCGCTTATCAGCCCGTCCCAGGTCAGCTTCCGTTTGAGTAAAGCGACCCCAAACAGCAAGGTTGCGCCAACCGCTCCGGCTTCCGTGGGAGTGAAAAACCCGGCATAAATGCCCCCCATCACCACAAAGAAAAGCACCAGCGGCTCCCATACGCCTTTCAGGGAAATCATCCTCTCTTTCCAGGTCACCGTTGCCGGATTGACCGGCGCCAGAGCCGGTCTCATCTTGACCCAGACCATCACGATCGTTATGAATGCTGCCAGCAGAAGGATGCCCGGGAGGATACCGGCCACCAGGAGTTTGCCGATGGACTGCTCGGTGAGCATCCCATACACTACGAAACCGATGCTGGGCGGAATCAGGAAACCCAGCGTTCCTCCAGCAGCTACACTGCCTGTTGCCAGCCTCGAGTCGTAATTGAAGCGCTTCATTTCAGGAAGGGCCACCGTGCTCATAGTGGCCGCGGTAGCCACCGAGGATCCCGAAACCGCGGCAAAGCCGCCGCAAGCCCCGATCGTCGCAATGGCCAGCCCCCCCGGCAACCGGCGCATCCATTTCTCGAACATGCCATAGAGTTCGCTGGTGAGGCCCGAACTGCCGGCGAAACCGCCCATCACGATGAACAGAGGGATGACCGTGTACGGATAAAAAGAAGCGACCTCCCATACCGTACTGGCCACCACGGGCAAAGCCGCTCCTGCCGAGGCCAGATAAGTGATCCCTCCAAAACCGACCAGCATGAGGGCAAAGGCAATAGGCATACCCAGAAACAGCAACAAGAATACACATCCGGTACCAATGACGCCTGTGGTTATCGGGTCCACTATTTCCTCCCGACCAACATTTGCACGCGATCCACCGCGTCGAACAAGAGTTCGAGGAGGAGGAAAAAGGCCGCCAGCGGGATCAGCATTCTGAAGGGTAATTGAGAAATGCGCAGCATGTCGGAGACGGCGCTCGTCTCTATGGCTTCGATCCATCCCTGCCGGCACAGGATGGCGATGATGAACATACTGAAAAAGGTTGTAATCAACTCCAGTATCAAAGCCGCCGGCGCGGGTAACCTGGACGTGAGCATGGTTACCCGCACGTGGCCTTTTACTTGATGGGTATACGCCAGACCCAGCAGAATAAAAATAGACAACATGTAACCGGAAAGCTCTATGGTGCCCGGGATGGGCTTGGACCATAGGCCGCGGCTCACCACTTCCAAAGACGTCAACAGCATCATGGGAATGAGCAGAAACATACCCGTGTACGTCAGGATACGCGTAATCTTCTGAACCGCCCTCTTCACCGCTGAATACATTTCCCCGGGCCCGGCCATTCCGTTTCTATTTGCTTTCCGTTGTGCGCCATTCCGGGGGAAACGCCACGCACTTGGTGCCGCGAGCTTCAGCTATTTTGTTGTACATGATTACGGCTTCTTTGGCGTCGAGTCCCTTTTTCTCCAAATCGGCTACCCATTGGCGGGTCTGTTCCTGGAATCTCTCGAACCAGCGCGCTTCTTCCTCCGCGGACGGCTCATGGATTTTCACTCCTTTGGCGTTGAGCTCCTCCATCATCTGGGTGTAGGTCTTCTTATCCAGTCCGTGGGTGGTGGCAAACGGGTTGCCCACCACTTCTTCGATGATGGGTTTGAGGTCGTCGGGAGTATTCTCCCAGCTCTTCTTGTTCATCACCACGCCCTCGGAAACGCAACCGAACGTGGCTTTGACTCCATATTTCGCGACCTCGTGGAGCTTGAACGCCAGAACCAGGGGCGGACAGGTGACCAAGCCGTCGATCGTGCCGGTTTCCATGGCCAAATACACATCTCCCAGAGGCATGAATACCGGCTCGGCGCCCAGGGCTTTGATGTAGTTGGTCTGCTGACCGCCCGGAGTTCGGATCTTCATGCCCGCCAAATCCTCAAGGGTCTGCACCGGCTTGGTAGTCCACAAAAAGGCCTGGATGCATCCGTTCAGCTCGAGAACCTTGACGTCTTTGAACTCATCCTCCAACACCTTCTCATAGACCTCATTGCCGATATCCGTAGCGAGATCTTTGCCTTCCACCCAGGCTGCCAGCGAGAGTACGTCGGTGAGAGGAAAACGGCCGGGAGTCCAGGTGGCGGTGAAATACCCCATATCGGACAAGCCGTTCTTTACGATGTCAAAGTGCTCAGGACCTTTTCCCAATGCCCCTCCGGCGTATAAAGTGTAGGTGATCCGGCCGTTGCTCCGCTTCTTCAGTTCCTCGAGCATCGGAGCCCACACTGTTTTCACCTCTCGACTCACCGGAGGATGCCACGTGCTAAATTTGATGTGCATAGTGGAGTCGGACTCCGCCTGCGCCGTAATTCCTATCGCCGGGCAGAACAACAATCCTAGGACCAAGCTTGTTGCCAGAATACACTTTTTCATGGGTGCATACCTCCCAAGTTGGAATGTGTAGACGGACTTCTGGAGTCCTTTTGTTGAAGTAAACGGGTGCATGTGAAGCTCCCGCACTTCAAACGCCTTTCTCTGTTTTCCGTGCAAACACGCTTACACTTCTGACACCCTACACTTTTTTGTTCTTGACCTCAACAGACTTAACCGATAAATTATTTTTTAAGTATATGTAAAATTAATATGGCGTCAAGGATTTTAGATCGGATCGGAAACAAAAAGGTGGCCGGACCAAGTTTAGGTAGTAAATTAAAAGATTTGCGTCTCGCCAAGCAGTTGACGTTGAAGCAGGTTGCAGAGCGCGCGGGCTATACGGCCGGCTATGTATCCCAAATAGAGCATGATAAAGCATCACCCTCGATTGCCTCGCTGAAAAAGATTGCTTCCGTGCTGGACGCCCGCATCGTCGATCTCTTCTTGGAGGAAGTCGAAAACGATTCCGTCGTTTTGGATCCCTCGCAGTGGGTTACTGTGAGTCTCGTGCGATGGAAGGCCGATATCCGGCAAATGGTGCGTTCGGTCAAGCATCGGCGGATGCAGCCTTTTTACACGGTCATCCAACCCGGGGGCGGCACTTCGAAGGACTACAGCCATCATGGCGAGGAGTTCGGTCTGGTGTTGCAGGGTGAACTGACTCTGAAGGTGGGATCGGAAACCTACCTGGTACAAAAGGGATCCTCGTTTTACTACTCCTCAAATTTGCCCCACGCCTGGACCAACGAAAGTGACGGTCCCTGCACCGTGGTGTGGGTGGTGACTCCACCAAGCTGGTGATGTTCGGGTCGCCGGATCAGGAGGCTTTATACCATGAAAACACTTTTGATCAATAATGTTGGACTGATGATCTCCGGAGAAGTAGACAAACCCCTTTTGGACGCCGACTCGATCCTCGTCGAGGAAGGCCTAATCCGTCAGGTGGGTTCCGGGTTGAGGCCTCCGAACAATGATACCCGGGTGATCGATGCAATGGGTTGTGCGGTGACACCCGGATTGATCGATTCCCACTGCCATGTGGTGCTGGGAGATTGGTCCCCCCGACAACAGATGCAGAACTTCCTGGAATCCTCCCTGCACGGGGGTGTGACGACCTCCATCTCGGCCGGTGAAGTGCATCTGCCCGGACGGCCTAAAGACGCCCTTGGAGCCAAATGCCTGGCCATTCTGGCAGCCAAGTCCTGGGCGGGTTATCGCCCCGGAGGCATGAAAGTACTGGGCGGAGCACTGATTCTCGAGAAGGGACTTACAGAGTCCGACATCGAGGAATGCGCTCAGGCCGGAGTCAAAGTGATTGGGGAGATAGGCCTTGGCTCGGTGAAGGATCCCGACGAGGCGGCTGAACTGGTCGCCTGGGCCAAGGCCCGCGGCATGACGGTGATGATGCACACCGGCGGCACTTCCATCCCCGGCTCGTCCGTGGTCGGCGCGGATCAGATCCTCAAGGTAAAACCGTCGGTGGTGTCACATATCAATGGAGGGCCTACCGCTGTGAGCTTCGAGGGGGCCTTGGAAATTGTCGAGAAGTCCGACGCAGCCCTCGAGATCGTGCAATGCGGCAACTGGAAACGAGCCGCTCAAGTGGCGGATATCATACACGAGCGCGGAGAGTGGGGGCGATGTATTCTGGGCAACGACGCACCTTCCGGCACCGGGGTGGTCACTCTGGGCATATTGCGAAACATTGCCATGCTGGCCGGTCAGAGCGCGGTGCCTCCCGAGCTGGCGATATGTATGGCCACGGGCAACACGGCCAAAGTCTATGGATTCAACCGCGGTCGCATCGCAGAAGGTCTGGAAGCGGACCTCGTATTCATGGACGCACCCATGGGGTCGCCCGGAAGCGACACGCTGGAGGCCCTGTCCGAGGGCGATATTCCCGGGATCTCTATAGTAATGGTGGACGGCAACGTGGTCGTAAGCAAAAGTCGCAATACCCCGCCGCCTGTTCGACAAGCTCGAGTCGTATGATTACGCTCTTAAAATAATAGCCGGAACGGAATCTTTGATAGGGAGGCAACGAATGGAGATACGTAAGCTCGTAACCATTGTCGAGGAAACCCATAAAGAAGTAGACAGAAAGATCGATCCGCCCACCCGAAAAGCCGCCGCCCTCGCGGTGATCGAGAATCCCTTGGCCGGCCGCTACGTAGAAGATCTCACCGTGTTGATGGATATGGGGAAGCAACTGGGGACCCTTCTGGGCAACAAGGCCCGAGAAGCGTTGGGCATAGGACCCGAGTGGTGCGAGAGCTACGGCAAGGCGGCCATCGTGGGCATGAACGGCGAGTTGGAGCACGCCGGAGCCCTTCTTCACCCCAAGCTCGGGAAACCTTTCCGCGAAGCCCTGGGACGCGGCTTGGCCCTGATACCTTCCGTCAAAAAACGGGGAGGCCCCGGATGCACCATCGATATCCCTCTGAATCACAAAGATGCGGCCTTTATCCGCTCTCATTTTGACGGTATGACGGTGAGCCTCGAGGATGCTCCCGGCCCGGACGAGATTCTGGTGGCCCTGGCGGTTACCGACTCCGGCCGGCCTTTGCCGAGAATCGGAGGGCTTACCAAAGAAGAAGCCAAATACAAGGACGGCTTACGCTAACCCGCAACCACTCCAAATACTCAATCGGAGCATGAAGCAATGGGGATTCTGTCCGAAGTAAAAAAACATTATGGCAAACTGAAACTATGGATAGGCGGTGAGTGGGTCGAGTCGCAATCCGCGGACGTCCAGGTAACCACCAATCCCGCCACGGGAGAGCCTATCGCCGAGTTCCCCTCTGCGACCAAAGACGAGGCTCGCGCCGCGGTAGCAGCCGCCCACAAAGGCTTTCTCGCTTGGCGTGAAGTCGCTCTGCGCGAGCGGGGCAAACTCATGTTCGATCTGAGGCAGAAGTTCGAAGAAAGGTTCGATGTCCTGTGCCGGGTGCTCACCCAGGATCACGGACGAACCATCGGCGAATCCCGGGGGTCGGTGCGCAGGGTTATCGAGAACGTGGAGTCCGCCTGCTCCGCCGTCTACGGAATGCCCAAGCTGAACGAACATGTCGACCAATTGGCCAATGGGATCGACGAATATCTGATCTACGAGCCCAAAGGGGTTTTCCTGATCGTCACCCCGGGCAACATTCCGATGCATGCATGGTCCTCGTTTGTGCCCTACGCTCTGGCTTCGGGCTGCTCCGTCGTAGTGAGCCCCAGCCGACAGGATCCCGTAGCCGCGGAATACATCTGCAGGGTCACCGAAGACCTGGGTCTGCCCGACGGGACGATCAACCTCATTCACGGCGGGCGATCGATCAACGAATACATCCTGCGGCAGCCCGAGGTGCAGGGTGTGGGTTTCATCGGCTCCACGGCCGTGGCCGGGAAGCTCTTCAAGCTCTGCGGCGAACTCGGTAAAGATTCCTCCCTGAACGGGAACGGAAAGAACTGTGTAGTCGTCATGCCGGATGCGGATATCGATCAGACCGTGCAGTTCCTTCTGCGTGGCTGCTACGGAATGGGAGGCCAGCGTTGCCTGGGCTCGGATAACGTGGTTGCCGTAGGCGAAGCCTATTACGAACTGAAAGAGAAGCTGACCTCCGCGGCCTCGGGAATGAAACTGGGATACGGCCTGGACGAGTCCGTGGAGTTGGGGCCCATGTGCACTCCGGCTGGACGGGATAAGGTAATCGATTGGATAGATCTTGCCCTCGATGATGGTTGCACTATGCTTTATGATGGTCGGAAACCCCGCGTGGAGGGCTATCCCAAGGGATATTTCCTGGCGCCGACCGTCCTGGACAACGCGCAACCGGGCATGCCCACCACTAAGGAGGAGGCTTTCGGACCGGTCACCGCGTTGATGCGTTTCAGAGACCTGGATCAGGTCATCCGGTGGCATAATGAAAGCAATAACGATCTGGGCCACTCGGCCTGCATCATGACCCAGAGCGGCAAATCAGCCCGCAAATTCGTAAAAGAGATGGAAACGGGCAACGTGGGGGTCAATGTGGCCGTTCCCCAGCCTTACGCCTTCTTTCCCCTCGGCTCAAAAAAACAGTCGTTTCTGGGCTCAGCCAAGTCACGCCTGGCATCCATGCGGCTTTTCCTGGACGAGAAGACGGTCACCGCCCGCTGGGTGTAACGGGCCGGTTTATTGTAAGCATTCCCGTGGGGAAAACGTTTCCAAACGTTTTCCCCACGTACCCCCCCTTTCGAAACCTTCGAGGAGGCGCCACCCTGCGGGGCGCTCATCCGATCATCAACACCTTCGCCCCTTTTATTTTGTGCTCCCTCAGCTCCATGAGCGCCGTGTTGGCGTCTTCGAGTGCGAACTCCTGCACCTCGGGCTCAAAGGGTATCTCGGCCGCAAGCTTCAAAAACTCCTCTACGTCGCTGCTCGTCACATTCGCCACGCTCTTGATTTCCTTTTCCAGCCACAGATGATGTTCGTAGTCCAGTTTGAGAAGGTACTCTTTGTCCCTACCCTCTTTTCGGATAGCGTTAATGACGAGTCTCCCGCCTTTTTCCAAATGCTTCAGCGCCTCCACGACCGGCTTCCAAACCGGGGTCGTATCGATGATGCCGTGGATTTTCTCGGGGGGAGT
>Ga0068714_10003525_pt1 | contig 18458 bp, 12 predicted proteins | sample MTBNYHSulfiMetaG_FD_62988 | JGI IMG/M metagenome (GOLD analysis project Ga0068714, IMG submission 62988) | Enrichment culture microbial communities from rom New York Harbor, USA that are MTBE-degrading - MTBE-NYH (New York Harbor Sulfidogenic)... | ecosystem: Environmental > Aquatic > Marine >... | reverse complement strand
ACCGTGGGGCCTGCGCCTGCCGCTCATCCTGACCGAGTGCGGTATAGACGGCGGGGTGACCGACCGGCCGGGGCCGCCGGGCATGGGCTGGAAGGATTTTGCCGGCTACTGGGCGGACCTGGGCATGGGGCCGGATGCGCCGGGCAATTACGTGGAGCAACTGGCCTGGTACGATAGCCAGCTCCAGTTGGACGACTATGTGGTGGGCGCGGCGGTGTTCGCCATGACTGCTTTCGAGGAGTGGGGGAGCTTTGAGCTCCTGGGAGAGGCGGCGACGATTTTGCAGCAATACCTGTCGGTGCATCCCGTCCGCTAAGAGCCGGGGAAGGGAAGGGCTACAACCCGGCGCACCCCGGCAAAGACCAAGGCGCGGCTACTCTTCCGCGTTGCCCGCCTCTTCCTCCTCCGGAGGGTCCTCTTCTTTGTTCTTCCCCTTGCCCTTTTCCTTCAGGTTGGCGGCAATCTCCTCCAGCCGCGCCATGACCCGTGCATGGACCGATCCTTCCGGGTAGCTCCCGTCCTCCTGGAGCTCGCCGGCTGGCGCGCCGGTGAGGATCGCGATCCCCTCGTCCACGGTGCGCACAGGATAGAGGTGGAACTGCCCGGCGGCGACGGCTTCCCGCACCTCGTCGCGGAGCATAAGGTTGACCGCATTCTGCTGGGGAATGATCACGCCCTGCTCGCCGGTCAGCCCTCTGTGCGTGCAGGTGAGAAAAAAGCCCTCGATCTTTTGATTGACGCCGCCGATCGGCTGGATGTTGCCCTGCTGGTCCACCGAACCGGTGACGGCGATGCCCTGCTTGATCGGCAGGTTGCTCAGGCTGCTGAGCAACGCATAGATCTCGGTAGAGCTGGCGCTGTCGCCGTCAATGTCCTCGTACATTTGCTCGAAAGAGATCGAGGCCGCCAGGCTCAGCGGCGTGTTGGGGGCGTACTTGCCGCCCAGGTAGCCGGTCAGCGTCAGCAGTCCCTTGTCGTGGATGCGCCCGCTGAGTTTGGCCTCGCGCTCCACCGAAACGACCCCCGAGTGGCCGGTGTAGGTGCGGGCCGTGATGCGCGAGGGCTTGCCGAACGCATAGTCACCCAGGGACAAGACCGATAACCCGTTCACCTGGCCCACTGCCTCCCCCTCCACATCCACGCGGATGTCGCCATCATCGATCCTCTCCTGGGTCTGCTCCTCGGCGCGATTGGAGCGATAGATTCCCTGGCCGATCGCCTTCTGCACATCCTCGGCCGCGGTCTGCGCGGCGCCGCGACGCTTGGCCCAATAGCTCGCCTCGCGGACCAGGTCGGCAATCTCACCAAAGCGGGTCGATAGCTTTTTCTGGTGCTCGGCCAGCCGCGATCCATATTCAACCACCCGCGCCACCGCCTCGCGTTGGAAGGGCAGCAGCCCTTCCTCGTGGCACCGGGCAGCGATGAACTGGGCATAGTGCGTGCAGGTGTCCGGGTTGCGGTCAAAGGTCGCGCCAAAGTCGGCCTTGACCTTGAACAGCTTGCGAAAGTCCTCGTCGTACTGGTGCAGTGCATAGTAGGTCATTGGGTCGCCGATCAGCAGCACCTTCAGCTCCAGCGGGATCGGCTCCGGCTCGAGAGTCACGGTGGAGACGACCTGCAATTGCGCGCCCAGCCCCTCGGTGCGGATGCTACGGTTCTTGAGTGCGCGTTTCAGGGCGTCCCAGGCCAGGGGGTTGGCCAGCAGGCCGTTCATCTCCACCACCAGGTAGCCGCCGTTGGCCCGGTGCAGGCAGCCGGCCTTGATCATCGTAAAGTCGGTGACCAGCGCGCCGAACTCGGCCCGGTGCTCGATCCGGCCTACCAGGTTGGCGAAGGTGGGATTGGCCTCAAAGATGACCGGCGCGCCCTGGCACCCGCTGTTATCGACGATCACGTTGATGGTGTAGCGGTTGAGCAGCGCCTCGGTCTGCCCGGAGCGCATGGCAGCGGCGAGTCCCTCCTCCGGCTCCTCAGCCGGACCCTTGAAGCCGGCCACATTGTCGATGACGTCGGCCTGCACCGCCTCCAGGTACTCGGGCATCTCCTCCAGGTCGCGGCACTTTTGCTTCAGTTCCTCGATCAGGTGCCCCACGGCAAAGCCGGCGATCTCGCGGTCAAAGCCCTCCAGCCGGTGCTTGGTGGCCTTTTCCAGGTCGCGGATGCCGCGCATGGTCTCGGCCATCTCGCTCTGGAGCTGGCGCTGCCGCGCCTCGATCTCCTTGCGCGTCTCCTGGTCCAGTTGCTGGTAGGCCTCCGGCGTCAGCACCTGGCCGTTGAGCACCGGCGCGATGCCCAGGCCCATGGCCGACTTGATCATGGCAAAGCCGCGCTCGTTGACAATCTGCTCCAGCCGGGCAAAGGCCTCGTTGTGCTTTTCCTGCGCCTCGCGGACGATTGCCTCTTTTTGCTTTTCGTAATCTTCGCTCTCGAAGGCGCGCGGGATCTCGCGCTGCAGGTCGCTGACCAGCTCCTGCATGTCGCGGCGGAATTCGGCGGCGGTGCCCGGCGGCAGCGAGATGGCGTTAGGCCGGTTGGCGTCGCCAAAGTTATTAACATAAATCCAGTCGGGGGGCACCGGCTGATCGGCCGCAATGCGGTTCAGGAAGGTGCGTAGGGTGGTGGTGCGGCCGGTGCCGGTGTAGCCGAGGGCGTACACATTGAAGCCAAAGCTGGCGATGCTCACGCCAAAGTCGATGGCATCGACGGCGCGCTCCTGGCCGATGATGACGATCTCGCCGGGCAAGGACTCGGTCGTCTCGAACTCGAAAATGGCCGGATCGCAGGGACTCGACAGTTGCTCGGCAGTTAGCTCTCTGGGCTTGTCAGTCATGGTAGCACGCTCCTTCGAGGTGGTGCGCTGATTATAGCGGCAAACGGGGAAAATGGAAAATGGTGGAAAGAGACTGGACCAATCTACATTCAGATTGGTCCAGTGCAACGGCCATTCCTGGCACGCTATGCGCGAACTTTAGCCTCTACTGCCAAAGGCAGCCGCGGCGCCGCGTTCGCGGCGGCTGCGTTGCTGGCGGCCGCCACCCTGGTTTTGGCTGCGGGGTGCTCCCGTCTTTTGCGGTCTGTTCGAGCGGTCGCGTTGCAACGGGCTCTCGGGCGCCGGTCCGCCATAGTTAAAGCCGGACAGCCGCCGCCGCTCGATCGGGTTTCCCAGCACCCTTTCGATCTCGCGCACCAGTGACTCGTCGCCCTGTTCCACGAAGGTAAAGGCTTCACCCGTCTTGTGGGCGCGTCCGGTGCGTCCGATGCGGTGCGTGTAGGCGTCCACCGTGTCGGGCATGTCAAAGTTAATCACATGCGAGATCTCGGAGACGTCGATTCCCCGCGCCGCGATGTCGGTGGCGACAAGCACGTCGTACCTGCCATCCCGAAAACCGTCGATGGCACGCTGGCGCTGGTTCTGCGACATGTTGCCTTGCAGCGCCGCGACGCGATAGTCAAGTCTCTCCAGGTCGCGGGCCAGATTGCGGGCGCGGTGCTTGGTCCGGGTAAAGATCAGCACGCGACCTGTGGCCGTTTGCTCCAACGTCGCCAGCAGCAGGTTCTTCTTGAGAGCCTGCGACACGGGATAGAGGGCATGGGAAACGGTCTTGGCCGGGGCGATGATGCCCACCTGCACGGTGACCGGGTCCTTGAGGATACTGTCGGCCAGTTCGCGGATGTCGGCGGGCATTGTGGCCGCAAAAAAGAGCGTCTGGCGCCGGGCCGGCACGAGCTTTAGAATGCGGCGAATGTCGGGCAGGAAGCCCATGTCGCACATCCGGTCGGCCTCGTCCAGGACGAGCACCTCGACGCGTGACAGATCGATGCTGCCATCGCCGGCGAGATCGAGCAGGCGGCCCGGGCAGGCAACGACGATTTCCGCGCCGCGCCGCAAGGCCTTCACCTGGTTATCCCTGCTGACGCCGCCATAGACGGTGACGCTGCGCGCTCGTGTTCTCCGGCCCAGATCGACACTCGCGTCGTGGATCTGCTCGGCCAGTTCACGCGTGGGCGCCACGATAAGAGCGCGCACTTGGCCCAGGGGACCCTGGGTCAGCCGCTGCAAAATGGGCAGGACAAAGGCCGCCGTCTTGCCGGTGCCGGTTTGGGCGATGCCCAATACGTCCCGGCCTTTTAGCACGGCAGGGATCGCCTGCTGTTGAATCGGGGTGGGCATGATGTACCCGGCCCCCTTGATGCCCGCGACGATGCGCGGGTCAAAAGAGAATTGTTCGAAATCCAATTTCAGTACTCCTTGACTGTGTGGAGCCAAGTCGCACTCTTGACTCTGTGATAGATTCACGGTTGATCAGGCCGGGCACAAAAAAACACCGCCCGATTGCGTGAATCGGAGCGGTGACTGCTGCCAGACCGATTGACTTGACCAACCATAGCCAGTATAGCCGCGAACGGACCGGGTGTCAAACCCGTGCCCCGCCCTGGCGATCCGCTGTGACGGGTCTGTGCCAGACCCTCCACGGGCTGGCAAGCGGCCCAAGGTAGCAGAGCATACAGCCACGGGGCAGTTCGCGTGGTACAATCAGGGCAAATCTGTGCGGGAGCCTGTCCTTGCCATGAAACGGAACTCTGTCCTTCTGTTGGTGATTCTCTTGAGCGTCGGCTTGGCAGCCTGTGGCGGCCGGGGCACTGACAGTGCCCCCTCCGGTCCGGTCGTCATTGCCTCTGCCTTCCCTCCGGCCAGCCCATCGCCTGAGCCGGCAGTTGATTCCCCCACCGCTATCCTGCCGAGCGCGCCGGCTGAGGGTACGCCCACGCTTGTGCCCGCAACCATAACAGCGCCTGCGACCGCGGCTGCGACTGCTACATCCAAGCCCCAGGCATCTCCTTCGGCCGTGACCGCGGCCACGGCCGCGGCGACAGCTACACCGCAGCGCGCCACCGACCTGGCCAGGCTGCGCCTGGAGTTGCAGCCGGTCACTGCTGGTCTGGAGGTTCCGGTGGGGCTGGCCCATGCCGGCGACGGTAGCGGGCGGCTCTTTGTGTTGGAAAAGGCGGGCCGCGTTCGCGTGGTCCAGGACGGGGTGTTGCTGCCAGCTCCCTGGCTCGATATCACGGACCGGGTCGGCTCGACCAGCAGCGAGCAGGGTTTGCTGGGCCTGGCTTTTCACCCCGCCTATGCCGAGAACGGCCTCTTTTTCATCAACTATACCGATCGCCAGGGCGACACGGTTATCTCTCGCTTCTCAATGGCTGCGGGTGAGGATGCCGGCGACCTGCCGGTTGCCGATGCGGGCAGCGAGATGCTCGTGCTCAAGCTGGATCAACCGGCCGGCAACCACAATGGCGGCCACCTTGCCTTTGGCCCGGATGGCTATCTGTACATCGGCACCGGCGACGGTGGCGGCGCCGGCGACCAATATAACAATGGGCAGAATGGCGCGACGCTGCTGGGTGCCATGTTGCGCCTGGACGTGGACGGCGGCCGGCCCTACGCCATTCCCCCGGACAATCCCTTTGTCGGCGATCCCGATGTCCGCGACGAAATCTGGGCGCTCGGCCTGCGCAATCCCTGGCGCTACTCCTTTGACCGCCTGACCGGCGATCTGTACATCGCCGATGTGGGCCAGAACGTGTACGAAGAGGTCAATCTCCAGCCTGCTGCGCAGGCCGGGGGGCAAAACTATGGCTGGCCCATCATGGAGGCCGGCCACTGCTTCCCCGCCGACCGCGAGTGCGACCGGGCCGGGCTTGCCTTGCCGCTATTGGAGTACAATCACTCGCAGGGCTGCTCGATCACCGGCGGGTACGTGTACCGCGGCGCCCAATTCCCCGAACTGTGGGGCGCCTACCTCTTTGGCGATTACTGCAGCGGCCGGATCTGGGGCGTGGCGGCGCAGCCCGGCGACAAGCCCCATGTGGTGGAGCTGGCCCAGGCCGACATCCGGCTGAGCAGCTTTGGGGAGGACGAAGGGGGCGAGTTGTACCTCCTGGACATGGCGCGCGGCGAGCTGTTCGCGCTCGTGGTCCTGCCGCGGTAGGGCGCGCGCCTATCTGGGGTGCCGTGCCTTCTCCGCCGGGAAGCGAGGGTACCCCTCCTGGCTATGGCGAGCCCGGTAGCTTGTCGCGCACCAGCCAGAAGCCCAGCCAACTGCCGGCAGCGCCGCTGATGCCCACCCACAGCGCGTACATGAGGGTGTCGACAAGGCGGCTCAAGCTGCTTATCGACAGCAAGCCCCAGCCGGTGGCCCCGCCGACCACACAGCCGATGGCCCAGCCCAGCGTCACCAGGCCCACGTGCTTCCACTGGAGCGAGGGGTGTGTCCACCTGAGCGCGGCCAGCGTGATCAGCGCGCCGGCCAGCCCGATTGCGGCCCCACTGGGCAGCCATTGTGTTCGGACATAGAGGGGCGCCCATAGCGCCCACGTGACGGCTATGCCGGCCGCCCAGCCAAAGGCCACGACCGGTACCTGTCTCCAGGGGGTGGGCGGGTCCGTCCGGCGCAATACCAGGACGGTGATCAGTCCACCGGTACACCCGATGACAAAGATCGAGGTCCAGGGCAGATAGTAGGTGCTGATCCCGGCGATGATCCACAGCCCAAGACAAATGAGCCAGCCGGCAGCGATCAGCACCACCGGCACTGTATCTCTCCTCAGCCTCAGTTCCATCACCGTTGACGGGATAGCTCGCGTGGGCCTGGGCCGCGGTTTGACGGGGAGGCCTGTTGTGCTCGGGCGCGGCGGTGCAGCCTTTGCGGCGGCCGTGGGCGGATCTTGCTGCACCCACTTTTCGCCGCCGTGCACGTACCACTGGCCCGTCTTGGAGCCGATGACCCACCAGCGGCCCTGCTCATCCTCGATCATCAGCTCTTCGAGTTGCGCCTTAAAGTCGGCCTCTGTCAGGCTGCCTTTCTCGAACTGAGCCTTGAGCCGCCGAAACTCTGCTTCCACTCGGGAAAAATCCATCGTCTGTTCTCCTTTGCTTTTCCCACCTCAGGCCAGGGAGCCACAGTGCCGGTCATTCCCGCGCAAGCGGGAATCCACCTCCCGTCATGGTCGCATGGACCCCCGCTTCCACGGGGGTGACAGACCCCAGCAAGGTCCCCTTCACTAGGCGGAGCTTCCAGTCCCCCCGCGCAACTGCCGGAACATCACCCAACCGCCAATGGCGCCGCCGATGCCTCCCCACAGCACATACCTGATTTCAGAGATCACCATCGATCTGCCATCCAGGGTCGTAAGACTCCAGGCGACGGCCCCACCAACTGCAAGTCCCACGCCCCAGCCGATGGCCACGAGGGCTGCTTGTTTCCATCCCAATGAGGAATGCGCCCACTTGAGCCCGGCTGCGGTGATCAGCCCGCCTACGAGCCCGACGATGGCTCCCCTGAGCATCCAGGGGTGCCGGGTATAGATTGCCGGTAACCACCACACAATGGCCATCGCAGCGGCCCAGCCGGCGGTCATGACCGGCACCAAGATCCAGGGACTGCGTGGCTCTGTCCGGCGCAACACCAGGCCCGTGATCAGCCCACCAATGCCTCCCACGACAACCGCCAGGGGCCAATAGGGGTAAACTCGGTCCATAATTGCCGAAAAGCCCAGGTAGCAAACAGACCACCCGGCAGCGATCAGCAGCAGCGAGGCCGTATCTCTCGGCAAGTCCAGTCTCAGCACATGCTGCAGGCGGGCAGCCGGCGCCGATTTGAGCCCTGACTCGACAAGAATGGTATCCGGCGATCCGGGGGGCAGGTCTGCGACTTTCGGATGCCGCTGCTCGCGCACAGGTGCGGCCTTTGGGGTGGTCGTGGGCGGCTCTTGCTGTACCCACTCTTGGCCGTCGTGCACGTACCACTGGCCCGTCTTAGAGCCGATGACCCACCAGCGGCCCTGCTCATCCTCGATCATCAGCTCTTCGAGCTTGGCCCTGAAGTCGGCTTCGGTCAGGTCGCCGCTCTCGAACTGGGCCTTGAGCCGCTCATACTCTGCTTCCACCCGGGCAAAGTCCATGGTCCGCGCTCCTTTTCTCCTCACGCGTCAGGATGGCAGGTCGTGGGGTTTGTCACGCCGCTTGATCTCTTCTGGCAGGCCAGCGGGTTTGGGCCGGCCGCTGGCGGGCTTGAGCCGTTTGCCGGATGGAGGAGCGGGCGACCCGTCTTCCTCCCGCGGGCCCTCGACGGGTTTCTCGTGCCGCTTGATCTCCTCCGGCAAGCCGCCAGGTTTGGGCCGGCCGCCGGCTGGTTTGGGCTGGGCGCCAGGCGGTGGGGTGGGGGATGCGCCTTTCTCTTCCTCCGGGCCCTCGGCGGGTATCTCGCGTTGCTTGATCTCCTCTCGTACGCCGGTGGACGCACGTTGTCTGCCGGGTGGAGGGGCGGGCAACTCGGCCAGCTCCTTTCCCTGCCGGGCCTGCGCCAGGAGATCCGCTGCGGCGCCATAGACCGGGTGCGCGTAGGCGGGCTCGGCCTCCACCAGCGCCTGGAAGCCGTCGATCGCTTCCTGCCAGCGCCGGGCCTTCAGGTGCGACCACGCCTGGCTGTACTGCTGGGCAAGTTGCTGTTGGCGCCGGGCCTCGGCCAGTCTTGCTTCGGCCTCCCCATGGTCGGGCTTCAGGGCCAGCACTTGCCCGTAGATTGTCTCGGCCCGTTTCCAGGCCGCCTGGTCATAGGCCTTCCCTGCCTCGTTGCACAGGGCCTGGAGTCGCTCCTCCGCCTGCCGCTCTGAGGTTGCCCGGGCCAGCTGCTGCGCCACATCGCGGTAGTCCGCGGCCTCATCCTGGATCTCGCGCAGCAGCCGCTCGGCCTCCCCCCAATCCCCGGCCTCTGTCCGCTGGCAGGCCCTATCGTAGCGTTCGGCCAGCGCCGCCTGGCGCTGCTGTTCGGCCTGCTGCCTGGCCAGGGCCTCCCGCGCCTGTTCCAGCCGGGCAGCGGCATCGCCATAGCCTTCGTCCAGTCCGACTACTTGCCCGAAAGCCCCGGCGGCCTGGGACCAATCCGACGACTCGGCGGCCGCTTCCGCAGCGGCGTACAGGCGGGCCAGTTCTGCCCGGCGGGCTTCCGCCTCGAGGCGGGCCCGTTCCTCCGCCTCTTGCTGCTCCAACCGCGCCTGCGCCTCGGCCAGTTGCCTCGCTGCGCCCTTGTGGCCCGCGTCCAGATCCAGCGCCGACCGGAACCCCGCGATTGCCTCTGGCAGGCGCCCGGCCTCCAGGTCTTTTTGCGCGCCGCGCACCAGCGCGGCGCACCGTTCCTGCAGCCTGAGCCCGGACCGGACCTGTTCTGCCAGGACTGCCAGGTCGCGGTAGCCTGGCTCGATCTCCTGGAGGTTGGCCAGCACTTTTTGCGCGCCTGCCCAATCCTTCTTTTCCAGCCGCGCTACGGCCTGCTCATACATCTCTTGCAGGCGCGCCTCGTGCTCCTCGCGAGCTCGGCGCTCGGCCGCCTCGCGCTCGGCCCGGGCCGCCTCTGCTGCCTGTCTCAGGGATTCGCGCATCTCGGGGGTCAGCTCTGCCACGTCAAAGATGCAGCCATCGGGCGCGCGCATATACAGCACCGGCGTTCCCCACTCCACGTCATTGTCGTCGGCAAAGATGGCCAATCGCGCGCAGCTCACCGCCGCATCTACCGGCCGGCCCACCGATAGGGCCGTGTAGAAACCGCGGGCGAAGGTGATGGCCGCCTGGTCGGTGATGGCAAACTGCATGGCCACCACCGCCGGCACCCCGCCCGTCCTTACCAGCGTCGTTGCCGTCCCGGCAAAGGGGTCATCGCGCGACGTGCGCGCCCCCTCGCAGGCGTTCAGCAGCACCAGGCGGAGCGTCGGATGGTTCCCCAGCAGCACGGCCATGCGCTCGCCGCTGACCAGGTGGCCCTGCCCCCAGCCATTCTCCAGGACGAGAACGCCGTCTTGGCTGCGCTCGTCGAAACCGCCATGCCCGATGTAATGGAATACGTGATAGCGTCCCCGCAGCAGGCAGTCGGCCAGGACGGGTAGGGTGGCGTTCTCCAACAACGTCACCGTCAGCATCCCTTCCTCGACCAGCTCGCTGAGGGCCCATTCCAGGTTCGCCTTCTCGCGCTCCACGTCGAGTGCATCGTATTCCTTCGGCCGCGAGAGCACAACCAGCACCGACAGGGGGGGATGGACGCGCAGAGGCGTGATGCTGCCCCGCATGTCCACGTACCGCACGATGGGTGTGTCTTCAAACAGGGACAGGAACCGGCCCAGAGAGTCGTCGTACAGGTACTCCCACGGCACGTTGATCAGTTCTGGCGCGTCCAATCGTAGCTTCAGGCGCAGGCCCTGGCCGGAGCGTGCCGCTTCGTGTTGGCTGCCAACAAAACTGGCGCGGACGTCACTGCGAAAGACCGCCCTGAACAGCTCGCTGCCGAACAGGCGCGCAAGCTGCATCTCCGGTGAGCTGATCCGTCGCCTGCCCCGCGAGGTGGCCCCCAGGCGCAGCACAAAGTTCTCCAATTCGACGTTGGAAAAAGGTAGGCTAAAGACGTGGGTGGCTTCGCCGGCCGGCGAGCGCACGACGCGCGCCTGGTATTCCGACCCGGCTTTTTCAATCACCAATTCAAAGTCGAGATATCGGAGTTGGTTCATCCGATTGCCCCTTGACCGCGCGGAGGAACGTCAACTCAAAAGGCGCGGCAAATCGCCCTTGCCGCTTCTGGTGGCGTGGCCATCTCCATTATAACATAATCTCGAGGAAAGTCAATCTCCCCCGTTGACGGTTTATGGCAACTCGCAGGCGGTGGGCCGCCGCAGCCGTGCAGTGGGAAGACGCGCGCGGTGAATTGCCAGGCGCAGGCCCAGCGAAAAGCCGCCAGCGCGTGTGTCTGCTGCACCGGCGGCTACGGGAGTAGCGGGTCGGGCCCCTAATCTTCCGGTTTCAGGAAGGCAAAGTAGCCGAGGCCGAGCGCCAGCACCAGCCACAGGACAACCAGGATCCAGCCCAAGCCGTTCATCTTGCCGCTGAGCTGGGCGATCAGCGCCAGGATAAAGCCGATGCTGTCGGCGACGAACAGGCTGAGAATCACCTTCTTTCGCAGCACCGACGCGGTGGCGTTGCTTGCCAAGTAGCAGATGAGCGCAATGCCCACCAGCATGGCGCCGAAATAGCCGAACCCGAGCCTGATCAGGTCCCCGAGGCCCGCCATCTGCCCCAGTTGGTCGGCAGTGGGGATGGGTGTCTTGAGAAACCAATTCAGGAACGTGCGGGCAAATAACAGCATAAAGAAGGCAGTCACGATCGAGACGACCGCTTTGGCCAAGAGAAACCACTTGGACTTCATCGAGATCCTCCTTATTCCCTTCCTTGGGGACGGGCCGTCTCATCCGGGGAAACGGTCACGTCCGAGCGCCGGCGGCCGGGAGATCGCCGCGGTCCTCCAAATTGCTGTGAAGCACAATCCCCGATAGGCACCTCCTCCCTTCACCGCGGGCCTTCCAGCGTCTTGTCCACCGCCCGTCAATGTCGTGGCTACAGCATACCGAAGCCTGCGCTTACTATAACACTGCGCGGGAGAAAAAGATTCGGGCCGGTGACCCCGCTTGCACTCTTGCCCGCTGTCCGGTCTGCGGAGGTCTCGCGCCGTCTGCTCTCAACCGCCCGTTCTCGGTGAGGGTGGGGTGAGGGTGTGCGGGTGCCGCCTGCAAAAGACTCTCCGCCCGTATTGACGCCCTGGCCCTCCTGCGCTATAATGCTCTTGCGCCTTTGGCGCTGTCTGCACACTCGGAGGTGAGTCATGTCCTTTCCCGATCCGTTCTATCGCTGGAGGCCCCATCCCTGGCATGGACTGGAGGTCGGCCCCAGGCCGCCCCAGGTCGTCCACGCCTACGTCGAGATCACCCCCTTTGACCTCATCAAGTACGAGATCGACAAAGTCACCGGCTATATGCGCGTCGACCGGCCGCAGCGCACCTCCTCGCAGCCGCCCACGCTCTATGGCTTTATCCCCCGCACCTACTGCGGGAGCAGGGTGCACCAGCTCTCCCCCGGGGCTGAGCGCGGCGACGGCGATCCGCTGGACATCTGCGTCATCAGCGAGCGGCCCCTGACACGCGCCGAGGTGATCCTCACCGCGCGCGTGGTCGGCGGCATCCAGGCCATCGATGGCGGCGAGGCCGACGACAAGATCATCGCCGTGCTGGACAACGACGAGTTCTGGAAGGACGTGGAGGATGTTTCGCAGGTGCCCGTTATCCTGATCGAGCGGCTGCGGCATTATTTTGGCACCTACAAGATGATGCCTGGCGGCACCTCGCAGATGTCGATCAGGGGCGTCTACGATCGCGAACATGCCCTGAAGGTGGTGTCAGCGGCCATGGAAGATTACGGCGAAACCTACGGCGGCTAGGCCGCGTGGACTGGCTTGTCTATGCCGCCATAGGAATTTGACAGAATCTGGCAAGTGTGATATTGTATGGTCGTAGGATGAAGTAAGAATCTGGTTCCGTCGACGCAGATGAGCACTCAGACCATTACTAGTCTGGGTGCTTTTTGAGTGCCAAGACCGGCTGTGCCTTCTTCCTAACAAACTTGTGTGAAAGGTAGAAAAATGTCTGAAAGAACAACGGGAACCGTCAAATGGTTCAACGGATCCAAGGGCTATGGCTTCATCGAGCAGGAGGCTGGCCCAGACGTCTTTGTCCATCACTCTGCGATCCGCGGCGAAGGCTTCCGCAACCTGGAAGAGGGGCAGCGTGTCGAGTTCAGTGTCGAGCAGGGTCCCAAGGGACTGCAAGCGATCGACGTGGCCGTGCGCGGCTGGTAGGAGATAGGAGATCTCATGGCACAAAAACTGTATGTCGGCAACCTGAGCTATAACACCACCGAGTCCAAACTCCGAACCCTGTTCGCCGAGTTTGGCGAAATCGTATCGGTGACCATGATCACCGACCGCGAAACCGGTCGCCCCAAGGGCTTTGGTTTTGTGGAAATGGCCAGCGACGAGGCTGCCCAGGCAGCGATCGGCGCGCTGAACGGCAAGATGGTAGACGAGCGGGAGATCAAGGTGGACAAGGCCCAGCCGCCGCGCGACCGCGGAACTGGCAGCCGTGGCCCGGGCGGTCGTGGGTATGGCGACCGCCGCTCTGGCGACCGCCGCTCCGGCGACCGGGAGCGCTCGCGCTGGTAGGCATTCGCCGCCGCTTCAATTGAGTTCGATTGCGCTGCAGCGCGGACTGGAAACTTATTCCGTCCGCGCTGTTCGCTAGGCAGGCGCGCCTGTCGGGACGAAGGCGCTGCTGCGACACAACTGGAACTGGCAGGCGGCTCTGAACAGCCGGCCCAGGGATAACGATCCCGCCGTTCAGAATGGGAAGGCGCATCACGTGAGTTGCGGCAAGTGCGGAGGGAACGCCATGCAGTACTCAGTGGGGGACAAAGTCGTACATCCACGCCATGGGCCTGGATGGGTCGCAGGGATAGAGCACAGGGCGATCCTGGCTGGGACCAAGGGCTACTATGTGATCGAGATACCGGCCCAGGGATTGACCTTGCGCATACCTGTCGGCAGAGCCGATGAGGTGGGCATGAGGCTGGCCATGTCCCAGGCCAGGTTCCCTCGAGTACTGAGCATGCTGGGCGGCACACCCCATCCACTGCCAGAGGACTATCGAGAGCGCCAGGAGAGGGTGGGCGCCCAACTCAAGACCGGCAGGGTAATGCAGCTGGCCCGGCTTGTGCGCGATCTCACCTGGCACCGCAAGCAATCCCACCTCACGCGAGTTGACTCCGAGTACCTCAAACAGGGACGCGATCTCCTGGCCGCCGAGATGTCGTTGGTGTCCGGCGACACCGTCTTGGACACGGGCAGGCTGATCGACTCCACGATGGCTGCGGCCATGGCGAACAGACTGGGCTAGCCCGAAAAAAGACGACGTGCGTATCGGGCCTGGGAGGTCACCTCTCAGGTACGCGCCGAGAACACTCCCCTCGAAAATTATCAGGATAGCCGGTAGCGCGCGATCACGCGCTCCATGTCTGTGCGCCTGCCTTCCATGTCGCGCACCAGTTGCAACTGCGTACGGCAGCGGTCCAGGTTGTGGTCCGGGCGGCCGACGCGGAAATAAAGGTCGCCGTTCAGATGATCGGTGAGGAAGCGGATGCCGCACTCCAGCGTCATCAGCCGGGCGGCCAGGGGCACGAGCTCGATCTCTAGCGGGGTGAGCAGGCCGCCGGCGGCGTCCAGATAGCCCGCCACCAGGCACTCGTAGACCTCCAGATCCAGGGCCACCCGCGACAGGTCCGGCTCGTCCTCAGCGGCGGTGTTGGCCGTGGAGCGCAGCGCGTCGCCCAGGTCGTACAGGGATAGGCCGGGCATGACGGTGTCCAGGTCGATGACGCAGATACCCTCTCCAGTCGTATCGTCGAGCAGGACGTTGTTGAGCTTGGTGTCGTTATGGGTCACGCGCCGGGGAAGCGAGCCTGCTCGTTGCAGATCGATCAGGATGCAGGTCCCGGCGGCCCGCTCCACGGCGAATTCGATCTCGGGTTGGACCGAGCGGGCGCGGTTCACGACGTCGCGCCGGGCGGCGTTGAGGAGCGCATCCAGGCGTTTCGGGGTGTGGTGGAAATTGGGGATCGTCTCGTGCAGCCGCTCCGCCGGAAAATCGCCGACCATCCTCTGGAATCTGCCAAAGGCCCGCCCCGCGCTGCAGACCTGCTCCAGATTGGCGGCCATCTCGTAGGTGCGGGCTCCCTCGATAAAGAGGGCCGCGCGCCAAAAGTCGCCGCCGGGCGTCTGGTGCAGGACGCCCCTGTCCGTGGTGCGGACCAGGGTCAGCGCCTCGCGGTCGGGGTCGCCGCCTGCAGAGAGGACTTTTGCCCGGAGGTGGGCCGTGATCGCCTCGATGTTCTCCATTAGCCGCTCGGGGGAGCGAAAGACGTGCTGGTTGATGCGCTGCAGCAGGTAGCGGCGCGTCCCGCCGCCGGGGGCGCGGAACGAGGCCGCGTAGCTGTCGTTGATGTGTCCGGAGCGCACCGGCTCCACCTGGAACAGGTCCCCGGCAAAGCGAAAGTGGCTGGCGATCTCGGCCAAGTCAGGGTTCATCGGTCCTCGTTGTCCAAACGGAGGTCTCCTCGAGCCTGTCAAGGGCAGTATACCAGAACAGGGCAGTTTCGCCAAGAGACGCGGATTCTGCGCTAGGCCAAATGCGTTTGCCCTGAGCCCCAGCGAACTCGTTGACTTCTCCTGGGGATCGTGTTATAATGATCCTGCAATGTGAACAAAACGCAACTGAGGCGTTGGCATCGCTCAGGATAACATAGCCGACCAGGGTCAGTTTGCCTGGCGGGTGGGTCTTTGGTTGGGGCCAGCAAGCCCCTCTAGAAGCAAGGGTTTGTGCAGAACCTTGTCTTTCGATCACCCGGGAGGCCTGCGCATGCAGGAAGGTTCGGCAACTGCTTATGCTGAGCGGTACGCTGTGTAGTCCGGCACAGACCTCCACACCTTTGATTCCCCCAGCAGAAAAAAGGAGGCAGTTCGATGCAGAACGCTACAAGATCCATTGCCCTGTTGACCATCCTGACGGTGGTGGCGGTGTCCATCCTTGCCGGATGCAACGCCATACCGGAGGTAATCCCAAGGAATGTGACCCCCACTGTAGAAGTCACACCCGAAGAGCGAATCCCCTGGAAGGTGGAACCGCCCGAGGTGGTGGACGTCCTGTCGACTGGCAACAACACGGTTCTTGTCACCTTCAGCAATCCCATGGGGGCTGCTGCGCAGGATCCGGCCTACTACAAGCTCGCCAGGCCGCAACTATGCGATCCTCGCGATTGGCACGCCCAGCTTGGCGTCACCGACGCCGCGCTGAGCCCAGATGGGATGTCAGTGACCCTCACCACGCTGTCCCAGAAAGCGGTCACTTACCAGCTAGTCATCGCCGGGGTCCAGGATCAGGCAGGCAACCCTTTGGCGATCCCTGATAGAGGATACCAGGCGACCTTTGCCGGGACCGCGCCCGCCTTGCCGGAGGATTCGGACGGCGACGGGATCTCGGATGCCGACGAGCAGTATGGCTGGGCCGTGCGGACGGTCCTGGAAGACGGAACATCACTGTGCAGAGATGTGACCAGCGATCCAAACATGGCCGATACCGACGGCGATAGCGTGGTGGACGGCGAGGAGATGGGCAATGGCACCGATCCTCGCAGCCCCGACACGGACGGCGATGACTTGAAAGACGGGGAGGAGATCCATCAGTACTTTAGCAAGCCCCTCGAGCGGGACACAGATGGGGATGGCATCCCTGATGGCGCAGAAGCCAACCTGTTCAAGACTTCACCTGCCATGGCCGACACCGACGGGGACGGTACGGATGACTATGAGGAAATCGTGAACGGCGGGCGGAATCCTCGTCTGGCCGAACTGCCGCAGTTACGCCTGGAGCTTCACGGGGATCCCTTGATCCAACTGCAAGTCGATTACGAGACGGGCACTGCGGGTAGACAGCAGCAGCTTCAGAGAGACGAGGAAGAAAAGGTAGAAACCGATACCACTTCCACCAAGATGTCTATCGAGAACACGGTGAGTCTGCACACAGAAGCTGAGGTAGGCACCAGTCAATGGCCTCCCTCTGCCTCTGTAAAACTGACCACGGATACGAAATTCCACCATGGCTACTTTCACGACACCTCGTCCACTTGGAAGGAGAGCTCGGTTCAACAATCCCAGCAGAACTATGAGTCCTGGGAAGAAGAAAAGATCAGCTTTGACGATGGCAAGCTCAGCGTTGCGATGAAGGTCGTCAACCAGTCTGACTTGAGCTTCAAGGTCAAGGACCTGCGCGTGATTGCCTACAGGCTGGAGGGCGGGGGCCACTTTACGGTGATTGGGACGATGAGCCCGGATGCGTCGGAATGGCCTGAGGACGGGTTCGTCCTTGGACCTGGCGGCGACTTTACCATGACCTTGGAGCGAGAGCACATAGGCGCCGAGATCATGCGGGCGCTGGTCAGGAATCCGACGGCCCTCCTCTTTGAGGTGGGTTCCTACTCAATCTTCAAGCTGGACGAGTGGGGTGTCCAAGAGACGATGAACTATGCCATGCTGGGGGAGGCCGTCGGCCAGAGAACCGGAGTGATTGTCATCGACTATGGGAATGGCGATGTGGAGCGGTACACGGTCGCCACCAATGTGGCGCGCAATCAAGATGGCTCGGGCCAGGGGGTGACCATGAAGCAAGCCCTGTCCGAGATCATCGGCCTGGACTATGAGACCTGCGAACAGGTCGAACAGGTCGAACAGGCCGAACAGGCCGAACAGGCCGAACAGGCCGAGACAAAAAAGCACCGACCTACGGGCCGGTTGGTATTGTGCAGGGTCAAGACCGTCTCGGAGTTCAAATGTGATGAGGAACAGGCGGCAAGCAGGGAGGAGGCGGCGCAAAGGGCGGCCGTCTGTGGGGAACTCATAAACCCGGCCATCCTCGGATTCTGGACCGTGGCCGGGACCGGGGCGGAGTTCGAGGCGGGGGCCATCGAGGATTTCGACACCATCCAGCTCGAGACCGGGCAGCAGGTGAGCCTCGTCTACCTCCAGGACAGTGATGGAGACGGGATCTATGACCGGGAGGAGTACCTGCTGGGCACGGAAAAGAACGATGTAGACACCGACGGAGATGGCCTTGACGACTATCAAGAATCGAAGGTGGGTTGGCAGGTTGCGGTCGTCGGGCACGTTCCTTACGATGTATTCCCCGACCCACGTTTTTCGGACCTGGACAGAGACTTTTTATCGGATTTGACCGAATCCCACCTCGGAACAGATCCTCTGCTCAAGGACACGGATGGGGACGGCCAAACGGATGTCATTGATGACAATCCGCTGGCACCCCTCTGCCTGGATGGTAGCCAGGTCAACCTCACAGCGTGGTGGGATGGGACCTCTACCGAACAGGCCGTAGCCTTCCTTGCTCGGGATATCTGGTCCACCGAAGTGCCCGGTGGAATTGCCAACGATGGGGTCATGTTCGGCGACGATCCCAAGACCAACCTGTCCTTCAGCCTCGATGACGAGCAGGTCTTCTTGTTCAACCAGCGACTCGATCAGAAAACCCGTTTCATCGATGTGGCAGACGACCCCGGCATCAGTCCAATCTACGAGCATACCATTGCCGCCAGAGTCTATTGGGAGGGGGTTGCCTCTGGAGCTGACCAGGCCACTCTGCTTTCGAAGGGCCCGCCCAACACGGCGACCTATGCGCTGTATATCACCGACAAGGGAAAGATCAAGTACACCATCTATGGAGTTTATTACGGGACCTGCTGGCATTGCGATCATGTCAGTGGCTGCGTTGACTGGTCCTGTGAAGACCCTGGACTTGCGAACCAGCTGGTGGAGTGTGTGACAGACAACGCGATCGCCCAACATGAATGGGTGAATGTTGCCGCGACCTTTGGTGGGGACATGATGCGGGTCTATGTCAACGGTGACTTGGCGTGTCAAAAGATAACGCACGCTGAATGGGACAGCCGCATCTCACCCGGAATCTGG
>Ga0068714_10003523_pt1 | contig 18464 bp, 14 predicted proteins | sample MTBNYHSulfiMetaG_FD_62988 | JGI IMG/M metagenome (GOLD analysis project Ga0068714, IMG submission 62988) | Enrichment culture microbial communities from rom New York Harbor, USA that are MTBE-degrading - MTBE-NYH (New York Harbor Sulfidogenic)... | ecosystem: Environmental > Aquatic > Marine >... | reverse complement strand
AGCACCAGTTGCAGGCAAAGCAGACGATCTTCTCCCCGGGCTCCTCCTCCAGGGCGGCCTCCACCTGGGCCAGGATCTGGGCGTCGCTGAAGTGGGTCATCTCGATGGCCCCGAAGGGACACTCGGCGGCGCAGGTCCCGCAGCCGGCGCAGGCCGCCTGGATCACCCGGGCCGGGCCCTTGGCCTCCTGGTCCACGGTGATGGCCGAGAAGGGGCAGACCTGGGCGCAGATCCCGCAGGAGCGGCACCGGGACTCATCGACCCGGGCGAAAAGGGCCTCCACGGTGATCCGGCCGGGGGTCATCAGCCTGGCCGCCCGGGCCGCCGCGGCCGAGGCCTGGGTGACCGCCTCCTTGATGTCCTTGGGCCCCTCGGCGGTGCCGGCGAAGAAGATCCCCCGGGTGGCCGAGTCCACCGGCTGGAGCTTGGGGTGGGCCTCCAGAAAGAAGCCGTCCGAGGTCCTCTGGAGGGAGAGCATCTCTTGGAGCCGGTCCGCGTCCGGCCCGGGGACCAGCCCCTGGGAGAGGACCACCATCCCGGCCCGGTGTTTTTCCAGACGGTCGGACCCGGTGTTCTCCACGACCAGGGTCAGGTCCCGGCTCGCCGGGTCCTCCAGGACCTCCCCCGGGAGCCCCCTGATGTAGCGGACCCCCTGGGCCCGGGAGCGGAGGTAGAGCTCCTCGAAGCCCTTGCCAAAGGCCCTGATGTCCAGGTAGAAGACCTTGACCTCCATCTCCGGGTAGTGCTCCTTGAGGATCAGGGTGTCCTTGACCGTGTTCATGCAGCAGATGTTGCTGCAGTAGGGGTTGGCCTCGGGGTTGCCCGGGGAGCGGGAGCCGACGCACTGGATAAAGGCCACCGTTTTGGGCACCTCCCGGTCGCTCAGGCGGATCAGCTCCCCCCCGGTGGGCCCGCCGGCGTTGATCAGCCGCTCGAACTCCATGGTCGTGACCACGTTGGGGAAGCGGGTGTAGCCATACTCGTCCAGGGGGGCCGGATCGTAGGGCTCCATCCCGGTGGCCACGACGATGGTCCCCACCGTGATCTCCAGCTCCCGGTCCGTGGCGTCATAGTCGATGCAGCCCTTGGCGCAGGCCTCGGCGCACTTGCCGCAGATAAGGGGATCCTGGCCCAGGCAGTCGGCGGGGTTGATGACGTAGGCCGAGGGCACGGCCTGGGGGAAGGGGATGTAGATGGCCCTCCGGGAAGAAAGGCCCATCTCGAACTCGTTGGGCACCAGCACCGGGCAGACCTTGACGCAGTCGCCGCAGGCGGTGCACTCGGCCTCGTCGACGTAGCGGGCTATTTTCTGGATGGAGACCCGGAAGTCGCCCACGTAGCCCCGGATCCCCGTGACCTGGCTGGAAACCAGGAGATTTATGTTTGGATGTCGACCGACATCCGCCATCTTGGGCCCCAGAATTCAGATGGAGCAGTCCATGGTCGGATAGGTCTTGTCCAGCTGGGCCATGATCCCCCCGATGGTGGGCCGCTTCTCCACCAGGTGGACCTGAAAGCCGTTGTCGGCCAGGTCCAGGGCGGCCTGGATCCCGGCCACCCCGCCGCCGATGACCAGGCTCTGCCTGGCCACCGGGATCTCCAGCTCCTCCTGGGGGGCCAGGAGCCGGGCCCGGCCGAGGGCCATCCTGACCAGGTCCTTGGCCTTGGCCGTGGCCCCGTCCGGATCATGGCCGTGGACCCAGGCGCACTGCTCCCGGAGGTTGGCCATCTCCAGGAGGTAGGGGTTGAGCCCCGCCTCCTGGCAGGTCCGGCGGAAGGTGGGCTCGTGGAGGCGGGGCGAGCAGGAGGCCACCACCACCCGGTTGAGGCCCTTCTCGGCGATGTCGTCCTTGATGGCCTGCTGGCCCGGCCCGGAGCAGAGGTAGACCTCCTCCCGGGAGACGGCCACCCCCGGGAGCCCTCCGGCATACTCGGCCACGGCCGGGCAGTCCACGGTTCCGGCGATGTTCAGGCCGCAGCGGCAGACGTAGACCCCGGCCCTGATCTCGGCGGTATCGGTCATCATATATTCCCCTTATGGTTCTTAAGGGTTAATCTCTCTCCCGGCCCGATCTCCGGGGCCCGGTTTCACTCGTCCCCGGCGATGAGGCAGGCCAGGTCGATGAGCTCCATCTCCCGGGCCGGCTTGGGCCCCGGATCCCTCATGGCGCAGGCCAGGTGGATCTGGCACTTGGGGCAGGCGGTGACGATCATCCGGCCGCCGGTCTCCCGGGCCTCCTTAAGCCGCTCCAGCTGAACCCGCTTGACGTACCGGTCGCAGCCCAGCCAGGCCGGGCTGCCGCAGCACCAGGCGGCCGGACCAAAGTGGGCCATCTCCTTAAGCTCGACCCTGGTCTCCAGCAGCCTCCGGGGGGCCTCCCAGATCCTTTGATAGCGGGCCAGGCGGCAGGGGTCCTGGAAGGTGGCCCCGGGTCTGGGCCCGGTCCCCCCTCCCAGGCCGGCCTCCACCAGGAACTGGCTCAGGTGGAAGACCTGGAAGCCCAGGGGGCTGCCCGGCTCGGGGTAGAGGTTTTTAAGGACGTGGGCGCACTCGGCGCAGGCGGTGACCACCGTCTTGGCCCCGCTGCCGCGGATGGCCTCCAGGTTCAGCCGCCGGAGGGCCGAGAAGGTCTCCTCGTCGCCGGCGTAGTAGAGGTCGTGGCCGCAGCACCTTTCCCCGGCCAAAAGGACCGGCTCGATCCCCAGGCGGTTGAGGATCTTGACCACGGCCCGGCCGATGCCGGTCAGGTCCAGGTTGAACTCGGCGAAGAAGACCTGGAGGTAGGCCAGGCAGCCGCTGAAGAAGAGAACCTCCCCCTGGTCCGAGGTCTTCAGCCCGGGCTCGAGCCAGGCCAGCCGGTTCTGGCTCAGGCCCGGGTCGGCCTGAAGCCGCATCAGGGTCTGGAGGGCCCCGCCGTGGCTGAGCCGGCCCCCGACCTCCAGATCCCTATAGACGGGTCTCAGGGCCCGGACAAAGCCGCTGAAGTCCACCCCGCTGGGGCAGCGCTCGTTGCACAGGCCGCAGGTGGAGCAGGCCCAGACCATCTCCCGGACGTAGTCCGAGCCCAGCCCCTCCTGGATGATCCGGCGGGTCAGGAGCCGGGGGGAGAAGTCCCTCTCCACCCGGGCCAGGGGGCAGGAGCCGGTGCACTTGCCGCAGTCCAGGCAGAGGCGGATCCGGTACCTGTCCAGGAGCTCAGCCAAGGGACCGTTCACGGCTCGAACCTTCCTTCCGGGCCAGCGGCGAGCTGCCCAGCTCCTCCAGCCGGCCGGCGAAGGCCCGGGCCTCGGCCAGGAGCCGGTCCGCCTCCTCCCCGCCCAGCTCAACTTTCCTGAGCCGCTCCCGGCCCAGGCCCAAGATATCCAGCAGCTTCTCCAGCCGCTCGACCTCCTCCCGGGCCGAGGCCGGCCCCGGGCCGTGGCGGCAGGCCCCCTCCCGGCAGCCGAAGACGATTATCCCCTCCGCCCCCCTTTCCAGGCCGGCCAGGGCCAGGGCCGGGTCCAGCCTCCCGGAGCAGGGGAGGGTCAGGGGCACAAAACCCGGCGGCAGGGCCCGGCCGCTCCTGATCAGGTTCTGGAAGGCCTTGTAGGGCTCCCAGTTGCAGAGCAGGACCAGGACCCCCCTAGGTCTCTCAGCCCCGTCAGCCCAGGAGGGCATCCAGCACCTCCTGGTAATAGTCCTGGACCGCCCCGGGGAGGCTCATGGCCCCGGTGGGGCAGACGGCCAGGCAGGAGCCGCAGCCCAGGCAGAGCCCGGGATCGACCCAGGAGACGAGGCTCCCCGGGGCCTCCTCCTCCAGCCGGGCCGCTCCCTGGGGACAGACCTGGGCGCAGCGGCCGCAGCCCCGGCAAAGGAGGGGGTCCACCCGGGCCGGGACGATCCCCCGGGGGTGGGGCCCCTCCTCCAGGACCAGGCCCGCCCCGGCCAGCCCCAGGGCCTGAGAAGGGACGGTGCTGGCCTGGGTCCAGGAGGCCAGGAAGACTCCGGGGACGGAGGTCTCCAAGGCCCCGAAGGCCCGCCTGGGCCGGCGGGGGGGGAGGTTTCCGGAGGGGTCGGCCAGCCAGGGCAGCCGGAGGAACTCCCTCCCGGCCAGAAGGACGGCCCCGGCCGGCTCCACCCTCTCCCCGGCCCGGGTCCGGAGGCGGAGCCTGAAGCCGCCGGGCCGGCCCTCCAGGCCCTGGATCCCGGCCGGCCTGATCAGGTCCACCCCCATCTCCTCCAGGCGGGCCTTGGTCTTGAGGGAGACGGGCCGGTGGTCCACCACGGCCACCTCCCGGCCGGCGGCCAAAAGCCCGGCCGCGGCGGCCAGCCCGGCCCGGGTGGCTCCCAGGACCAGGACCCGAGTCTCCCCGCCGGGGACGGGGCCGGCCGGCGCACGGCCGGCCTGGAGCCGGGCCAGGGCGGCCAGGATCATCCTCCGGCCCAGCTCCAGCCCCTCCGGGCGGCGGTCCCCGGTCAAGGGGAGGAGGCAGGTCTCCTTGAGGTTGACCAGGGCCAGGTCCCGGGGAGAGAAACCGCCGGGACCGAAAAGGCGGCCTTTGAGGCGCAGCCGCTGCTCGGTGCAGGACTCGCAGGCCAGGTCCAGGGAGCAGCAGGCGCAGCCGGCGATGATCAGCCCGGCCAGGCCCTCCTCCCGGATGACCGCCTCCACCTCCAGGCCTTCCTCGGGGTGGCAGGCCGAGGTCAGGACCTTGACCGTCCTGAACTCTCCCCCCTGGGCCAGGGAGGAGGCCAGCCGGTCCAGGCCGCCGTCCTGGTTCAAGGTCCCGTTGCAGGAGCAGAGCAAAACCCCGATCCCGGAGCCGGCCTCCAGGGACCGGGGGGAGACGGCCGGGCCGGGCTCCAGGGGGAGAGGGCCGGACAGGACCTGGAGGGCCGCGGCCCGCCCGGCGACCACGGCCTTGGCCGCGGAGACGTCCCTCCCGAAGCCCCCGGCCCGGATCACCCCCCCTCCCCGGTTCCAAAGGGCGGGGAAGCCCCTTTGGGCCACGATCACCCCTTGAAAAAGCCGCCCGAAGGCCTCCTCTCGGGCCCGGTGGTCGATGGCCTCCAGGCCGCAGGCCTCCACACAGAGCCCGCACTCGGCGCAGCCGCCGCAGTTGAGGCAGCGGGAGGCCTCGACCACGGCCTCCCGGGGGGTCAAGGGCCCGGCCACCTCCCGGCAGTCGCCGGCCCGCTCCAGGGGGTCCCTTAAGGGGCAGGCCCGGCGATCCTTAAGCTCCAACCCCTCCGGCAGGGGCTCATAAGCGGCCAGGACGGCGGCCGGCGGCCCGGCCTCCCCGGCCGCGGCGGTTCCCGGCTTCAGGGCCCGGATGATCCTCCGGGCCGCCTCCCGGCCGGAGGCCATGGCCTGGACCACGGAGGAGGGACCCAGGACCAGGTCCCCGGCCAGGTGGACCCAATCGGGACGGGGCCCCTGGGGGCCGCCCCGATCCCCGGCCCCGGCCGAAGAGCCGCCGGCGGAGAGGGCCAGCCCTCCGGTCAGGGCGCAGGCCGGGTCAAGGCCCTGGCCGATGCTGACGATGACCGTCTCGGCCGGGATGAAGACCTCCTCCCCCCGGACCGGCACCGGCCGGGGGCGGCCCGAGGAGTCCCTGGGGCCGAGCCTCATCCGGGTGCATCTGAGCCCGGTCAGGGTGCCCATCCAGCCCTCGAACCGCCGGGGCTGGATGAGGGTCAGCAGCTCCACTCCCTCCTCCAGAGCCTGGCGGACCTCCTGGGGATCGGCCGGCATCTCCTCCTCGGTCCGGCGGTAGAGGATGGTCACCGAATCGGCCCCCTGGCGGAGGCTGGCCCGGGCCGCCTCCACCGCGGCGTTGCCCCCGCCGATGACCGCCACCCGGCCCAGCCGCTCCGGCCGGCCGCCCCTCCAGAGGCCCTCCAAAAAGGTGAGGCAGCCGACGACCCCCTTCAGCTCCTCCCCCTCCAGCCCGCAGGACCGGTCCAGGCCGGCTCCCAGGGCCAGGAGAACGGCCTTGAACCCCTCGGCCCTTAGGCCCTCGATCTCGGCCCAGGTCCTGACCGGGCTGTTCAGCCGGAGCTCCACCCCCAGGGCCAGGATCTCCTGGATCTCCTTCTCCAGGACCCCGGCCGGCAGCCGGTAGGGGGCGATGCCCTTCCAGAGCAGGCCCCCGGGACGGTCCTCGGCCTCCACCAGGGTCGGCCGGAGCCCGGCCAGGGCCAGGTCGTGGACCGCGGTCAGCCCGGCCGGCCCGGAGCCGATGACGGCCACCCGGGGGGCGTCCGGGCCAGGGACCGGACCGGCCGGGGCCGGCCGGGGCCCGGCGGCGTCGGCCGCGAAGCGTTTCAGGCCGGCGATGGCCAGGGGCTGGTCCACCTCTCCCCGCCGGCAGACCTCCTCGCAGGGGTGGTGGCAGACCCGGCCGCAGACCCCGGGGAGGGGGTTGGTGGCCCTTATCAGGCGGGAGGCCTCCTGGAGCCTGCCCTGGGCGATCAAGGCCAGGTAGCCCTGAACGTTCATCCCCAGGGGGCAGGCCAGCCGGCAGGGGGCCGGCCGGCGCTTGTCCAGGCCCACCCGGGTCAGGGCTTGGAGCCGGGCCAGGGGATGCCCCCCGTCCGGGAGGGTGACCGGGCAGGCGGCCAGGCAGCGGCCGCAGTCCACGCAGAGCCGGGGATCGATCCAGGCCGGTCCGGACCGGAGCTGGGCCTTAAACCCGGGGCCGTCCTCGGTCAGCCCGGCCAGCCTGGTCTCAAAAAGGAGCTCGATGAGGGGATGGGCCGCGGCCTGGACCAGGAGGAGGTTCAGCCAGCGGCGGTCCTTCTCCCGCCAGCCCTGGGGCGGGGGGGGAGGCTCCGGCCCCTCCTCAACCAGGGTCGCCTTTCGCCCCAGCCGGGCCAGGGTCAGGGCGGCCTGGAGGCCCTGGGCGCTGGCTCCGACCACGAGTATGGACCGGGAGGGGGGCATGGGCTCCTAGGCCCCCTCCTCCTCGGCGTAGGCGAACCCCCTCTCCAGCCCGGAGAGGTTCTTCTCCTGGGTCCCCTGGGGGACCGAGGAGGCGACCGCTTTCTGGAGGGCCTGGCGGGAGACCAGGCCGCTGACCGCGGCCACGAAGCTGAGCATGATGATGTTGGCCATCATCCTGACCCCCATCTCCTCGGCCAGGGCCGTGGCCGGGATGGCGCTGACCCGGACCAGGTCCGGGATCAGGCTCCGGTCCGGCTTGACCAGGCCGGGGTCGAGGAAGAGGAGGCCGCCTTCCTTCAGCTTGCCGATGTTGCCGGTGAACCCCTCCTGGGACATGCAGACCAGGACGGTGGGGTTCTCCACGTAGGGGTACTCGATCTCCTCCTCGGAGATGATCACCTGGACGGCGCAGGCCCCGCCCCGGGCCTCGGGCCCGTAGGACTGGATCAGGGTGGCGTTCTTCTGGTCGAAGAGGGTGGCCGCCCGGCCCAGGATGTTGCCGGCCAGGATTATCCCCTGGCCCCCGAAGCCGGTGATGATGATCTCGCTCTGGAGCCCTGGGGCGGTCATCTGCCCTCCTTCAGGTTAGGAAGAGCCCTTCCCGGCCGGCCAGGCCGGTCCCGTGGAGGCGGCGGCCGCCAGCCGGTCCTGGAAGGTGGGCCGCTCAAGATCCACGAACTTGCCCAGGACCAGCTTCTGGCCCTCCTGGATGACCGTCTCGTCCGGGTGGACGTTGTTTCTGATGACGCTCTGGGAGTTGTAGAGCCTGATCATCTCCCGGGCCGTCCCCAGCCGGTTGCGGCGGCCGAAGGCGGTGGGGCAGGGGGAGATGACCTCCACGAAGGAGAGCCCCGGCTTGAGGAGGGCCTCCTCAAAGGCCCGGGCCAACCGCCTGACGTCCACCGAGAGCCAGCGGGCCACGTAGACCGCGCCACAGGCGGCGGCCAGGGAGGGCAGGTTGAGGGGGATTTCGGTGTTGCCGTAGGGGCTGGTGGTGGTCCTGGCCCCCAGGGGGGTGTTGGCCGAGACCTGGCCGCCGGTCATGCCGTAGTTCATGTTGTTGACGCAGATCACGGTCAGGTCGATGTTGCGCCTGGCGGCGTGGATGAAGTGGTTGCCGCCGATGGAGAAGAGGTCCCCCTCGCCGCTGAAGACGAAGACGTTGAGCTCCGGCTTGGCCAGCTTCAGCCCGGTGGCGAAAGGGATGGCCCGGCCGTGGGTGGTGTGGAAGGAGTCCAGGTTGAGGTAGCCGGCCACCCGGCCGGTGCAGCCGATGCCCGAGACCACGGCCATCCGCCGGGGGGGAATGCCGGTCCGCTGGATGGCGGTGATGCAGGCCGAGACGGCGCTCCCGATGCCGCAGCCCGGACACCAGATGTGGGGCATCCGGTCCTGCCTCAGAAGCTCGTCCTTGGGGTGGGGGTGGGTCCTCTTGGCTGCCATTATTCCGTCAACCCCTTCCCAGCCCCGCTTTAACGGCCTCGACGATCCTGGCCGGAGAATGGATCCCCCCTCCGGCGTGGGGGATGGCCAAGGTCCTGGCCCGGCCCCCGGCGCACCTCTCCACCTCCAGGGCGATCTGGCCGAAGTTGACCTCGGGCACGAAAAAGGCCTCCACCTTCCCGGCCAGGTCGCGGATCTTCTCCTCGGCAAAGGGCCAGACCGTGGTCAGCTTGAGCAGCCCCACCGGCAGCCCCTCCTCCCTCAGGAGCCTTACCGCCCTCAGGGCCGGCCGGACCGTGGAGCCGTAGGCCACCAGGACGATTTTGGCCCGGTCCAGGTAAAGCTCCTGATAGTCCAGGATCTCCCCGACGTTGAGCCTGATCTTGTCGATGAGCCGCCTGACCAGCTTGTCCTGGTGGACCTGGTCGGTCATGGGGTAGCCCCGCTCGTCGTGGGTCAGGCCGGTGACGTGGAGGCAAAAGCCCTCCCCGGCGTCGGCCAGGGCCGGGACCAGGTTCCGGCCGGGCCGAAAGGGGGGCCGGCGGCCGGGCGGCCCGGGGGGCTTCTTCCGGTTGACGATCTTTATCTCCCGGGCCGGGGGGATTCTGACCCGCTCCACGGTATGGCCCACCACCTCGTCGGCCATGACCAGGACCGGGAGGCGGAAGGTCTCGGCCAGGTTGAAGGCCCTGATGGTCAGGTCGAACATCTCCTGGGGGGAGCTGGGGGAGAGGGCGATGATCTCGTAGTGGCCGTGGGAGCCCCAGCGGGCCTGCATCATGTCCCCCTGGCCGCAGAGGGTCGGCAGCCCGGTGGAGGGCCCCCCCCGCTGGATGTTGACCACCACGCAGGGCGTCTCGGTGATGACGCCCAGGCCGATGCTCTCCATCATCAGGCTGAAACCAGGGCCCGAGGTGGCGGTCATGGCCTTGGCCCCTCCCCAGGCCGCCCCCAGGACGGCGGTCAGGGAGGCGATCTCGTCCTCCATCTGGATGTAGATCCCGCCCACGGCCGGCAGCCGGCGGGCCATCCGCTCGGCCACCTCGGTGGCCGGGGTGATGGGGTAACCGCCGAAAAAGCGGCACCCGGCGGCGAGGGCCCCCTCGGCGCAGGCCTCGTCGCCGTTGATGAAATGCTCCCCGGTCAGAACCGCCTCGGCTTGACCTCCCATGGTCCCGGCTCCATCCCGGCCTCAAGCCCCGGGCTCGCAGAAGATGGCGAACTCGGGGCAGACCTCCCCACAGAACCCGCAGCCCAGGCAGGCCTCGGGCGCGGCCACCCGGGGAGGGTGGTAACCTTTCTGGTTGAACTCGTCGGACATCTCCAGAACCGAGCAGGGGCAGTAGTCCACGCACAGCCCGCAGCCCTTGCAGCGAATCTCCAGGAGCTGAATATTGAACCCGGGCCGGGCCCGGGGAGGCGAGTCCAGGGGTGTCCGCCAGAGCCTCATCCGGGCCGGCTCCCGGCCCGGATGGACCAGACCCCTCCGCCGCGAGGAGGATAATCCAGCCGGTTTTGGGCTTCGGGCGTCCCTGCCAAGGGGCCCTCCAGTCTTGCTCAGACCAGCGACCACCGCCCCTGATATAGGGTTCCCAACCGCTTTTCAGGATAGGCCAGCCCGAGGGACCCGGTCAATGGTTTTCCCTTTTTCCCGGGCTCTCTTATTCGCTGGACCTTTGGCCCGGGATGTGGGAGTTTGGGAACCCTTTGAGGAACCTCCTCCGGCCCCCGGGCGGGCATATCCCCCCGGGCCGGGCTCCGCAGGGAAGGATCTTCGGCCGTGCCGGAACCGGTTTCCGCCCCCGCCTTGAGGAGATTCCGTCCTCCAAGGCCGATCTTCTTCGGCTGGTACATCGTCGCCGGGGGGCTCCTGATCGAGGCCTTCGGCTACGGCTGCCGCTACTCCTTCTCGGTCTTCTTCCCCACCCTGATCGACCAGTTCGGCTGGCCCCGGGACATGACCGCCTCCATCCTCTCCACCCACCTCCTGTTCTACGGCCTGACCGCCCCCCTGACCGGGTATCTGGTGGACCGGATCGGCCCCCGGAAGACCATGCTCGGGGGCACGGCCCTCTTGGCCGGGGGGCTGATCCTCTCCCGCTGGGGTGCCGCCCCCTGGCACTTCTTCTTCACCTACGGGGTCCTGACCGGGGCCGGGCTGTGCCTCCTGGGCTCGGTCTCCCTGACCATGGTCCTCCGGAACTGGTTCGAGCGCCGCCGGGGGACGGCCATCTCCCTGGTCTACTTCGGCTCGGGGGCGGCCTACGGCTGCTACCCCCTGGTGGCCTGGCTGATCGACCGCCTGGGCTGGAGGGACGCCTTTCTGGCCGAGGGGGTCTTCATCCTGGCCCTTTTCATCCCCCTCATCTCCCTGACCATGATCTCCCACCCGGAGAGGAAGAGCCTGGTCAAGGACGGGCCCGGCCCCGGCCGGGGGCGGTCCTTGAACCCCTCCTTGGAGTCCCGGCGGATCATGGACCGCTCCTGGGCGTCCATCGACTGGACCCTGGCCCGGGCGGTAAAAACCGGCCGTTTCTGGCTGCTGTGCCTGTCGACCTTCTCCATGTGGGGTCTGGGGAACCATATCCTGGTCACCCATCAGATCGCCTTTGCCCTGGACGTGGGCTTCCCCAGGCTCTACGCCTCGGCCGTCCTCTCCCTCAACGGGCTGACCTTCGGCCTGGGGACCCTGATCAGCCTGGCCTCCGACCGGATCGGCCGGGAGCCGATCATGATCCTGGGAACCTTCCTCTCCGCCTCGGGGATCCTGGCCCTGATCACCATCACCGGCTCGGACCAGTCCGGGATGCTCTACTACTATGCCCTCTCCACCGGGATCGGCTTCGGCATCTGCGTCCCGGCCACCGCGGCCATCGTGACCGACATCTTCCAGGGCCCCAGAATCGGCCTGGTGGTGGGGGTGATCTGGTTCAGCTTCGCCCTGGGCGGGGCGGTGGGGCCCTGGCTGGGGGGTCTCCTCTTCGAGACGGCCGGAAACTACCAGGCCGCCTTTATCCTGGCCCTGCTGGCCTACCTGGTGGGCGGGGGGTCGATCTGCCTGGCCGCTCCCAGGAAGGTCAGGCTGGTCCCGGGCCAGGCGGCCCACCGGCCCTCCGAGCTCTCCCTGGAGTAAGCCCCCGCCGGCCGGGGGGGGATCCGGTCAGGACCTACCAATTGGTAATTACCAAAGGGTGAGATTCACCTCTTTTTATAAGCCCATCCCCGACCCCGGTCCGCGGTCGGGTCGCCCACAATGGTTTGAACCGGCGATTATTAACTTCTTTTAATAATAAATCGTTCCCCCCAGGCCGGGGGCCCGATCCTGGCCCGGATAATGCTGGGTCTTCTCTCCCGGGTCCGGGGCGGTAGGGAAAGCCCGGCGGGTCAGGGGCCGGGCGTGGTCATCGTTCAACCGGAATCAAGGAACCCAGCGGAGGGAGAGTTGAAATGAGAAGAAGGATCTTGAGCGCGGGTGGTTTTACCTTGGGTCTGGCCCTGCTTCTGGCAATCACGGCCGGGCCGAGCTTTGCCTTTGAGATCGCCATCGAGGTGGCTCCCAACGTCCTCAACCTTCAGAGCCAGGGCGAGGTGGTCACGGTCCACACCGACATCGACTACGACCAGGTCTACGTCTCGGCGGTCTTTCTGAACGGCCTCCCGCTGAGCTTCTCCAAGGAGGACAACCGGGGCTTTTTCGTGGCCAAGTTCCTGATGGAGGAGGTCAAGGGGCTGGACCTGGTGATCGGCGGCTACAACACCCTGACCCTGGTGGGGACCACCATCGACGGCCAGGCCTTCTCCGGAGCGCAGGAGATCATGGTGGTGGACAACGTTCCGGCCGGGCGGAGATAGCCCGAATATTTCATGAGTCGATCCAGGGCGGGAGCCACCTGCCCGCCCGAAAAGCTCATGAGGGATCAAGGCCGGCCTCAGGACCGCCTGTTTTCCAGGGCGGCCTTGACCCGCTCGGGGGTCATGGGCAGCCGGGTCACCTTGGCCCCGGTGGCGTCATGGACCGCCGTGGCCAGGACGCCGCCCATGCAGGTGATGGCCGGCTCGCCGCCGCCCTTGGGGGGCAGGGAGGGGTTGGGGACGAGGACCGTCTCGATCTCCGGCAGCCAGGAAAATCGGGGCAGGGCGTAGGTGTCGAAGTTGGTGTCGGTTAACTTGCCGTCGCTGAAGTGGACCTCCTCGGCCAGGGCGTAGCCCAGGCCCATGGTCAGGCAGCCTTCCATCTGAATGGTCGCCCCCTGGGGGTTGACCACCTGGCCCATCTCCTGGGCGCAGGCCAGCCGCTTGACCTGGATCGTCCCGTTGTCTTGGTTGACCTCGACCTCGGCCATGGCGGCCACGTAAGTTTCCGCGTCGATCCCGCCGGCGAGGCCGATTCCCCGGCCGCTGGGGGGCTTGGCCGGGGTGTAGCCGAACCGCTCGGCCACGGCCTTTAACACCGAGCGCATCCGCCGGTCCTGGAGATGATCGAGCCGGAAGGCCAGGGGATCCCGGCCGGCCGCCTGGGCCATCAGGTTGAGGTGGAGATCCCGGGCATAGACGTTGGTGTTGGCCGCGGGGGCCCGCCAGGGCCCCACGGCAAAGGGATGGATCCCCGGCCCGATGCGCCATTCTCCATAGACCGACTCCCGGTGGTGGGGAATCTCATAGAAATTGTGGCAGCCGCGGCTGCCGGCGAAATAGACCTGGTAGTCCCAAAAGACCATCCTGCCGGCCCCATCCAGGCCGGAGCTGATCTTGACCACGGCCGCCGGCCGGAAGGTATCGAAGAAAAACTCCTCCTCCCGGCTCCAGATGACCATCACCGGCCGGCCGCAGGCCCTGGCCAACCGGGCGGCCTCGAGGGCCTGGGCCGAGGCGGACTTGCCGCCGAAGCCCCCCCCGACAAAGGGGGTGATCACCCGGACCTTCTCGGCGGGCAGCCCCAGGGCCGCGGCCACCTGGCCCTGGACCCCGAAGGGTGACTGGGTGGAGGCCCAGACGGTCATTCGGCCCTGGTCAAAGTGAGCCAGGGCGGTGTGGGTCTCCAGGGGCGCATGGGCGACATAGCTGTTGAAGTAGGTCTCCTCGATGACCGTGGCCGCCTTCTTCCGGCCCTGCTCAAGATCGCCGGCCTGGTCGGCCACCACCGGGGAGGGGGCGTTTTTTAGCAGATGGTCGAAGATGGTCTCGTCGTTTACCCCGGTTTGGGGCGCCAGGTACTGGGCCTCGATCTTGGCCAGGGCCTGCTGGGCCACATCGGGATGGGGATGGAGGACGGCCACCAGGTCGCCCTCGCGAACCACCCGGACCCCCTCGATCCCTTCCGCGGCCGAGGTGTCGACCCTGACCCGCCTGGCCCCGTGGGCGGGGGGACGGACGATCTTGGCGTAGAGCATCCCCGGCAGGCGGATGTCGCCGGCATATAGGGCCTCGCCGGTGACCTTCTGGCGGGCGTCCCGCCTCAGAAAGGGTTTGCCGCTGATGGTGTACTCGGAGTACGGCTTCAGGGGCGGCACCTCGTCCAGATGCCGTTCGATCACCTGTCCCCGGGTCAGCTCCCCGTAGGTCACCCGGTTGCCGGGCCGGCCGCGCTCGGAGATGACCCCGGCCTGGACCACCAGCTCCTCCAGGGGGCACTTGAGCCTCTCGGCGGCCATCTCCTTGAGAACGCCCTTGGCCTCGGCGGCCGCCTCCTTGACGAAGACGCCGTAATGCCGCGTCGAAAGCGATCCCCAGGTCCCGGCGTCCCAGGGGCAGAGGTCGGTGTCCCCCATGACCAGGTCCACGGACTCGTAGGCCACCTCCAGCTCCTCGGCCGCCATCTGGGCGAAGCTGGTGATGGGTCCCTGGCCCATCTCGATCTTGCCCACGAAACAGGTCACCCGGTCATCCGCGCCGATCTTGAGGAAGGCGTTGAAATCGACGGGGACCTTGGCCCCGGCGTAGCCCTGGCGGGCCTCCCGGGCCAGGGCCCGCGGGTCACCGACGGCGGCGTAGACGATCAGCCCGCCTCCCAGGAGGCCCATCCGCTTCAGGAAATCCCGGCGGGTCACCGGGGCCGGGGCTGCGGCGCCGGTTGTCTCCGGACCCCGAGGTCCTGCTCCGGTTTTCACGGCCGGCCTCCCTTGAGGGCCTTGGCGGCGGTTTGGACGGCCTCGACGATCCGCACCTGGGCCCCGCACCGGCAGAGGTTGTCCTCCATCCCGTCGATGATCTCCCGGCGGGTGGGGGAGGGGTTGGAGACCAGCAAGCCATAGGCCTTGAGAATCATCCCCGGGGTGCAAAACCCGCACTGCAGGGCGTCGTGAGCCACGAAGGCCTCCTGGAGGGGATGGAGCCGCCCGTTCTTGGCCAGGCCCTCGATGGTCCTGACCTCGCTTCCGGCGACCTTGGCCACGGAGACCTGGCAGGCGGGGGTGGCCTGGTCGTCGATCAGCACCGTGCAGGCCCCGCAAAGGCCCTCACCGCAACCGTACTTGGTCCCGGTCAGCCCCAGGTCGGTCCGCAGAACCCAAAGCAGGGGCCGCTCGCCGTCGGTCCGGAGGGTCACCGGCCGGTCGTTGAGGGTAAAGGAGATTGCTTGGATCACGGGGGACCTCCCTGACCCGGGGTCTATTGTTTAGCTGATGAGCTGATTCCGAACTCGACCCTGACCAGGTCTTGGGGCCAGGGCTTGCTTGGCCCGGCCCCCTCCACCAGGGGATTATACCGCCTGGAGGTCTTTTTCCAACTCCCGGGGATGGTTCAGGGCCGAGGATCAGTCTATCCCGGGCCCCTTGGGCGGCCCTGGGGAAAGGTTCGGCCTTTCTCCCCCCGGGCCTCAGCCCTTGGGCTTGGTCAGCCTCTCCACCTCCTCGATCAGCTCGTCGGTGGTCACCTGGCGGCAGTAGCCCTGGACGGCCCGGAGGGAGGCCTCGTGGCGCTCCCGGGAGAAGGTCCCGCAGCCGTCGTTGACCAGGGTCACCAGAAATCCCCGGTCGCAGGCGTCCCGGACGGCCGACTCCACGCACTGGTCGGTGACCAGGCCGGCCACCACCAGGAAGTCGATCTCCAGGTTGCGGAGGAGGTAGTCGATGTTGGTGGAGTTGAAGACCGAGGAGGAGCCCTTGGGGATGACCATCTCGTCCTCCAGGGGGGCGATGGCCTCCGGCATCCTGGCCTCGGGGGAGCCCTTGGGGACCAGGAAGCCGCTGATCTTGTAGTCCAGCCCCCGCTCCCGGCCGTCCCTGGTCAGGCTCTCGATGGCGGTGTAGAGGACCTCCATCCTGGCCTCCCGAAAGACCTTTAAAAGCCGGGCCAGGTTGGGGAGGATGGTGGTCCGGATCCGGTCGAAGTAGTAGCCCAGCTCGACCGGGACATGGTCCGGGTCCAGGTGGGACCACTCCCCCTGGCCGGGAAGGATGCTGTAGTTCTGGACGTCGATGATCAGGAGGGCGGTCCGGGCCGGGATCACGGCCCGGTTCCTGGTCAGCCCCCCTTTCCCGTCCATGGCCGCGGCGAGTCTGGTCATGAAGCCTCCCCCGTCTCAGGTCCTGCCCACCAGGACCGGCTCGATCCGCTCCAGGGCCCAGTCGATGGTCCCCCGGTCGATGATCAGGGGCGGGGCGAAGCGGATGACGTGCTGGTGGGTCTCCTTGGCCAGGATCCCCTGGCCCATGAGCCGCTCGCAGAAAGACCTGGCCCCGCCGGCCTCGGGCTTGAGAACCACCCCGATCATCAGCCCCTTGCCCCGGACCTCCTGGATAAAGGGCGAGCTGATGGCGGCCAGCCGGGTTTGGAAGTACTCGCCCTGTTTGGCCGCGTTGGCGATGAGGTCCTCCTCGACGAGGACCTTCAGGGCCTCCCTGGCCACGGCGCAGGCCAGGGGGTTGCCGCCGAAGGTGGAGCCGTGGTCCCCGGGCAGGAAGACGCCCAGGACCTCGGTGTTGGAGAGAACCGCCGAGACGGGGTAGAACCCGCCGGAAAGGGCCTTGCCCACCAGGGTCACGTCGGCCTCGATCCCCTCGTGCTCCTCGGCCAGGAGCTTCCCGGTCCGCCCCAGCCCGGTCTGGATCTCGTCCAGGACCAGCATCACGTTGTGAGCCCGGCAGATCTCCTTGGCCCGCCTGAGGTAGCCCTCCGGGGGGACGACCACCCCGGCCTCGCCCTGGATGGGCTCGACCATGAAGGCGCAGGTATTGGGGCCCACGGCCGCCTCCAGGGCCGCCGCGTCCCCGTAGGGGATGATCTTGAAACCCGGGGTGAAGGGGCCGAACCCCTCCCGGTACTGCTCCTCGCTGGAGAAGCCGATGATGGTGATGGTCCGGCCGTGGAAGTTGTTCTCGCAGACGATCACCTCGGCCCGGTCCTCGGGGATGCCCTTGACCCGGTAGCCCCACTTGCGGACCGCCTTGATGACCGTCTCCACCGCCTCGGCCCCGGAGTTCATGGGCAGGACCTTGTGGGAGTTGGTCAGCCGGCACAGCTCCTGGTAGAAGGGTCCCAGCTGGTCGTTGCGGAAGGCCCTGGAGGTCAGGGTCAGCTTCCGGGCCTGCTCCACCAGGACGGCCAGGATCCGGGGGTGGCAGTGGCCCTGGTTGACCGCCGAGTAGGCCGAGAGGCAGTCCAGGTACTTTTTCCCCTCCACGTCCCAGACCCAGACCCCCTCCCCGCGCTCCAGGACCACGTCCAGGGGCTGGTAGTTATGGGCTCCGAACTTGTTCTCCAGCTCGATCAGGCTCCGGCTGTCCATGGTTACCTCCCTTCGGGGAACCCGCCCGAGGCGCCCCCAGGTCAAGTCCCCGGTTCCCGTAACTCCCTCATGATACTCCAGGGCGGGCTTTCCTTTGAACCGTCCGGCGGCCCGGGGGGCCCGGAGGTCAGAAAGCCTCGGTATAAATGAGCCTCTCCCAATCGGTCACCTGGCGGTGGTACTCCCGCCAGGCGAACCGTTTAATCTTGAGGTACTCGTTGAAGAAGGCCTCCCCCACCACGGTCTCGAAGAACCGGTCCGCGGCCAAGGCCTCCACGGCCTGGCCCAGGGTCTCCGGGAGGCGGACGATGCCCCGCCGGTCGCGCTCCTCTTGGCTCAGGTCGTGGGGGTCGGACCTGATCGGCTCACCGGGCTCGAGCCGGTTCTCGATCCCGTCCAGGCCGGCGGCCAGGGCGGTCAGGAGGGCCAGGTAGGGGTTGCAGGCCCCGTCCACCGGCTTGAGCTCCAGGTTGAAGGTCCTCTCCTCCCGGCCCTTCATCCCGGTCACGGTCCTCACCGCCGCCTCCCGGTTGTCCAGCCCGTGACAGACGTAGGCCGAGGCCCAGGAGTGGGGGACCAGCCGCTTGTAGGAGTTGACCGTGGAGGCGGTGAAGGCGCACAGGGCCGGGAGGTGCCTGAGCAGGCCGCCAATGAAGTGGCGGGCCGTGGAGCTGATCCCGGTCTCCTCCACCGGATCGTAGAAAAGGTTCCGGCCCTCCCGCCACAGGCTCAGGTGGAGGTGGGCCCCGCTCCCGGCCATCTCCTGAAAGGGCTTGGGCATGAAGGAGGCGATGAGCCCGTGGGCCTGGGCCACCCCCCGGACCGTCTCCCGGAAGAGGAGCTGGTTGTCGGCCGTTCTCAAGGCCTGGTCGTGACCGTAGACGATCTCCACCTGGCCCCGGCCGTACTCCGGGTAGTACTTCTCGACCCTCAACCCCTGGGCCTTGAGGGCCCGGATTATCTCCAGGGCGATCCGGTGCTGGAGGTTCATCCCGCTTGTGGCGAAGCAGAGGCTCTGATCAAAGGGGACCAGGGCCCCCTGGTCGTCGCGGCGGAGCAGGTAGAACTCGTTCTCAAAGGCGGCCCGGACCTGGAACTCCAGCCCGGCCAGGTACTTCTTCAAGGCCGACCGGGCGCACAGCCCGGTGGGCCCCTGGTCGGCCTTGGCCACCAGGTCGCAGATGACCAGCCCCGCCCCGGGGGCGTAGGGCAGGACGGTGAAGGTCTCCGGATCGGGCAGGCCGACGATCTCCCCCACGCAGCCGAACCCGGCCTCCGGGGCGAGGGTGTCCAGAACGCTGAAAAAGGGCATGGCCGCGGAAAAGGGGTGGCCCGTCTCCAGGTCCCCCTCCAGCTCCTCGGCGGTGGCG
>Ga0068714_10003520_pt1 | contig 18475 bp, 20 predicted proteins | sample MTBNYHSulfiMetaG_FD_62988 | JGI IMG/M metagenome (GOLD analysis project Ga0068714, IMG submission 62988) | Enrichment culture microbial communities from rom New York Harbor, USA that are MTBE-degrading - MTBE-NYH (New York Harbor Sulfidogenic)... | ecosystem: Environmental > Aquatic > Marine >... | reverse complement strand
GTCCGTATTTTTGGTACTTACCTGAAATCACAAACGTGCTCGGGCGTCGCCTAACCTCTTCGACCGACGCGTACGTTCCTATTATAGCCTGATTCGCTGTAGTTTCAGAGCGTATTCCGGGAAGTTCTTCAAAGCGGTTGCGGCTGCTCGAGCGTGGAGAAGCCTGAAAGCGTTACGCTTTGCGACTCCCCGGCGGAGTCGGAGGAGTTCTCGAAATTGTGGAGTAGATGCGCAGGACGAGCCCACCGGACAATAACAAGAGCGTCCTAGTGTTCTTATCTTCAGAGCCCTCGTTGCCGCTGCTCTTTTCCGGAAGGTTCGATTTTGGGACGTTGCGGTAGTGTGGATTTGCGTGATCCTTTGACTGTATGATGTCGCTTAGAAGGATCAGGCCGCTACAAGACAGGCGGACATGGGCTTTCTAAGAAGCAATTAAAGATGCCCCGTCATTTCGGTCGGTACCGCATTTCAAATAGCGGGGTAATCCGGGTTGACACCTACGAAGCGTTCTTTCAGAATAGAGCAGTTCCGAGAAAAGACCGCCCCACCATCCAAACTCTTCCTGCAGGACGCAAGGGTTGGAAGAGCACTTTCGGCTGAGTCGTAATACTGGAACCGTATGAGAGGTGTTGTGCAATGAGGATCGTTTTATGGGGAACGAGGGGGTCAATTGCCGTACCGGGAAGTAAGACGATCCGCTACGGTGGGAACACCACGTGTGTTGAGATGGATCTACTGGGAGGGCAGAAGGTTGTGATTGACGCCGGGACCGGAATTCGGGAGTTGGGAGACGAGCTCCTTTCCCGACCAGAGGCCGTGGACATTCATTTGCTGGTCACCCATATTCATTGGGATCACATTCTGGGATTTCCCTTCTTTTCTCCTATTTATCATCCGGAGACCCGAATTGTAGTGGACGGGAGCATTCGGGCGTACAAGGGACTGAAGACGCTTTTTGAAAACCGAATGGGAGATGGTTTTTTTCCGGTTAAATTCGACGAACTGAAAGCAAATGTTACTTTCAAGGACTCCTTGGAAAAGGCTCACACAACACGTATCGGAGAAACGAACGTCGACTCCATCCGGTTGCATCATCCTGGAGGAGGTCTGGGATTTCGATTCAGAGAAGAGAATAAGCTGTTCGCTTTTGTGACCGACAACGAACTCAGCGACGATGCCTGGGAGGGCTCTAAAATCGAAGACTACGTCCGTTTTTGTAAGGGAGCCGACCTCCTGATACACGACTCCCAATACACGGTAAGTGAAATCGAATCCAGACGAGGATGGGGGCACACCGATACTGCCCATGCGTTGGCGCTGGCCCGGGACGCTGAGGTGAAACGCCTGATTCTATATCATCATGACCCGAATCGAACCGACGAGGATATGGATGAGGTAGTGGCGGGCTGTCGTGAGTGGGTCGAGCGTGAAAGGGCCTCTTTTACCGTGGAAGGCGCGGTGGAAGGGGAGATTTTTCTGTAGAATCCGCCTTTCACGGGAATTTACCTTTCAGGCCGGGAATACAAAGTCGTTGAAAAGTGATCGGCACTATGGTTAAAGAGAGATATTGAGGCGGGATTGGAAAATGTTCCACGTGGAACAATCGGGCCGTGACAGTTCCAACTACGAGTTCAACCCACATCCTCCCCGATTAAGCCGGTTCCGTCCAACCCCGCCGGACTCCCGGACACGGTTATATTTTCCCTATTCACTTAAGCAGTCACAGTTATGGGTCGAATCATCTGTATAGCCAATCAGAAAGGCGGTGTCGGCAAAACCACCACCGCGGTAAACCTCTCCGCGTCCCTGGCCGCCGCGGAAAAGACCATTCTACTAATCGACTGCGATCCTCAGGGCAACGCCACCAGCGGCCTCGGCATCCCTAAAGATAAGCTACACCGCCATCTGTATCATCTCCTCATCGGCGAGGCCGACCCCTCAGAGGTCACAATTTCCACACGCCTTCCTCACCTACACCTGATTCCTGCTCAATCGGACCTCACGGGCGTCGAAGTAGAGTTGATTTCCGCTCCTTCGAGGGAAACGTTTCTCAAGAACAACATCTCCACCATCGCTTCCTCCTACGACTACATCATCATTGACTGTCCTCCCTCCCTGGGCCTTCTGACGATTAACGCCCTGACGGCCGCCAACAGCGTCTTGATTCCTATTCAGTGCGAATACTACGCCCTCGAAGGACTCAGCAGCCTTCTCCGAACCGTAAAAACGGTCAAACAGCGCTTCAACTCCTTTCTGACCATAGAAGGCATTCTCATGACCATGTTTGATGCCCGCAACAATCTCTCACACCAAATAGTAAAAGAGGTGGACTCGCACTTCCCTAAAGATCGTCTCCAAACCATCATCCCTCGCAATGTCCGCCTCAGCGAAAGCCCCAGCCACGGACTCCCCGTACTCCTTTACGATATCAACTCGACCGGGGCTAGAAGTTACCTCATGCTGGCCCGCGAAATTATGGGAAATGGAAATCATCATGCCTAAAAAGAAAGGCCTGGGCAGAGGACTCGACGCCCTACTATCCGATTGGCAATCCAGCCCTGAAGTTGTCGCCGGCGAAGTGTCCCTTATCGACATCGATGATATAAGACCTAACCCTCACCAACCGAGAACCAACATGGACCCCGACACGCTCGTCGAACTCGCCGACTCCATACAACAAAAAGGCGTCCTCCAACCCGTTCTCGTCCGTCAGAAGGAGGACCACTTTGAACTCATCGCCGGTGAACGGCGATGGCGCGCCTCGGTTCAGGTCGGCCTCCCAAAAATCCCGGCCATCATCCGTTCCACAGCCGATTCCGAACTCCTTGAAATCGCCCTCATCGAAAATATCCAACGACAAGACTTGAACCCAATAGAGCAGGCGCAAGGCTATCTCCACTTACTCAATCAGCACAACCTCTCGCAGGAAGATCTCGCCAAACGCCTCGGAAAAAAACGGGCCACTGTTGCGAACACGCTTCGCCTCAACAATCTGCCCGACGAAGTCAAAAACGCCCTTATCCAGGAAAGCATTTCCATGGGCCACGCTCGTGCTCTTCTCGCCTTGCCCACCCCGGATGCTATGGTCGAACTTTGCCGTCGAGTCATCGAAAAGAAGCTTTCCGTCCGAGAAACCGAAAAGGCGGTCGCCGCCGCACTTCGCCCTAAGCCCCGTCCTGCGAAATCCCCTGCCGCACCGGATCAAGCCTATTTCGACGATCTCAGCACCCAGCTCACCCGTACGCTGGGCATGCGCGTTCGTATCGACCATCGCGGCAAATCCGGAGTTCTAAAGATTCAATACAATTCCTCGGAAGAACTCGAAACGCTTCTCGAGAGATTCCAGGTCTCCTGATCCATGCCCCTCCATCTCATCGTGGACGGTTACAATCTCATCCACGCATCCCTCTCCCTGCACCATCTCGCCCATGAAGACCTCGAACAAAGCAGAGACGCACTTCTCAAGCTGCTCTCCGAATACAAGCGCAGGAAAACACACCGTATCACCGTGGTCTTCGACGGGTGGATCGACGGCTCTGCCTCCACAGAAACCCACTACGTCTCTGGAATCCGAGTCCTTTTCTCCAGAAAGGGAGAGCAAGCCGACCACGTCATCCTTCGTCTGGTCCGACACGAAAAGGAGAGGGCGGTGGTGGTTTCATCCGATCGTGAGGTAGCCGTCAATGCACGAAAACAAGGCGCCGTGTCCATAGCTTCAGAAGATTTCGAACCCATGCTGTACGGTGCGCCCGAACCCGAATACCCCTCCTCCGATCCCTCCACCTACCGCCATTCAACCACAAAAAAAGGGCCGGCTAAGCGCCTACCCCGTAATAAGCGCAAGTCCATGGCCCGTCTCAAAAAACTCTGATGCCGTCTCCTACCTACTCCGCCGCCCCTTTTCCGTCTTGTTCAGCAGCACGTAAGTCGCACCAAATCCCCCATCATACCCCACAGCAGACGCAAAGGCCTGAACCCTGCGCGCATTGGCGCCGCTGCGTAGCCACCGAACCAGTCTTTTCTTGAGGACCGGTTCTCCATGTTTCGAGTTCCTCCCCCGCCCGTGTACCAGCAACACGCACCTCAGTTTTTCTCCTAAGCATTTTCCAATGAACTCATCCACCTCAACATTAGCTTCTTTCACACTCATTCCGTGCAAGTCCACATATGCCTGCACGGGAATTCGCCCTCGCTTCAATTCGAGAAATCGGGCCGGTATTACATCAGGATCACACCAGCACACGTATTCCTCAGAATACTTCGCATCCAGAATCGAACGTCCGGAAACCAATTCGTTCAATTCAGCCATCACCTCAATGCTTTCCGGAACAGGGCAAGCGTTCTTCCCGGCTACACCCCTCAGCCGTTCCACCTCTTCGCCCCCATCGGCATCCATAGGCACTACATCCGCCATGGCCCGAAAAAACAGCTCCTCCTCCGTCTCTCTTTCTTCCCCTTGCACTCCTCCCTTCACACTCTCTTTTTCCGCTCTTGCATCGGCCACTGACACGCGCTTCTTTATGTCTTCGAAAGGAGAATAACATAACCCTTTTGAGAGTATTTTATCGGGCTTCATCCTAACACCCCTTTCACGAAAGGTGCACACCCGTTTCCTCCGAGTAATCAAATTCATTATATCATCCGCCTGTCTGAAACAAAACCTCCTCTTCATATTCAGCGAGTGGCCGTGGTGGAACAACGGACTCCTTGCCTTTTTCTTATCTTCACTCCCCTCCCTTACGCACTCTCCCTTACCACTTCTCCCTTACCACTTCTCCCTCCTTTTGAATCAATCGCTTGACCCTCCCGCCAAATCACGATAAATATGACGCTTCTCAGTACCTTGCTCCCACACACCCATCTCGTGTTTCAAACAAGGAGATCATCGTGAATCATACGGTCACGTGCATACCAGGAGACGGAATCGGTCCGGAACTCACCGAGGCCATGAAACACTGTGTGGAAGCTACAGGCGTGTCCATCCAATGGGACGAGGTGAACGTCGAATGGGGCGATTCGGAAGGCAACCTTGCCGGCATCCCCAACACTCTCATAGAGAGCATTCGAAGCAACAGGGTGGCCATAAAAGGTCCCATCACCACCCCTGTTGGAAGAGGTTTCCGGAGCCTCAATGTCTCCCTTCGACAAATGTTTGACCTTTACGCCTGTCTCCGCCCGTGCAGGATCTTTCCCGGTTCCCGAACACGCTACGATAACGTGGATGTCGTCATCGTACGTGAAAATACGGAGGATCTCTATAAAGGCATCGAATATCCGCACGACGGACCGTTCACGCGCAGCCTCATCCAATTTCTCCAAGAACAGGCGCACGAAACCATTGCTCCGGACACCGCCATCGGACTGAAAGTCATCAGCAAGGCCGGCAGCGAACGCATCGTTCGTTTCGCCTTCGACTATGCTCGGAAGAAACTGCGCAAAAAAGTCACGGCTGTGCACAAGGCCAACATCATGAAATATACGGACGGGCTCTTCTCTCAAGTCGCTAAAGAAGTCGCCGGCCACTATCCCGACATTGAATTCAACGAAATCCTTGTGGATAACCTGTGCATGCAACTGGTCATGAGGCCGGAGGAATTTGACGTACTTGTTCTTCCCAATCTATACGGCGACATTATCTCCGATTTGTGCGCGGGTCTTGTCGGAGGTCTCGGGCTCGCCCCGGGCGCCAACATTGGCCACGACATCGCGATCTTTGAAGCAACCCATGGCAGCGCGCCCAAGTACGCCGGCCTGGACAAGGCCAACCCGGCGGGCCTGATTCTCAGCAGTGTGCTGATGCTCGATTATCTCGGGGAGCCCGAGGCGGCGAAGGCCCTCGAAGACGCCCTATCACGGGTCATCCTCCAAGGAAAGTATGTGACCTACGACTTCAAGCAGCACCGGGAAGATCCAGGTTCCGTCGGTACGAGCCGAATGGCCCAAGCTATTGTAGATGAAATCCGACGCGCCTGATTTTTGGTCCATGCATAACTTTTCCCAAAATGATTTGCAGGAGGAAAACGTTTGAACCCGTTTTCCCCCTTACTTTCTTTCGCAGGTGTCAGCTCGCAACCACCCTGCGGCATGACCCCAATTCGGAAGGGGTCTCTTGCACCCGCTCCCCAACTTCCCGCGCCGACAATCCATCACTCCCGGATTCATAAAGATGAAAGCCTCTAACCTCGAGCGCCGTATTCGTTCGCTCATGGGAAAAGCGATACACCAATACGCCATGATCCAGGACGGCGACTGCATTCTGGTTGCTGTTTCAGGAGGCAAAGACAGTCTGGCCCTCCTCCACTTGCTCAAGACTCGCCTTCCACGCATCCCGATCTCCTACACATTAATGCCGGTGTATCTGGAAATGGGGTACAATCAAGACGCTTCGACCCTGATGCGGGATTACTTCGAGAGCCAGGGCCATTCCACATACCACGTGGAGATCACCGACTTTGCCACCTTTGCCCACTCGTCGAAGAACCTTAAAAATCCCTGTTTTCTCTGTTCCCGTATGCGCAGGAAACGCCTTTTCCAGATTGCCGAGGAGCAGGGCTGTAATAAGCTCGCCTTTGGCCACAACCAGGACGATATCATTGAAACCTTTTTCCTCAACACACTCTACGGCTCCGTCCTGAGTACCATGAAACCCTTTCAACCCCTCTTTAAGGGCCAAATCAATCTCATTCGTCCTCTGTCCTTCATACCGGCCCCGGTCCTCGGACGGTTCGCGCGCCTGAAAGCGCTTCCTTTAATACGGAACGCTTGCCCATCGGCCATCGACTCTAAGCGAAGCCAGGTCAGGGAACTGCTCCAAACCTTGTACCGTTCCAATAGAAAGATCAGAGGTAACGTCTTTCATGCACTCCAAAACGTTGACACCGAGTATCTCCTATGAGCGATCGCACTGACTCCAAGAGCTCCTCATCTGAACTCCCCGTCAAGGGATGCGCTGAATATCGATTGGCCATGGAGCTGACCGTCCTCCGACGCCGATTACAGACGGAAGCCCTCGACCTCGAAGCAAGCAGCGCCGTCCGACAGCGCGTTCTGGAAATAGAAAAAGCCCTCGGCGTTTGATATGGAATCTTCGCCTTGGGCTTCTCTCTCGCCGCTGCTGCTCGCACCCGCCTTGTTTAGGACGGAATTTCCCCGGCAATGGGTTCTGTCTCTTCGTCCATTATCGGCTCCGGCAATAACTGTTCCTGCGCTTTCTGTTTGTCCTTCGCTTCGCCGGAATCGTTTGGCACTAACATTTTGATATCCTTAGGTATTATTGGCTTTACCGCCTTCTGCCCCTGACCAAGACCGGCGGATGGCGCCGCCCCTATAGCCACAGCCAAAATCCAAGCCGCCACGGTTCTCGCCTTTATCATAACAGGCTCCTTATCCGTACGCTATCCAATCTATTGACCCAGGTTCTGCATCCATCGAAGCATCTGCCAGCTTCGAAGGCTGATTGGGCGTGGTTTTCCGGACTTCACATCGAAACTCTCCGCACCGACGCCGCCTGTCTCGTTCTCCCCGGTAATGCTCCCTTGGACCACGATAGCTGTATGACCTTCCTCGTCTTCGATCGTCCTGGGATTGGAAAGCACCAGCCACGGCAACGAGTACGCCTCCATCTGAGGTCGAGTATCCGGATTCGGATCGTCGGGGTCCGCCACAGGGGGATGCAGCAGATCGCTTTCCAGAAATTGCCAGGTCCCATCGCCCCCACTGTAGGTATCCTCGTCTACGGAAGGGCACACAGCAATGCGAAACATACGGCTCGATCCGCCCTGCGAACACACATCACCCGTAGGTGTCATCGTCACGAACCAGCTTTCCCCCCACACCACTTCCGGAGAGCTGACGACTCTTTCACCGCCGTTGAGCGTGATTTTCCACCATCCCTCACCCGTTCCATCCAGGTCTCGGATCGCAAATATGTAGTTGTCATAGATTTGATTCACATCGTCCGTTTCCAGGTATTTTCCGGTTCCCCCCAATATTACCGGAACGTTTTGACACATGCTTACATTCAACTGCGCCGTAATAGGAGATCCGAAACCCCACAGCTTGTTCACGGTCCAATTTCCCCCGCTACTCGACGGTGGCTTGAATCTCCAGAGATTTCCAGCAAGATCCCCTGCATAGATCGCCCGAGCCGCGTTTCTCCGAGCATAAATCACCGGCGTACTGAGGCCCCCGTGAGTCTCTCCGGTGGGTATGTTCGCCAAGATCGCTCCGGAATCCAGATCCACCATGAGCAGCCGATCACTCACCGCGCTCTCACCACTGCAGCCGTACCCGTTTCCTGTAAACATCACGGGTATCTTTGCATCGTCGCCGTCAGTGCCCGGAGGCTGGTAACTGTACACCTGAGCTTCGGAAAACGAGTACCCGAGGCCGGCTCCAGAGCTTGCATCAATTTTCCATTTGAACGAGGGCGCGTACGGATTGGTTACCTCCAGGCAGAAGTAGCCTACGCCCCCGCCGCGGAGCCCGCCCACAAGGAAAATCCTCGGCGATCCCCCAATCTCCAACTCCTTGAGGTTGGCCGAAAGGTCTACGGTATACTTGTGGTTCTCCTCGAAGTTCGGTTCAGCAACGAAAGCCGCTACAGGAGCTTCGTTGATCAGACGGGTCTTGATCAACGATGGAACATACATCCATCTTTCCCTCATCGTTGACAGTTCGATGGCATGCAAAGCGCCGCCGTTTCCGCCCACGTAGATCATATCGTTCGCCAGATCCACCGCAGGGGCTGAATGAACAATGTCCGGGAGTCCGCTTTCACGATGCCGGAATCCGTACCCGGCCACTTCGTTGCTGTCGTCCCCACGAAGATATTGTATCAGCGCCGGCCCGTAATCCGTGTCGCCTTCGTGCCCCGGCAGGTTCTCAAACCCGAGATTCGCCGCACTGGCCAAGGCCATTGACCCGGAATCGTCCGTATAAATGACACGTTCCTCCCAATCAGGGAGGTTAGTCGACGCCAAAACAGGATTTGAAAACCCGTAGTTGACCACTTCACCGTACTCGTTCCATGTAATCTCGATGTTTTCCCGGATAATATCACCATACCAGTCCCCACTTCGGAAGCGCGTGGTCACCACGTAGGTATCCCCGGCACGATAGGTGGGTGATGAAAAAGCCAATCCGGAAACCGAGTAAGAGCGATCCAATATATCCGCGATGGTCGAGGTCAGAGCCGCGGTCAATTCCTCGACGCTGTTCGCCGTGTAATACAAACCGTTTCCCATCTTTGCCGAGCGATCCAGCAACGGGTGGTCGATGGCGAAACCGATCGTGTACGTCTTCACCGGGGACGCTTTCTGAGGGGTTCCCGGTCCCTTTTCGGGCCAGTTGCCGTCATCCTCCACGCAACGGTTCAGATAATACGCGACTCCATCCATCATTGTTTTTCCGGTAGCGTTGTTGTTGCTCGTGGGTACATCGTACCAGGGAAATCCCGCACCACTGTAGCCCCAATCGGACCTCAACGCCTTGCAGAAGTCATCATCCTCGCAGTGACCGTCGATCGTTGCTTTGAGGTCGGAAGGGTAGTAGGTATCATACGTAGCATCGCCGTCCGTCACTACGATCATGAAATTTTTCTGGCAATAGTACTTCATAGGTTCGGTATAACTGACTCCGCTGTTGTAGAAGGAACTTAACCCACCGAAGACTCGATAGGCTTCATATAGACTTTCCCCCAAAGGCGTCCAGGTGGTGGCTGAGAGTCCGTTCACAGCGGACGTCAGGGTCGAAATCGAGCTGCCGAAATTAGCACGGATGTACCCCCCCTGGCTATAGTTGAACGGCATCAAGGCAAATCGCAATTTGTCCCCGTGCGTCTCAATGATCTGGTTTGTCACCGCCTTCGCTGTTTGCATTCGATAGGAATTAGGCACTTCATTGCTGATGTTCCTGGACCAGACGGTCCAATAGGGCGAATAGTACGGCTCCGCATAGGAGGGATCCGGCTCATGTGCGTAATTCCCGGAATAAGCGTACTTGGCAAAAAGATATCCAAGATAGCGTTCGTCGTAGCGCACACCATTTCCATAATTATTTCTATAGGATAACCCACTCGGCAACGGCAGTTTCAATCGCCGGGATTCGGTGTCGCCCACTCTGCGGGCATAGATGTAACCGGTGGAACTGCTCACCACGTAGGCGAACATGTCGCTGCCCTTGTTCATGTTCGCCCAGTTCGCATTGGGATCGGAACGATCCACGGGACCGTCCCATGACCCGGTATTGAAATTATAATACTGATAACCGGGATGGGCGATAAACGAGCCCGGATTAGCGGGGTCCGGGGTCCCCCTGGGATCAAACCCGTCGACCCAATCGATGTTGTTCATGGATCCCGATACATCGAGCACCAGCAACACGTTGGGATACCCGTCAGGATCCGTTATAACGGAAGAGGCCACAATGGGCACCTGGCTCTGCTCCGGATCGAACGGACATACCGCCCATGCATCTGAGCCTAACCCGATCGCCAAAGTCAGCACCATCATTCCACCTAAGAACATCAACCCCCTGATTACATACAAATTCTTGAGCCGTCTCATGACATTCAATCCCAGATTAGGTTTCAGACTCCCACTATGCCCGGCAGAGCGATCTCTCACGGCAACTTTTTCAGACTTAATGCCAGCGCGTCCAGATGAACCTTCACGGAGTTATACGAAGCTTTACCTTTCCCAACGGAACGCAGCAAAATTCGCGTGGCTCCCCAACTCTCGTCGTACGGACTTTGTGACGTCCGGCCGCGACTCAGCTGCACGCCTTCGGGTAAGACTTCTATCACCGCCAGAGACTCGTCGGGATTTACATAAGCTCTGTAAGTGCCGCTACTGTCCGGCAGGTTCAACCAACTAGCCCACTGGTTCCAGTTCATAGCGGCCCTGCTCGTCACTACCTGGCCCGACATGCTTGTCAGTTCGTTGTACCACTTTCCGTTAAGATCGTGCTCCGTTCGCATCAGGCCACCTTCCGCAGCATAAAACCCCAGACTTCCGCGATGAATATTTCCCACGGATCGCTGCTCATTGGTAGACGTCACGGCGGTTACAGCGCCTATAATAGATAAGATGACCATCACCCAGAGAGCGGTAACCATCGTGCTTCCCGATTCTTTTTGCATTCCATTCATTCTTTTTAATTTTATCATCGGGCCCTCCCAGCACTGGAAGCGCTTAGAAATTGCGCATCTCGGCGATTCCGGACACTTTGACCGACTTTCCGCCGGGCAACCCGGCTTCCACTTCGATGCGAATCATGGAAGGACGCGCTGTTGGGCTGAACGCCACAAATCCGGCGCCTGTATCCATGAACAGTCGAAGCCCGGTAATCCCGTTCATTACGGTCGTTGGATTGTTGTCGTACACCAAGTCCTGAAAAGTGAGTGTCGCTTGCGCGGTATTCAGCCGGTACTGTACCCTTCGGTTCACTTCCATCACCATACGGGCGCCTGCCGTTACGTCGTCCGCTGTTACCGTACCAATGCTGAAATTCGAGTTGTATACGGAGGCGCCCGTAGACACACTGTAGGTGGGAAACCCACCACCGGTGACTTCTCGCACGACCCCCATGTTTCCGGACTCTGTGTCGCCCAGGACCAGAAGCAGGGTGCCTGCCCGCCAGTCCGGATTCGGTTGCTCGTCCGATGCCACGTTCGGGTCCAGATCCAAGGCCTGAGTGCTGAGGCCGCCGATCCCGTGTATGGCCGAATTCGTCTCGTAAGCCTCACCCGATAATCGATTAATCGTCAGCGTTTGACTGACCAAGGAACCGTCGGGGTTTGTGGCGGTTTGGTTCATCGGATATGGAGACCCTATGATTTCTTGGGGAAGGTACGGTGGTCGCCTTCGAATGTAGTAGGGCGCCTGCTCCCCGGCTCCGGTGCCGCCCACGGACAACATCGGATAACCCCTTCCAACATCTAAAGCGTTTACGTCGCAATAAATCGGTCCCAAGGGATTCTTCTCGAAGAAAACGTTGCTTCCCGCAGACCGAATGTCCCGCTGAATCATCAGAAGGGCCAAACGTGCGTTTTGCCGGGCGCTGACCAGGTCATTGCCGGACTTATAACCCTTGGTATGGTTTGCCATGACCAAAGCTACGCTCCCCAGCACGATACCGCTGATGAACAGGGCCACCAACATTTCGACCAGGGAAAAGCCTCGTTCCGCCTTCAACCTGCCAAGCCATCTGACCTTTGCCATGATCCTACAACCTTATAGATGAGCTGACATGGCGAGAATCGTCTCCCACCCGCCAGGAAATGTTTACCGTCCAAACGCTCCCGGTGGAAGAAAGCTCCACCTCGGCATCCCTCAATCGACCCTCCTTGCCGTCCCTGAGCAAAGCCTGCCTCAATGCGCTGCACACTTGACCGGTCCATCCGGTTCCGGTGCAGGTCCGAATGTCTCTTCGGCTGATCCCGGTGACTTGACTCGGGTCGTTCATGATGATCTCCATGACCTGCGAGGCCAAGCCGTCCGCGGCAAACGTCTCTTGCGCCAAATAAGTCTGTTTCAGGTAGTACGCCTGCATGGTCGCCACTGAAAGCAAGCCCACGGTCAGGATCAACATGCCGGTGACTACTTCCACCAAAGTGAAACCGACTTCCTTTTGATGGAAAAAGTTTCGTCTTTTCATCCCCTTCGCCCCCTTGAGAGTCATCAAGGTATGCTCACGACCCCACCGGCTGAAATCTGCACCGTCCCGCTCTTTGAACCCACAGAGACCGTCACTTCTGTATCACCCGCACCACTGACGCACCGTCCTCTGCCATCGAACGCAATCGAATCCGGATAAACCGAGTATTCGCCACACCCGCTCTCTTTCTGGATCCAAGCCGTCAACGTCGGTGCTTCTTGAATAACTCCGGTGGGACTCATCAGCAGATCGGCGGTGCTCACCCTCCTTCCTTGAGTAATCGCCTCGGCGCGTGTCCTCATGAGAAGGTTATATACCAGCCACTGGCCGCCGCCGATTCGAGACTTCTCCCTAAATACACCGTAGGAGGTAATTGCAGCTAACCCGAGGATTCCCGCCACTGCAACGGTAATCATCAATTCAGGAACGGTGATGCCTGATTGCCTCCGGCTTTTCGGGCGAAAAGCCCCCGAAATCCCATGTCTTCCCATGATGACCCATCCTTCATCCAGTCCGTAACTTCTCTTTTCAGTTGGGAAACTATCCTGTCGAAAAGAATATCTGCAAGAATTGAACCAAAGCCGATCCATATCCGTTATCCTACCACAAACCTTCAGCTGAAGTACGTGTCACGAATATTTACACATCTTGGTCGAGTTTTACCTCAGAATTTCCTTTCGCCAGGGTTCCAATTTCGTATTCCAAAGCACAACACTGAACTCAAGGGTACTCTCGCCCACCATCAAATCAGGAGCTTTCCATAAGAGTCCCTCTCGCCCCTGGTCCCCTGAGTCAAGCGAGTGCTGCTTCCAATACGCACTTCAACGCGTATAGTCTGAGCGCAGTTTGCATCGCTGTAAGTAGCGCACAAGTCGGCGGCCTTTCCGAGCAACTCCTCGTCGAGTCCTCTGGAAGCCAAAACCAGGGGACCCGGGACATCCACCGTTCGCAACACCACGGATTGCGGAAGCGTCAGATCCGACATGCGATCGTTATCCGACTTATTCCTTCCCACCACAACCTTCACGCCATTGCTAAGGCGTAAATGACGACCTAGCTTAAGGAGCTCGATTTCGCTTCTCTCCACATCCTCGCCCTGAAAGTCGAACAGATCTTTGAGCCGCCTGGCGAACACCTCCTGGGTCAACAGACAGCCACCCGCCGGCGTAGGATACCATTTCAAATTCAGGTCTTCCGCCAACCTCATTTGAGGTTTCCGCGACCGTCCCTGAAAATCCAAAAGCTGCTCGCGGTCGATCCATCCCTTCAGTTCCGCTGCGGTGGGGTCCAGTAATCGCCCGCTCAGGGGCCGAAGCAACAGGTCGTTCAAGCCGGATTCCCTGCTTACCGCGGCGAGCGACTGCCGGTTCTGGGACATGGGCCTTTGTCCCAATACTTCCCCAGTAAACACGAAGCCCGCCTTTTTTTCAGCCAGCATTTCTCCCGCCGATCGAACCATCAAAATGTGACAATCAATGCACGGATTCATGTAGCGGCCGTACCCATACTTCGGTGATCGCAACATGCGCAGGTGGACGTCGCTGATGTCGATGCTTTCTAGAGATAGGCCCGCCTGTTCGGCAACCCGCCGCGCATTCTCGTCGCTGAAAAACGGGGTCGTGAAACAGACTTGCAGCACCTCAATTCCCAATCGCCTCATAACCAGAGCGGCGAGGGTACTGTCCAATCCCCCGGAGGTCAGTCCGATCGCTTTGATTCTTCCGGCGTTTGGTGTATGATGAGTTGTCTTAATTTCCATTGAGTCCTTTACAACGTATCCCTTCTTGGGCGGGATTCATGATCCGAGCTGTACTGTTTGATTTCGACGGCACGCTGACCGCTCCGGGAGCCATTGATTTTCAGGCGATCAGGCTTCATTTGCGCTGTCCGCCGGATCAGCCCGTCCTCGAGTATATCGACCGGTTAGACCCGAAAGACCGACACCGGGCCTTTCGAATCCTTGAAGCCATGGAACTCGAAGCAGCTCGCCGCTCCCGGCCCAATACGGGCGCTCTGGAGCTTCTTCAATGGCTTAAACATGTCCGAATCCCCTTCGGCCTGCTCACGCGTAACGGACCGGACTCGGTTCCTTTGACTCTGGCTGCTTTCAAGAGCGTCTCCATCCGGGATTTTCGGGTCATCCTGACACGGGCGGAGGCTCCTCCCAAACCGGACCCGGCCGGCGTACTTCTGGCCGCCGCCCGGCTGTGTGTGGATCCCCGGGAAATCCTTTTTGTCGGCGATTATCGTTTCGACGTCATCGCAGGCCACCGCGCGGGAGCCCTCACCGTTTTTCTCGGCAACGACAAGGCTTCCGCCTGGATTCCGGACGATCCCGAACCTCACTACAGAATCCACCACCTGCTGGAGCTTAAGCACATTATCCGACCGCGTCCGGATTGAGTATCCCCACTTTATTCTGTCCCCGGAAACTCCTTTCCTCTGACGTCGATCGAACCAAACGGTAATATCTCCGAATCGATAATCTCGATCATAGATTTTGCTTCTAACCGTTGCCGATCCGTTCGGTCTAAAAGGCTCATGGAACATGCTTTTTCAGGGTTCCAATTTCGCCCCATGGCGAACAAAGCTACGCTTTTTATTTACATAGTACATTTATGTCGTACAAATAGCAAGATACGCATCGGAGGGATAAAGAGGCTTTTTTAGGTTGATTGGGTATGTTGAATAAAATCCAAAACGATCCGATTGTAAATTTCGCTCTCTTCGATCATAGACATGTGTCCCGAATGCTCTAAAATACTCAACTTGGAATTCGGGATCCTGAAATGCAGGTATCGGCTATACTCGGGAGGAGTCATAGCGTCCAAGGCGCCGCAAAGGATCAGCGTGGGAATCTCTATCTGTTCGACGCGATCGGCAGCGTCGAAATCGTTACAGACCTTAAAATCCCGATAAATCGTTGCAGGTGGGCAGCGTTCCAGGAGAGAACGGCTTTTATCAAGCAGCTCCCTCGGAGCATTTTTAGTGAAGCACCATTGGACAATAGCCCGTACCGTTTCCTTGAACCGGCTCGGAAGCTCGTTCAAGATTTTGGGATGTACCTGTAATCGGGCCCCTGTTCCGGACAATATAAGTCCTTTAAATCGGGAAGTACGGCTCAGGGCCCATTCTATGCTAACAGCACCTCCCATGGAGTGTCCCAAAACGTAGCATCTCGGCAATTCCATCCGAACGGCCAGCTTTTCGAGCCATTCCGAATACTCCCGAGCCGACTTTAGAGGATCCCCTTCGCTGTCGCCATGACCCGGAAGATCCGGCGCCAGGACGTTTACAGCGCCGTCCAGCCCCCGAAGCTGATCGAGCCATGAAATGCAGCTGCCGGCCGCCCCGTGAATCAGCAGAATGGAATCCCGCTCCTTCCGAAGCCCCTTGTTTCCACACCTCACAGCGACGGTATGCCCGTCCACTACGAACCTCTTCGTCTTCACGAAAGGGATCCTCTTTCTTGATGATAACAAAGGGTCTCACTGCGATGAAGTTCATTGAACTCAGGCAAAAAACAGAATTCCGGCTCGTGCACGAAGCTTTGGCGCCGATGCGCCGTGTTCTTTGCTTGTATCCGATCTCAGGGCGACGCCGGCCGGAAACGTTTCAAAAGGGGTAGGGGAGAAAACGCTTTCAGCCGTTTTCCCCCCGTGAACGATGACTTTCTGTGTTTTGAGAAGATGGCGCCGGCACGTGTCCGGACTCCTCAGCCATAACGCGAGAAGTCCGTACAGGAAATCCGTGAGAATCCCGCTACAGCGGGATTTCTCCGGTCACGCGGATTACTCGGACTTAATCTTCTTGAACTCTTCCGTGAGAACGGGAACATAGTCAAACAGATCCCCCACGATACCGTAATCCGCCTTCTGGAAGATGGGAGCGTCCGGATCCTTGTTGATGGCGACAATGACTTTGGACGACGCCATGCCGGCCAGATGCTGGATCGATCCCGAAATGCCGCATGCAATATATAGATTCGGGGTAACCACTTTTCCGGTCTGGCCGACCTGATCTCCGTGAGGCCGCCATCCCGCGTCCACAGCCGAACGCGAAGCACCGACCGTGGCGCCCAGCACGTCGGCCATTGCTTCGAGAATACGGAAGTTTTCGCCGTCCTTCATACCGCGCCCGCCCGAAACAATAATCTCCGCTTCGGTCAGATCGGCTTTTCCGCTTGTATCCGCCATTACTTCGAGGAGTTCCGTTTTCAGACCGCCGGCATCCAAGCCCACGGGGGCCTTCTCCACCGCGGCCGAACGCGATTCGTCCGGTTCAGCCACGGACATGACATTGGGACGAGATGTAGCCATCTGGAGGCAGCCGTCGGCGAATTCCACTTCTGCAAAGACCTTACCCGCATACATGGGGCGTGTGGCCACGAGATTCTGACGGTCATCCAGGTCGAAGGCCGTGCAGTCCACGGCCAGGCCGGCGTCCAAAGCCGCCGCCAACCGCGAGGAAAGATCCTTGCCTTCGGAAGAGGCGCCCATGATCAAAATGGAGGGGTTTTTCTCTTTCACCAGCGCGGCGATCACCTGGCAATAGGCGTCGGTGGTGTATTTCGATAGCGTATCGTCTTCAGCTACGATCACCGTATCCGCGCCGTATGCGCCGAGTCCCGCCGCCTTCGCCTCGATGCCGGGCCCGCCCAGCAAAATCGTCGTTACGGTTCCGCCCGTCCTGTCGGCCAGTCTCCGGGCTTCACTGATGGTCTCGTATGTGATTTTACGCAATTCTCCGTTCCGCTGCTCCGCAATGGTGCATATATCTTTCGCCATATTGGTCGTTCTCCTTATCTTCTTATCCGTTCTTCGTCTTTTGATGCAATCCGGATCCTATTTGTCCGCTCTTTTGGGCCATCAACGCCGTTCATCCTCTCCGACGTTCTAGACCACTTTTGCCTCGTCATGAAGGAGCTTGACCAGTTTCGCGGATTTCTCCTCCACGGTTTCGCCTTCCACGATTTGTCCGGCTTTGCGCGACGGCGGTGGTGTCAGTTTCCGAATACGCGTTTTGCTGCCGGCGGCGCCGACGGTAGAAGGATCCAGGCCGAGATCCGCCGCCGATTTTTCTTCGAGGGGTTTTTTCTTGGCCTTCATGATCCCCGGGAGAGAAGCATATCGAGGCTCGTTCAATCCTTTTTGCGCCGTCAGCACGCAAGGAAGCTGAGCTCGAATCAGGAGATTTCCTCCTTCAATGGGCCGAGTGGCCGTAAGAGACGCTCCGTCCTCGGCCATCTCGACTTTGGTCACCACGCAAACTTGAGGAATACCCAAGTAGTGCGCCAGCGCAGAGCCTGCGATGGCGCTGTCATCGTCTATGCCGCGCTGTCCGCAAAAGATCACGTCGTGAGGAAGATCCTTGAGAGCCGCCGCCAACACCTTTGCCGCACTGAACGAATCTCCGTTTTCAAACGCCTCGTCGTTCAGAAGCATTCCCTTGTCGGCGCCCATGGCCAACGCCGTGCGGATGGCTTCGGTAGCCCGTTTCGGTCCCATACTGACCACGGTAACGGAACCGCCGTGCTTTTCTTTCATTCGCAATGCCTCTTCGACACCGTATTCGTCGTAAGGATTCATAATCCACTTTATATCGTCTTTCACGACGTCCGTGCCCGCGGAATCGATTTTAATCTGTGTCTCCGTGTCGGGTACCTGTTTGACGCATACTATAATCTCCACCTGCTCCTCCTTTCCCTGAACGGGTTTTTCATTTCCCTGGCTTAAACTCGAATATGTGCCTCAAACGCAAAGGGACTCATGTCACATGCGATGTTCACCCGCGCTTGATGCTCCTCTCGGTCGCTGAT
>Ga0068714_10003518_pt1 | contig 18483 bp, 19 predicted proteins | sample MTBNYHSulfiMetaG_FD_62988 | JGI IMG/M metagenome (GOLD analysis project Ga0068714, IMG submission 62988) | Enrichment culture microbial communities from rom New York Harbor, USA that are MTBE-degrading - MTBE-NYH (New York Harbor Sulfidogenic)... | ecosystem: Environmental > Aquatic > Marine >... | reverse complement strand
TTCCCGAGGCCGAAGATTAACCTCACCCTTTGGAAAATAGTGGTCAACAATAGTCCGCGCCGCTTCGGGCAGCGCCAGAACCTTTGCTTTATCTCCCATCTCCTTAAGTTTTTCAGAATGGTTAATAAGACAAAGGATCATCTCCCCCAAAATATTCCTGAGGTCTTTATCGAGGATCATCCTTGCTGCACCTTTATCTGCCAAAATTTTAGCATTCATTTCTTGATGATTATACGCTGCGTAGGGATAAGGGATTAATACTGAGGGCTTGCCGCTTACCAAAATCTCCGTTATGCTGATCGCCCCTGCCCGACTCACGACTAAATCAGCTCTCCCGTAAACCGAGGCCATTTCTGTGATAAAGGGGAAAACGTCAGCCTTAAATCCTTTTTTTTCATATGCCTCCTTAACCCAGGAAAAATCTTGAAAACCAGTCTGATGAACTATTTCCACTTTGTCCCGGAGGGAGGCCATATAATCCAGACATTCGATCATACCCTGATTAATACTGCGTGCGCCTTGACTCCCCCCCAGGATGAGGAGGGTAAACCTATCTCCCTTTTTTTTAGAAAAGGGAGGTTGATAAAGAAACTCCTTTCGAACCGGATTGCCGGTATGAAAAATTTTTCTCCGAGGGAAAAAAGCGCCACTTTCTTCAAAAGCAATAAAAATCTTTTTCACAAACCGCCCCAGAACACGATTGGTTAAGCCAGGAATACTATTTTGTTCGCAGATTGCAGTCTCCACCCTCAAAAGGTACGCGGCTAAAATTACCGAAATCGATGCGTACCCTCCGGTCCCCAACACCAGATCCGGACGGAGCGAACGGATTAACCATAACGCCTGAAAAAACCCGATCAAAAATTGAAAAAATCCCATTACTCTCTGACGCGGGCTTCCGCCTATTATCCCTGCCCCAGAGATGGTTTTAAGCTCATATCCCATCGGGGGAATTATCCTCTGTTCAATGCCTTTTTTTGTTCCCACAAAAATAACCACATTATTAAGACTCCGGCTTTTCAATTCCTCCGCCAGTGCGATCCCGGGAAAAAGATGTCCACCCGTTCCTCCACCCGCAATTACTGTGCGCATGGATCACCTTTCATAAGCCCGTGATTGTGAAGAGATGTTTAAAAGAATCCCAACCCCCACCAGGTTTATCATCAGCGACGTTCCTCCATAACTGATAAAAGGAAGGGTGGTCCCTTTCGTAGGAAGCAACCCCATGACAACTCCCATATTGACGATCGCTTGTAATCCCGTGAGAGAAATAATCCCGACTGCTAAATAGGTTCCAAAGTAGTCCCGACTCCGCAAGGCAATCCTTATCCCACAATAAATAACAATTAAAAAAAGACCGATAACCATCAGCACGCCGATAAGTCCTAATTCTTCGCCCAAGACGGAAAAAATAAAATCGGTATGCGCTTCCGGTAAATAAAAAAGTTTTTGTTTCCCATTACCCAATCCTTGACCGAATATCCCCCCTGTACCAAAGGCGATAAAGGACTGGATAATCTGAAAACCCGTGCCCATCGGATCTTTCCAGGGATCAAGAAAACTCAAAACTCTTTCCAAACGGTACGGACTCTTCACGACCAAAAAAATGCCTGCGCACCCAAAGACAATCAAAACAAGCGCAAGATGCAAAATCCTTCCACCGCCGACAAATAAAAGAATGAAAAGCAGCGACACCAAAAGGAATGTCGTTCCGAAATCAGGTTGCAAAAGCACCAAACCTGAAAAAATGCCGGTAATAACCAAAGGGGGAAGCAAACCAATAGAAAATTTTTTCAGATTCTCCTGCTTTTTATAAAGAAAAAAACTTAAATAAATGATTAATCCTAATTTGGCAAACTCTGCCGGTTGCATCGAAAGGGGACCAAGGTGAATCCAGCGTTTTGCTCCTCCGATGCACGCTCCAACTCCAGGGACAAGCACTAAGATAAGTCCTAAAAAACTGAGCCCAAGTATAAAATATGCTCGTTTTCCTAAGTACTGGTAAGGAATGCGCGCGAAAATAAGGAGAAATAAAATTCCCAGTGACGCATAAAGCAATTCTTTTTTCAAAAAAAAATACTCATCATGGTAGGACTTCAGCGCAGTGATAGAACTGGTGCTGTACACCATGATAACGCCGATACTTAAAAGGGCTAACACCGAGGCAAGCAGCAATGTATCCGTTATTCTTTTATGCATCGTGCATAACCATAGTTGTCATCTTTGTAATGATCATTCTTATTGTGAGCGAGTCGCCTGACTGCGTCGATAAACTTTTGTCCCCGTTCTTCATAGTTCGCAAACATATCAAAACTGGCGCATGCCGGAGACAAAAGAACAATATCGCCCGGAGCGGCGCCTTGGAACGCGGTTTGAACTGCCTCCTCTAAGGTTGCGGCACAGCTGGCGGTCGTGACCGAACCGAAAAGGTTACAAAACTTCTCCTGGGTTTCTCCGATAGCAATGAGAAACTTCACCTTCTTCTTGATCTCTTCTTTGAGAACACTGTAATCGCCTCCCTTTTCGCGACCGCCGGCAATCAGAATAATATTTTTAGGAAAGCTCTGAAGTGACTTGAGCAAGGCGTCAATATTGGTCGCCTTGGAGTCGTTATAAAAAGAAACACCGTTAATTTCTTGAACAAACTCTATCCGATGGTGCAGTCCCCGAAAGTTTTCTAAAGCCTCTTGAATCTTCTCAGGAGAACATCCGCATACTTCAGATGCTCCGAGAGCAGCTAACATGTTTTGCTGGTTATGGACTCCAAAAAGTTTGACCTTAGCAAGGCGATACGCATGGATGTAATCATCTCTGCTTCGAAAATACAAAAACTTGCCGTTGGAGTACATCCCCTCCGTCAAAACTTTTTTTTGACTAAAGGGCAACACGCGAGCCGAAAGCGAAGGAATAATCGCTCGACACGCACCATCATCATAATTAACAACAGCAAAATTTTCTTTAGTCTGGTTCAAAAAAATTCGGTATTTTGCCTCACAATACGCTGCAAATCCGGGATAACGATCAAGATGATCTTCGGTGATATTCAGTAAAATGGCGATGTGAGAACAAAAAGTTTCAATCGCCTCAAGTTGAAAGCTGGAGAGTTCAACAACTAAAAAATCCGCCTTAATCTTACTCTGAGCAAAGTTAATCAACGGGTTTCCGATATTACCACCCGTAAAAACAGAAAACCCTGCGTAGCGCAGAATCTCGGAAAGCAACGAGGTTGTTGTCGTCTTTCCGTTAGTACCGGTAATACCAATCACGGGAGTCCTGATAAACCACGATGCCAGCTCAATTTCACTGACCAGAGGTATCCCCCTTTCATGCGCTTGGCGAAGAGGAGATAGGTTAGGGGGAACCCCTGGGCTTAGGACGATGAAGTCCTGGCAAAGAAAAATTTCCGAGGGATGCCCTCCTAAAACAAAAGTTGCTTTATCTTTTTTAAAAGGAGCAATGTCTGCGGACAACTCCGTATTGGTTTTACTATCGTTTACGGTAACCACAGCTCCTCGATCTAAAAGGAACCTGGTCATCACCTTTCCGGTTTTGCCAAACCCTACCACCAAAACATTTTTATTGTTTAGGTCAATCAATGAATTCATCGCAACTTTAAGGTACTCAAAGTCAAAAGGGCTAATAAGATCGTGATGATCCAAAAACGAACAATAATTTTAGGTTCCCGCCACCCTTTAAGTTCAAAATGGTGGTGAAGCGGGGCCATCCGAAAAATTCTTTTTCCCCTGAGCCGATAGGAAGCAACCTGAAAAATCACTGATAACGTCTCCATAACAAAGACCCCACCCACAATAGCCAAGACGATCTCTTGTTTAGCAATAACCGCAATCGTGCCCAGGGAAGCTCCCAATGCTAACGAGCCCACATCTCCCATAAAAATCTGAGCAGGATAAGTGTTGTACCAAAGGAAACCCATTCCTGCCCCCACCATTGCTCCACAGAAGACGGCGAGTTCTCCCCCCCCTTTAATAAAGGGAATTTGTAAATATTGAGCGATTTTATAATGGCCGGTGCAATAAACAAAAACGAGGTAGGTGCCAAAAGCGATTGCGGTTGGCCCGATTGCTAATCCATCAAGACCATCGGTCAGATTAACCGCATTAGAAGTTCCCACAATCACCAGCAGGGCAAAAATAACAAAAAACCAGCCGAGGTCAGGAGTTATATTTTTAAGAAAGGGGACATAAAGATGCGTATCTAAACGAAGAAAAAAGGTAAGGTAAGACGAAACAATGAGCGCTACCAGTATTTGTACAACCAACTTGGTCCGCACGGAAATCCCCTTGCCTCTTTTCAATTTTCTTAAATCATCAACCAGACCAAGAGTCCCAAAACTCACGGCAATAAAAATCGCTGTCCAAATAAAGGGATTCGTCAAGTTAGCCCAGAGGAGTGTGGAAAAAATCACCGCGCCTAAAATGAGGATGCCGCCCATGGTCGGGGTTCCCTTTTTCTGGAAATGAGATTGAGGACCATCATTACGGATAACCTCTCCCATTTTAAGCTCGGAAACCTTCCGGATAAACCACGGCCCCAATACCATGGTAAGGAGAAGCGCGGTTATGGTAGCGTAAATAGTGCGGAAGGTTATATATTTAAAAACATTAAATACAAACCATTCCGTATGAAAAGGGTAAAGGAGATGATAAAGCATTCTTTATATGCACTCAAAAATTTTCCCTATTATTAAGCGAACCCTTGTGCGACAACATCCTCCAGTTGTCTCAAAGAAAATGGCTTCAACAGAAAAGCAACCGCTCCTTTTTTGCGGAGTTCGGTTTTTACGTCATCTTCAATGTAGGTGGACATCACCACGGCCTTATAATCTTTGGTTGATCGGCTCATAGTATCCAGGAGCTCCGGCCCATTCATTTTCGGCATATTGATATCCGTAATAATAAGGGGAAACGTGTCATTTTTCAATTTCCCCAAAGCGTCTACTCCATCGGTTGCCGTGGTTATGTCATAGCCCCGTGTCTGTAAAAAGGCTCCGATAAGCTCGCGGACTTGATCAGTGTCATCAACGACCATAATTTTTGAAGGTAATGTTGTGGACAGCATAATAATTCCTCCCGATCTAAATTGTTGTAGTTGCCCTCACCCCTGATTCTTTGGGGGTTCGGGGATTATTTTCTTTCATTAATCCTTCAATTACTTTCTCCATCGCCATCCCTCGCGACCCTTTCACCAAAACTAAATCTCCTTGTTTAAGCGCCCCACGAAGAAAATCAATGAGGTCCTGATGGTTTTTCCCAATATAAATAGAAGAGGAAGACAATCCACCGGAAAGCGCTCCCTCTCTCACATCCGAAGAAAATTTTCCCATAATGAGCAGTAAACTTACACCCACCTTTGCCACCTCGTGCCCCAGCTCCCGATGCAATGCAGCGGCGTGCGATCCGAGTTCCAACATATCCCCCAGAATAATGATCCCCCGGGAAGAACCTTGAAGAAGGGAAAACGTCTCTAAAGCCTTTTTCATCGATACCGGGTTAGCATTATAGGTATCATTAATAATGGTTATGCCCCCCGGCAACGTAATCAATTGTTGGCGTAAGTTAAGGTTGCGAAAATTTTTAAGTCCCTCGGGGATCATGACGGAATCTTCTCCTAAGGCGGTTACAGCCCCGGCAGCCGCTAACGCATTCATAACATTATGCGCTCCAATCATAGGAAGAAAAACCGATAGGGTCTTTTCTCGTATCACAAGATTAAACCGCATACCGTCTGCTCCCATGGGAACAATATTTTTGGCAGTCACATCGCCCGGGTTTTTCATTCCGATCGTAATTTTCTTTCCTGAAAATCGTGACGACAAGTTCTCGATCCTGGGGTCATCTTTGTTGATAATCGCTGTTGCCTCAGAAGACAAGCTTTGAAAAAGCTCACCTTTTGCCTCTGCCACCTCATCAATCGTCTTGAGATATTCTAAATGAACCGGGCCCACGTTGGTAACGATGCCCACGGTAGGGCGAGCGATTTCGACAAGTCGCGCAATCTCTCCTCTCCGGTTCATGCCTAATTCGAACACCCCAACATCATGCGCGGATGAAAGTTTAAGTAAACTTAACGGAAGACCAATCAAGTTATTAAGGTTTCCCTGGTTCTTCAAAACTCGCCTTTTGGTCGATAAAATAGCGGCAATCATTTCTTTTGTTGTTGTTTTACCATTGCTTCCGGTAACCGCCACAAGGGGAATACCATAGAGCCGGCGATAGTGAGCGGCACATTTCCCTAAAGCATCAAGCGTATCTTTGACTTCAATGACTATGAAGCCTTCTTTGCTTTGAGATACTGACCTTCCCGATTGCACCACTACCCCTAAAGCGCCTTTATTGATGACCTCGCTGATAAAATCATGGCCGTCAAAGGTATCTCCTTTAAGCGCTAAAAAAATTTCCCCGGGTTTGATAGTACGAGAATCAGTCGATATTCCCCGGTATTCTGTCTCCGGGTTCCCGCATTTAAGCTGCCCCTGGAGGGCCTCAACAATCCATTGGATCGAAAGCTGTTCGCTCATAGTTAGTTGACCAATTTACTCTTCACTGATTGGTCGTCAAAAAATATCCGGTACTCTTTACACTCGCCTTTGAGTTGACAACTTTGTTCGCAAACTTTCACTGAAATCCGGGGAGTGTTTTTCCGGTGCAAGCACATAATGTATCCGCTAATTTTTTTTATCGTAGCCTCGGATGTTAAAACTCCTTCCATATAAAACCTCCGTTTAACCTATGGTTTAATTTTATCGAGCGCTTCTGTAATCTTTTCCCGGTCATCAAAAGGTATCCTCTGTTTCCCGATAATCTGATAGTCTTCATGACCTTTGCCGGCAACCAGCACAATATCTCCTCGCTTTGCCATGTGGAGGGCAACCTGAATGGCTTCAAACCGGTCTACCACCGTAAAATAACCCTTACGATAGGGTGACTCACTAAGAGAAATTTTTTCCAGACCGACGCTTTTAACTCCTTCTTCAATCTCGGCAATAATAGCCTCCGGTCTTTCGGTCCGAGGGTTGTCAGAGGTAATCACTACTAAGTCACTCAGCTGTGCCGCTATCTCACCCATCATCGGTCGTTTGTTCCGATCCCGATCTCCTCCACAGCCAAATACCGTTATGATCCTTATGGGTGCAAGTTCCCGAAGAGAAAAAAGGGCTTTCTCCAGAGCATCAGGAGTATGGGCATAGTCAACAAGAATAGTAAAATTTCTTTCCTGTCCTATCCTCTCCATCCTTCCGGGGACGGAAATAAAATTCTCGATTCCCGAACGGATTGCTTCAAGCGGGATATCCAAACAAATGGCTGCTCCGGCGGCAGCCATAATGTTGTAGAGATTAAACCGACCGAAAAGAGAAGAGGTAATCTTTATATTCCCTCGAGGAGTTTTTAGGGTGCCTCGTATCCCCTCTTGAGAAACCTGAGCTTCCTCAATGGTTATATCGACGTCGCTGCCCATACCATACCGAACAACCGAAACCGAGGTAAGCGAACGAAAATGAGACGTCTGGGGATCATCCTGGTTCAATACCGCAAATTTTCCCCCGGCAATCTTACTCTGCTCTAAAAAGCGAGAAAAAAGTTTTGCCTTGCTTTGCGTGTATTCTTCCATGGTGCCGTGATAATCTAAATGTTCAGGGGTAAGATTGGTGAATACTCCTACCGCAAAGTTAACCCCTTCCACTCGGTTTTGATCAAGTGCGTGCGAGGAAACTTCCATAGCCACATGGGAAACCCTTTCTTTCACCATGTGGGCAAGAAGCTTTTGGATTTCGAGAGATTCAGGCGTGGTGTTTAGTGATTGTCTCACGATATTCCCAAACCGATAATTTATCGTGCCAATGACTCCGGGGTTATATCCCGCTGCTCGAAAAACTGATTCCAATAGATACGAGGTCGTGGTCTTCCCATTGGTACCGGTAATGCCCACTACTTTTAAGGCTAACGACGGATCATCCAGAAACCTGGCGGCAACCTGGGCTAAGGCAATCCTTGTATCTGGTACCGTAATCCAGGTTACCTCACGGTGCGTCTCAGGAACTGTCTCGGCAATAATCGCTTTTGCTCCCCGACGTATTGCCTCAGAAATAAAGTCATGTCCGTTATGGTTCACTCCCTTGATAGCGACAAATAAAAAATGAGGCTGCACCTCTTTGGAATGAAAAGCAATCCCAAAAATTTCTTCTGATGTTGAGCCGGAAACCTGGTGCATTGCTAATCCTTCAATAAGGTCATTCAATCTCATGAGAGCGACTGGGCATAAAATTTTCTTACGTTATTGGCTTAAAGGTCACCCAACACTCTGATATTTCGTTGAGGGGGGTGCCTGGTGAAGGTTTTTGGGCAACTGCCTTTCCACTGCCCTCTATCTGCGCTTTTAAATTGTATCCTTTCACAATCTGCAGAACTCTCCTCATGCTCAAACCGGTAAAATCCGGAAAACGATCTGACCCGGAATAATTGTCAATCGGGTTATTAAAAGACCTGTCTTGTGAAACCGGTATAGTCATGGAGACTTCCGCAGGCATAAGATTCGGTTCCGGAAAAACGTTTAAATAATGCAAAACCTCTTCCGCGACCGCTCTAAAAGCAGGAGCAGCTACCGTACCGCCAAACCCTCTGCCTTTTGGCTCATCAACCACGATTAAGACCGCGATCCGAGGATCACGCGCGGGAACAAATCCCATAAAAGAACCTACGGGCCTTGCCCAGTTATACCGTCCGGTAGCGGGATCAATCTTCTGAGCCGTTCCCGTTTTTCCGGCAACTTCAAAACCAGGAATAAAGGCAGCTGTCCCAGTTCCTCCTTTTGTGGTTACCCCAATCATTATTTCCGTTAAAGTTTTGGCGGTCTGCGCGGAGATAGCCGTCCGAACAACGCAGGGAAAATTCTTTTTCAGGTATTCTCCTTTTTCATTGACAATCCCTTTGACGACGTACGGACGCATCACATAACCCCCATTGGCAATCGCACTGAGAGCAGTGATGAGCTGTAATGCGGTAACCGAAATTCCCTGACCGAAAGCCATATTGCTTTTTTCGATCTCTTTCCAACCCTGATACGGCCGGACAGAACCAGGGGATTCAACGGCCAAATCAACGCCGGTCTTCTGGCCAAATCCGAAATCTCGAAGGTGTCGGTAAAAGGTTTTGGCGTTCATCCGCTCGCAGATTTTTGCCGCCCCGATGTTTGAGGATAATTTTATAATTTCCGCAAAGGTTAAGGTCTCATATTTGTGGACGTCGTGGATAGTCCTTCGGCCGACCTTATACCTTCCGTTTTCGCAATAAAAATTTTCTTCCGGAGAAACCAATCCTTCCTCAAGCGCGGCCGCCGCTAAAAAGACTTTGAAGGTGGAGCCGGGCTCAAAGTTGTCGGTCAATGCTCGGTTCCTCCATCGGTTTGGAGATGAGCAATTAAAATTATTGGGATTAAAACTTGGCTGGATGGCAAGCCCTAACACCTCGCCTGTTTTAGGATCCATCATAATACCCATGCCTCCCCGAGCGCTCGATCCTTCGACTGCTTTTTGGAGCTCTTTTTCAAGGATATATTGGATATTGAGGTCAATCGTTAAGATTAAATTACTGCCCGGGGACTCAGAAGCGAGGATGCCTGAATAGATGAGCTGACGTCCGATGGCATCTCGCTCTACCAAAAGAGCTTCGTTTCCTCCGCGGATAAAATTGTCATAATTTAGTTCCAACCCTTCCAATCCATTTCCGTCGATCCCCACAAAACCTAAAAGATGTCCCCCGATCTCACAATGAGGATAAAATCTTTTATTCTCTTTTAAAAAATAAATCCCCTTGGGATCAAAAGCCTCGATGTGCCCCCTTTTGGCTGGAGAAATACCCCGTGCAATCCATACGAAAGGAGCGGTGCTTTGCAATGTTTTTTGCAAACAAGGTGAATTTATATTAAGCGCCTTGCTTAAGGTTTCCGCGGTCTTTTTCGGTTCTTTTACTTGCCACGGATGGGCATAAACCGAATCCACCTCCACACTGCCCGCAAGCTCCTTTTTTTCCCGATCATAAATTACTCCCCGGGATGGCCAGAGCTTAATTAAATGTTTTCTTTGGATCTCAGCTCGATGAGCAAGTTCGGTCTGTTTTACTATCTGAAGCTGGTAACCGCGTACTGCGACGCCTACGAGAAAAAAGAAAAAGAAAAAAAATATGATGATTATCCTAAATCTTATCCACTTTATTTCATTCATGGAATAAGGATAATTTTTCCTTGGGTTGGGTTGATGAGTCCAAACTTTTCCTTAGCCAGTTTTTCAATGCGCGAGGGAGATTTGAGACTGGCCACCTCTACCCGCAAACATTGGCTTTCTTTTACAAGGTTTTCATAAACTTGATTGGACTGCGAAAGCGCATACCCCGTCTGGAGTACTTCTAAACGTGACCACACAAAAAGAAGAGCGCAAAAAACCAACGTTGCCACGATAAGCAAATAGTTTTTAACATCTTGTTTCCAGGGAACTACGCGTTCTCGAACAATCTGCTCTCCTAATATATCCGTATGAACATACCCTCGGGTAAATACATCATCCATAATCATCACCTTCCTTGATCGTTAGAGTTTTTCTGCTCCCCGAAGCCGGGCACTCCGGGAACGAGGATTCATCCTTATTTCTTCAGCCGTTGGCACAATCGGCTTTTTGGTCAGTACCTTAAGTTTTCGGATCTGCCCACATGCGCATTTCGGCAGGCGCGGGGGACAAACACAGGACTTTGATTGTTGCCGAAAAAAATTTTTAACGATTCGATCCTCCAAGGAATGAAAAGAAATGACCGCTATCCTCCCTCGTTGCGCTACTATATCGACGGCATCAGGAAGAACGCTCTCCAGATTGGCAAATTCGTCATTGACCGCGATCCTCAATGCCTGAAAAGTCCGGGTTGCCGGATGGATTTTTCGCGGACGCGACGAAAAAGGGATTGTCTTGGCAACCACATGTGCCAACTCCAAGGTTGTTTCTATCGGTTGTTTTTTCCTTTCCCGTACAATTGTTTTTGTGATCGAGGCAGCGTACCTTTCCTCACCGTATTCCCGTAAAATCCTCTCTAACTCTTGTTCGGGAAGAGTATTTACCAAATCCGACGCGGTGATCTGTTGTTCTCTATCCATTCTCATATCGAGAGGTCCCTCGGCAGAAAAGCCAAACCCCCGGTTAGAAGATAAAAGCTGATGTGTAGAAACACCAAGATCAAGAAGAACTCCATCCACTGATTTTATTTGCAAATCTGAGATAATTGTTTTAATCTGTGAATAATTTTCTTTAATCAAAACAACCTGGTTTTTAAAGGAAACCAATTTTCGTTCAGCCTGGAGCAAGGCATCTTCATCTCGGTCAATACCAATGAGCAGTTTGATATCCGGACAGGTCTTAAATAGGTGACACGCATGACCTCCTCCACCTATTGTTGCGTCTATATAAATCCCGCCGGGATGACAGTTGAGTGTTGTGACTGTTTCTTTTACTAAAACCGGCTGATGGAAATCGGCCATTTATCAAAAGCCCAGGTCGGCCAATTTTCGGGCAACCTGTTCGACATTTGACTCAGAGGTTGTAAACGTGGGTTTCCAGTTTCCTTTATCCCAGATCTCGATATGGGTAATCGATCCGACAAAAACAACGTCTTTGTTTAGGTGCGCGTATTCGCGGAGCCGGGGAGGAACAAGAACCCGTCCCAACTTATCCACTGATACATCGTGAGCGCCGGCAACAAAAAAATGTTTAAAAGAACGGATATCCGAATCAGTCAAAGGAAAGGAGGCTAATTTTTCCTCTAATTTTATCCAGTTCTCATACGTAAAAGCCCAAAGGTGAGAGGGAATATAGTTCGTGATTACCAGGCGCTCGTTATCCTTGGGTAACAGGCTTCTAAACTGCGCCGGTAAACTGACCCTGCCCTTTGAATCAATGGTATGTTCGTATGAGCCGCGAAACATAAAATTTAAGCACCTTTATTCCACTTTATACCACTTTATACCACTTGCATTCCATTTTAAAGAAATTTATAGGCTTGTCAAGAAAAAAATGTCTTTTTTAAATAATATTTTTAGAAGCTTACTTTGTACAAAATATAGGGGGGTGAACGCTTTTTAGTTACACATATGGTATCAATAAGGGGTTAATAGAGAAGGATAAGAAAAATTTTTTCTCATTTTTCTTGCAAGGAACCACATATTTTAAAATAAATAGGGATTAGGTGGGATTTAACGAGAAAGAATTTTTCAAACCGTGTGCGAATCAATAACCACAAAGATAGGCATTTCCCCGCATGTAGTTTATCGACAGTTCTCGCCTTTTCGACTCCTAATGGGTCGTGACTGTAACCTTCCATAATTCCATCACAATTCATTGATTTCGGAATTTTCTGCAAATTAATTAACATATTTGTTAATTAATGTCTTGACTTTACTATATGTTGTGCTATATTTTTTACATATCGCAAGATATGTGCTCTTTGAAAACTTGGTCATGTGTGATACTCGCCTTCTTGGACATTAGTGAAAAGTCCTTGTTGAGTAATCAACGTATTACTCCCGTTTGGTCTGCACGGTGTCTATCTGCACCAACACACTTGTTCTATGTGCCCGTATAGCCTGTCCTGTGCCTGTTCGCTGGAAATTTGAAACTTGATGTTCCTTTTTCATTTCACTCTTGTACTTGTAGCCTTTGTAACCTGTTAGTTGTTTTTTTAGAGTTTGCTTTTACGGCTTCATAAAGCAGATAGTGTTCGGTCGATGATAGTCAACTAAACGGTTATTAATAATAAACCGTTTATCAGAAGTTGAAATAGCAGGCTGTCTTTGAGATCAAAGCGGCTTAATTTCAAAGAGAAAGGAGGTGAGGTTGTATGAGCAACAAGAAAACAACAATGGCCAAGCTGGGCAGAGTTTGTGGTTTGTTGGAATCACTGGAAACTTTCCCAGAATATAATGGCTGCTCCACAATTATTCGTAAAGCACGGAAAAATTTACAGCATGCAATATTAGAATTATCCGAAATCGAATGTTCCTCCGTGTACTCGAAAAAAGTGGGACGTATTATTCGGTTTATGGTAGAGCTTTTTGCTCTGCTGAAAGCCGGATGGCTCAAAGATTATTTTAATTTCTGTATCCAACCTCTTTCAATATATAGCTATGAGTATCGCCGTTAAGTTAGGCAAACGATTGAAGATGATAAGAATCGTTGCGGGGATAAAGCAAAAGGATTTATCAAAGGAATTTAATATTCCCCCATCCCTTTTGTCCATGTATGAAAGTGGTTCAAGGGAACCCTCGCTGGGTTTTCTTGAAACTTTTTCCACATACTTTCAATTGCCGTTGTCACAGATTTTTTCCCTAATTGAAAACAATCCAAACAAGCATGAAGAAGACAAGCCTGAATCTACATTGCAGGAAATGAAAAAACTTATTTTGAGCCTTGAAAAAGAATCATTGAAAGCCAACTATAATGCCAGGTAACACATCAACCTGTCATCTCTTAAAACTTAATCTCAAATCCGCAAAACATCTTGCCTTAAATCTTGGGTATCCTCCCGATGGTCTTGATTATTTCAGAAATAATCAAAACAACAATGTGCAGGAACTCATACTGCGGCAGAGAAAAAACGGCAAACTCAAAGAGCGTACTGTTTACAATCCTTCAAGAGAATATAAAAAGCTTCTAAGGGCGATCAATTCTAAATTTTTAAGAAAAGCGACTTTCCCTGATGGCGTGCTTGGTGGTCTTGTCGGTAAAAGTATAGATGACATGGCAGGGATTCATTGTCATCAAGAAGCAGTATTGTCAATGGACTTAAAAAATTTCTTTCCCAGCATAAAGTCTGGAAGAGTTGTGAAATTTTTTAGGCAGTCTGGTTGTGCGCCTGACGTTGCAGGCATACTAACGGATTTAGTAACTCTAGATGGTTCCTTACCTCAAGGTTTTCCTACAAGCCCATTAATGGCAAATCTAATTACTTTTGGACTTGATGTTCAACATATTGCCCAGGGTAAGAAGTATAATCTCAATAGGTCAAGATGGATTGATGATATTGTGTTTTCAGGCAGGTCTGCGAATTTAACCTTAGGCATTAAATCGCTGCTTGGTGCTATAAAGCCTCACGGCTTCCAGCTCAATAATAAGAAGACAGAATATTCCGTGCGTTCTAATAGTCCGACAGTTGTAGGTTTAGATGTGAGCGGAAGGTGTCCACGTATACCGATTGTTGTTATTGAAAAATTACGGCAGATTCTATGTGAATGTCAGCAATCGGGTGTCAATGCCGTACAAATTGCCTATGAAAGTGATTCATTTGGGCGGAAAAAAGATTTAAAAAGTTCGTTAAGCGGAAGAATACGCAATATCGCTATATATAATAAGCCAGAGGGGGATGAGCTTCATGAACTTTTCAATTCCATTGATTGGGATTGACAGTTTTTTTACCTACAGGTAGCTTCATAGTTAATCATTTTTGGGGTCAATCCAAATTTCTCAACGAGGTTGGTATCTGAAATTGGTAGTTGTTTGAGGAAAGAAGGCGTCCATAAAATTATAAAATTCTTAACAACGGGGTCTTGCAACATAAACACTGCTCAGCGTACGTAAAAGAAAAATGGATATAGTCTTTTTCTTAGGATTACTTCTTGGTGGTGCTATTTCATGGCTTCTGACGCATGTCTATTATCGAAGGGCATCTAACGAGCTGGCAGTTCTTTATAAAAAGTTGTCAGGAGACGTCAGAAAAATGATTGTGGAAGATCCGAGAGATTTGTTGACAGTATTGGACCTAAATCGATTATTGGATAGTAAAATAATTGATAAGCACAGAATGAAGCAAGGTGATCCGCTTCCTTATAAGGTCTGCCCTAAGTGTGGCTCTATGGATTTAGCAAGAGGTGAGATAAACCGAGCGGATGATAATTACATTGTTATCTCCTGTAAAGACTGCGACTGGCAAGACTGGTCACAATAACCGTTAAATATGGTGCTGAAAGGATCAGGAAAAGTCAGAAAAAAGGACACTAAGGATGCTCATTATATAACGTCCATAAATTTTAACATTCTTAACAACAGAGCCTTATGCCGATTTTTTAAAACACGGTAGGGTTAGTGGAGGTTGAAAATGAATGGTGTGTCCTCGGCGATTGAGGGTCTATTCGCACATTTAGGAAACGTTCTTAGGTATATTGCACCCGGGTTTGTCGCCGTTCTTGTTGTCTGGGCCATAAAAGCCGAATTGAATCGTGCCATAATTCCCCGAGCCCATCCGGTCTTGTCCATATTCCTCGAACCCCATCAGGTTTCATCCCTACCGGACAATGTCTTTTTTCCATTGGTATTGCTGATCGCCATTCTCACCGGTTTAGCCATCTACGCTTTGCACACTGGAGCCATAGTCAGGTTATTTTGGCTCTTTATTGTCTTCTTCTTGACTCTCAGGATGAATAACAATCGCGAGAGATTGACCAATATACTCGGGACCAGCAGGGCATTAGATGTTATGTTCCGATTGGACGCCCAGCGCTTGCTGCGGAGGGCAAGTGATGATAAGAGTGAAGGTAAATCCATTCAAAATGAAATAGACAAATGGGCATCCATGCTGAACTTTCTGTACTGCTCAAGTTACTCTATGATCCTTGTCCCAGTCTACTTCTTCGGGTTTCGATTCTGGAATTTCCAGGGTAATGTAAAACTGATTTTTTATGCCGGACTCTTTGTTTTGGGGTGTGCCCTCGTCTCCGAATATATGATCACAAACCGGGAAATATGGGCAGTGGAGAGATACCCGGATGGAAGTGGCCGTCCATAAAATTATAAATTTTTTAACAACGGCGCCTTATGCCGATTTTTTGATAGATTGAGTAACGCATTTGGGATATTATAGGAATCAATATAAACATTGGCAGATCAAAGCCATAGGCACATAGATGACACAACTGGCATTAAAATCGGCAACCACAATGAAAAGACCGAACAATGAAGGGGCGGCATCCATCGTATCTGAAGCCCTCACTTGCGTAGAGAAGTTGAATAGTGAAGGCGAAGCACGATGGGTGGACAAACTGCGGCTTGACAACTCGCTCAATCGCGCAATGGTGAGCTTTCAAGCCAACAAGGGCAAGTCCTTCTATCGTTGGTTCAAGTATAAGGAAGCCTTCTCTGTTGGTCTTATTGAACATTTATTGAAGAGGTACCATATCGTTAAGGGCACCGTGCTCGATCCATTTTCAGGAATCGGGACGGCTTTGTTTGCGGCAGGTGGTCTTGGGATAAAGTCCGAAGGCATCGAACTGCTTCCGATAGGACAAACCGTTATTGCAACTAAGCAATTAATTGATTGGGAAATTAAGGATGTGGATGTTGAGCGGCTTGTCTACTGGAGAGATAAACATCCTTGGAAAAATGGCAAGCTTGCCAACTCCATAAATGAACTCAGAATTACTCGTGGAGCTTATCCAGCCGAAACGCTTAATGCAATGGGACGATTTCTCGAGGTATCCGAACAAGAGGGGCAACGAGTAAAATCTGTTCTGCTTTTTGCCTTACTTTGTATTCTTGAAAGTATCAGTTACACGAGAAAGGACGGACAGTATTTGCGATGGGATTATCGTTCTGGCAGACGCCAAGGCAAAAAGATATTCGACAAAGGTAAGATTCTGAGTTTTGACCAGGCAATTACAAGCAAACTTAACGAAATAGTTGCAGATTTGCGCTTTATTAACAGGCCCATAGATTTATTCGGCACAATCCATTCAAAAGCAGAGATTGAAATGCATAGTGGTTCATGCCTCAATATTCTGCCAACTCTCAAACGTCAGTCCTACGATTGTTTGATTACTTCTCCGCCATACTGCAATCGCTACGACTACACGCGCACTTATGCGCTGGAACTTGCTCTCCTTGGCGTTGGTGAGGAAGGATTGGCCAAACTCAGGCAGGAGATGTTGAGTTGCACAGTTGAAAACCGTGCAAAAGATCTTTTGGCGATGAATCCGGAATGGAAGGCTGCCGTCGTGGCGGCCGATCAAAACCCGCTACTCCAAAGTATCCTTGCCTACTTGGATTCACAGAAAGAGCTTGACTTACTCAATAATAACGGAATCCCCCGTATGGTTCGCGGTTACTTCTACGAGATGGCATGTGTTATTTTTGAGTCAGCACGTGTATTAAAGAAACATGCACCGCTCATCATGGTAAACGACAATGTAAGATATGCTGGTGCAAGCATCTCGGTGGACATCATTCTTTCGGAGATCGCCGAGCATTTAGGTTTCAAGGTAGAACAAATATTGGTACTGCCAAATGGCAAAGGAAATAGTAGCCAGCAAATGGGCGCACATGGGCGAGAATCATTGCGTAAATGCGTATATGTCTGGAGAAAGGGATAACAAGATGGTGAAACCGTATCTTCAACACCTCACATCCGGCAAAAGCCTTGAGACAACCTACGAGGCTGTCCGTGCGGGATTTGTCGCACTTGCGCTGGAAAAGAATCGGCGAGCTACGCCCTTTGTAGCTCAGGCGCGAGCTTTGAAAGCAGCCGCCAGTAAAGCTAAGTCGCCTGCTGATTTGCTGAAGATTTCCGACATTCAAACCGCCTTACTCACGGCTGCAGGCGTTTCGGATAAGGCGACAAACCACTTACAGGACTCAGATAAACGCGAAGCCGTTGACGGTCTCCTCAAAAACTTTCTCGAACCTTCAGGTGTCAATTTTGTTGAAGAACTCGTCTTCCGTTTTCTTCTGACTCGTGGCGATACACTTGGCGGTTCAATGCGAAATGTCGGTGGCTTCATGGCTGAAAAGAAACTCACACGAGCTATCATTGCCTACCTGAAAGTTGCAGGACATAAGTGCCAGTGGCTTCACAGTGAAACCAATACCTGGGCGGAACTGCCTGATAATGACGCTGACGTGGAATTGTCGTTACGTGGCCTCTGTTGGACTACGTTAAAAGGGCCACGAACGCTCCTCTATAATGTCACTATCCCGTTTTTTCGAAATAATGTGGATTTGTCGCTGTTCAATTGCTCTGCTATAGACTTGACACGTGAAGTCATTCAAAAGCCTTCGGCCTACATTGCTCTTGGCGAATTGAAGGGCGGCATTGACCCAGCTGGAGCTGATGAACATTGGAAAACTGCTCGAACAGCACTAAATCGAATTCACGAAGCATTTTCCAAGATGAAACTCAAACCCCATATTTTCTTCATTGGCGCGGCCATTGAAACCAAAATGGCAAAGGAAATTTGGAAAATGCTCAAGCAAGGCAGTTTGGAGAACGCAGCGAACCTTACAGACGAAGATCAAGTTGCTTCTGTTTCACAATGGCTTTGCTCACTTTAAGCTGATCTTCAACAGTTATGAGGGGGGGATGCAGTGAAAGCCCTTGAAAATACTGGATTGACCTTTGAAGATTTTTAAAATGCGGTGCCACAGATTATGCTGATTTTTCTTTACAA
>Ga0068714_10003517_pt1 | contig 18483 bp, 17 predicted proteins | sample MTBNYHSulfiMetaG_FD_62988 | JGI IMG/M metagenome (GOLD analysis project Ga0068714, IMG submission 62988) | Enrichment culture microbial communities from rom New York Harbor, USA that are MTBE-degrading - MTBE-NYH (New York Harbor Sulfidogenic)... | ecosystem: Environmental > Aquatic > Marine >... | reverse complement strand
CTCGTCCGTGTTCTTAGCCAACACGCAATGTGAAGTTGAAGAGCAGGGATTACGAAACAAAGGCCGCGACATATGATCGAACTGTTGAAAAGTGCCGGCACACCTTGGTCCATCCGGATCCAAATTCCATAAAATAGGACTTGATGCCTTGGAGCGCCCTTTTCCAACTCAAGCTATCGCACTTACGGTCCGATCTTGAATGAGAATGGTCAATGCAACGAGAACAATCGGGTCTGCTACCCACCGCTTAAACATGGGTTATGATTCGATTTCAGTTCGAGGAACGGCATGAATTCCGTTGATCTGCTTAAAATCGCGTCTTTGCTGACGCAAACCCCCCAGACTCAATCCAAACAACAAATACCGGAAGGGCCTCTGCCGGAGATCGAGTGTACGGAGGATCAGAAGAAAAAGCTCCAAGAGGCCGAAGACATTGTCAGCATCTCCAATGTGGCCCTGGACATCAGGTGTGGGCTGAACTATGCGGAGAGGGACGAAGGCAACAAAACGTTTGCTTTTTCAGTGGATCCGGAAAAACAGGCGGCGTTCATGTCGGTGGGAAACGGTGGACTCTGGACGGCTTTCAATTCACTCTCATTACTGAACACACAAAAGGAGCGGACGCCGGATCCGGGCTTTATATCCACGTCCTATTTCGTGTCGGATGCCGGATCGGACGCCCCCAACTTTACGGCCCATCGCGGTCCCTTTCTCGTCAAGAACGGTCCCTTATCCCGCTTGCACAGCGGATACCAGCTCAATACCAAAGGACTTGGGAAAACCTACTTTTAACAACCGCCATTACCATCCCCGTAAACGGACTTGCGAAGCTACCCCACAATGTTGTCGATACTCCGAACAGGGGGAAAGTCCGCTTTATCCCATGTCTACCGAAGCGCTCGACAAGCCCTCTCCCTCCAAATCTCCTTGATTCCCAGGGCTCGAATGAGTAGAAATGTCTCTGTCGATACCTGTTGCCCGGAAGGAAAAGGTTCTTAGGATGAATCAAAACACCGTACGAAATGGGAAGTGGGTCCGTCTCAGATACGCACAAAAACTTATACTCCAGGATGGCCGTGAACTCTGCCAGGGCCCTAATGATGTCTCATTTGTTTTCGGCATTGAAAGGCAGTTGCCATCCATCGAGAACGCGCTCGAAGGTCGACGAACGGGCGATCGTCTGGTGGTGGATATTCCGGAGGAGGAACTGTTTGGAGCATACGACCCTGATCTTGTAAGGGAAATCCCTAAAGGCGGACTGAAGAAAGCGCGTTTGAAAGAAGGTTCCGTTTATCGTGAGATCAAACAAGGCACTCTAGTGACGTTTGTTGTGAAGAATCTGTATGAAAACAGCCTACTGGCTGACTTTAACCATCCCCAAGCCGGGGCCAGGGCGCGGGGGGAAATAGACATCCTGGAGGTACGCGATGCGGATGAAGACGACATCCGAGGGGCTCACGATCGAATGGGTTGCGGCTGATGTTTCTTCAAAAGAGAGGTTTGAGCTGTTTCGCAGCCATAGGGGGACTCGGGCAGCTCTTTCAGGGTCTGTGGTAGTGTCCGGCAACGGGGACAGAAGAAGAAAAAATCTGCGGCGCGGAGTTTCACGGTCATGAACTTTTCAGGTGCAACACCGAATGCGGCCGTTGTGGATGGTCATGCACATTTGGACGCCGTGTCCGAAGTCGAGAATTCTTTGAAAGAGGCTCATGAGAAAGGCGTTGTTGCCGTAGTAGGCGTGGGTATGGACCGATCCAGCAACCGGACCATTCTGGAGCTGGAAAAACGTTATCCTCGCCGGGTGTATGCGGCCGTGGGTTTACATCCCTGGAAGGTGAGCGCTGAGGACTTGGATCAAGAGCTGGATTTCGTGTGCCTGCATTTGCCTGAGGCCGTAGGATTGGGCGAGGTCGGACTCGACTACAAAATAAAGGACACCAAAGCTCTTCAGATAGAAGCATTGCGATTGCTGTTGCAGGAGGCGGCGCGGTTGGACAAACCGGCGATCACTCATTCACGGTTTTCACATGCGAGGACCCTTCAGCTACTCAGAGAAGCAAATGTTCGTAGAGCCGTTTTCCATTGGTACTCAGGTCCTGAAGACGTGCTGGACAAACTGCTGGACTGTGGTTTCTATATCTCCGCTACTCCCGCGCTGGCGTACAGCCCTCCGCACCAACGAGCCATAAAGCGAGCGCCTTTGGATCGAATACTTCTAGAAACGGACTCGCCCGTGGTGTTCGATAAACGACCCTCCCGGCCTGCTGACGTGATCCACACGTTGAATTTGGTTGCAGACCTGAAGGAAAGCGATCCGATTTCTGTTGCACGGACGACTACTCAAAATGCCGCTTGTTTCTTTGGAGTCGATTTCCTCGCGACACCGCCTCCCCCATCCGGCTCTTGAATCGGGGTTTGGAGCGCATGCTCCTCCGAGAGGAAAGCAAAAGGTTCATCCGGTTCGACGCTCGGCAATATCTCCATGATATTCCTTGGTTATTTTGCCTTTGATCCTCAGTAGGCGCTTTATCCGTGCCCGGGATCGTTTTATGATCCGGGAAAAATGAGGTAAGCAACCGATGCAATTTTCCGCCATACGATAAGATCACAAGTCAGATCCGTCCCTACCTCGAATACAGGCTTCCTCATCAGATAGTAAGGTGTTCACCCCATATACGAGTAAGAATAAAGTGATATTATCACGTCCATCCTCGATGAGACCAATGGTGAGTTCATCGAGTCCGAGCCGTCACATCGAGGAAAGATGGGATGAGGAATGATGCTGATAGGTATGAGCGAATGAGACGATCGTACAACATCCCATGGCTCGATTGGTATGAAGAGGTGAAGCATATCAATTTTTTGGCTTTCGGAGTATTTGCGGAAGAAACATTTGACGAGTTTTGGATAAGATGAGAATATATAATGGGTGGGTGTTTTCTATTATTCAGTACCTTGAAATCGCCTAACCATGGAGTGGAGGGGGGTGACGCGTATCCTCGCAGCAGTCAGAACTACTAGTAGAAGGAACCCCTGCCCCGTCGCAAAACGCGGCAGGCGAAATCTCTATTGTACCGCCTACGACCACTGTCTAGATCGCGCCATAAGGAACAAGTGGTTGACATTTTCGTGCGATCGAAGGTGCCCTTTCTTTTCAACTTATGATGCACCGGACATCGTCACCAACGGAGAAGATCACTGGGAGCTTTACGATTTCTATCTTTGGTAAATTTCGACAGGATTCCTCTGAGGAGGTTCGCAGGAGCGGAGCTCCTCAGTTGGGCGAAACATAGAATGGGAAGGCTACCCTATTATTCGTCGCATGGGCCCTCGCCGGAGGCCGGTATCTTTCCTGTTTTTCATACGAATGACAAGCCGGTCCCCCAGATTTCAGGGCCGGCTTGCTCTGCTCAACTGCTTCAACTCCCGTATCGTTTCCTCTGAAAAGCGGACCGAAGCGCAAGACATCAGCGAGTTGTTGTGATACAACGGCTCGCCTTCAATGTCATAGCGGGCCGATTGCTTTGCCTCTTCCCACATCTTGGTGCCGGGAATAGGTGAATACTCGGCCAGACGAGGCGTGCCTCCGGCTTTTCTGACCTCCCGGATTCCCGCTTCGACCTGGCCGGGCGTCTGGCCCGGAAGACCCATCATCAAGTATACTCCCAGCTCTTGGGCTGTGAACCCGGCCGATGTCAGGTTATCAAGAGCGTTAAAGAGATCCCGGCCGGCCGCTTTCCCCCCGGTTCGAGCCTGCCATTCCGGATCCAACGACTCGTACCCGAGCCGGACGGTCACAAATCCGGCTTGTTTCATCAATAGGGCCAGCTCTGAGCTGATATACCTCAGATGCAGCCCATTGGGGGTATGCAGCCGCAGACCTAGTTTCGAATCGATTACTCGCCGTAAAAGTGGGAAAATACCCTCCTGCGCATTCAGTAACAAAGCGTCATCGTAAAAGGCCACATCGCGGACGCCGAATTGCTCTACTCCGCGAAGGATCTCCTGGAAAACAGTCTCCGGTCTCCGTTGAGTGAAATGGGGATACAGTTGATTTGAGGCGCAATAATGACAACCCAGGGGGCATCCCCTGGAGGTCAGGACGCACAAGTAGTTTACTTCCGGCAGCAGGTCGAATGCCGGAGAGCCGTCGTCTGTTTGGGGTTCGTCTTCGAACGCCGGGGAAGCTGCAGGAAACAGAAACAGCTTCTCGAGGACCCGGCGTAAAGGGGCCTCGCCGGGTCCCGGGATCACCATATCCGCCTCCGAATACCTCTTGGCGTGCTCGGTGCACAGAGTGGCGTATATGCCCCCCAATAAGATCGGCGTTCTGGGGAATACCTTCCTTATGGTACGGACAGCCTCGAAAACCCCTGGATACCAGTAGGTCATAAGGGACGTCACCAAAATGATGTCCGGCGGTTTCGATCTCAAACCCAGAAGATCCTGATGCAGAATTTCAGCAGACAAGCCATACCTGGAATACGTCCTTGATGTCTGCTTCAAAGGTTCCGGTGTGGGGACGATTTCCCGATAGTACTTGCCTGTACCGAATTGACGGCGAACAGGAGATCGGGCGCTCAGGGCGGGATGAAAGGACGCCATTCCGTCCCATACATCGACTCGGAAGCCCCATTTTCGCGCCTGTCCCGCAAGATGCAACAGGCCCAAAGGTTTGGCCCATAGGTCATACGCGGCAAAATCGTATATCCATGGATTGACAAAAAGCAGGAAGGGTTTCCTCATAAGTTGCAATTTAAAGTCAAATCGTTCCGGACTCAATACATTAGTCCAGCCGAGCGCATTCTGAGGGAGGCAAAGAATCAGCGACAAAGGCCTATGAAGAAAAAGGACTTGTGCAACTGTCAGCGAATCCGGTAAGAGTGACGTAAACAATTTTAAAAGCATTCCACTGATTCGTAGCGGTCTGAAGAGCGCATCGATATGAGGAAAACCGTGCGAGCCGTTGTGCAGAGAGTAACACAAGCCAGAGTCGAAGTAGACCACGTTACGGTTGGTAACATTGAGGCCGGTGTCCTGGTATTTCTTGGCGTAGGCCATGGTGACACCGAAAAGGACGCCGATTATCTGGTAGAAAAGATCGTAAATCTGAGGATTTTCGAAGATGAAAAAGGCAAGATGAGCAGTTCGATCCTCAATCTCGGGCTTGGCGCTCTCGTAGTGCCTCAATTTACGATCTGGGGCGATTGTCGCAAAGGACGCCGTCCCTCATTCTCGCAAGCTGCGCCGCCTGAAATGGCCGAGCAGATGTACGAATATTTCGTCCGAAAGATGAACGACATGAAGGTTCCTACTGAAAAGGGACGATTCCAGGCGACGATGGACGTCCACCTGATTAACGACGGTCCTGTAACACTCTTACTGGATAGCGGTAAATTATTCTGAAAGCTTTACGCCGGCCGCGCTCATGATGAGGTCACCCATGCAAAACGTCAAACTGATTCCTAAGTGTTTGATATACATAGATAAGGAAGGAAACTGGTACCATAAGGGCGCCCCTATGATTCACAAACCGTTTATTTTAGACTTTTTTAGAAACATGTTCATGGACGAGCACGGCCGTTGCGTGATTCAGTGGGACGGAAAACTCTGTGAAGTGGACGTAGAGGATACACCCATCGTGGTGCGGAGTGTTGAATCGTGGTCCGGAGGTGAACATCGGAAGGTCATTCTCGTGCTCAGTGACGAGACCCGGGAAGAATTGGATTTGGATTCCCTCTGGATCGGCCCTGAAAATGTGCTGTATGCCAAAGTACGTCAGGGAGCCATGCCCGCGCGATTTCTTCGCCCCGCCTACTACCGGCTGATGGAGTTGCTGGAGTGTGACGAGTCTTCGGGAACCTATTTCATCGAGTTGGACGGTCGAATAAAAACGCTTCTGCCCGCATCCTGACATCCTCGTAAGTCAAATCCCCCATTTGGAACCCATTGCGCAGTACGCATACGTGCTCTCCTTTTGGGGCCCAGATATGGGGATCCGTGGGGCCGAACAATGCTAACGTGGGCGTTCCCACCCCTGCTGCCAGATGCGTCACACCTGAATCGTTCCCAACATAACCCCGGCAGATTTTCAATAGAGCCGCAAGCGTGTCCAAAGGCAAACCGTTGACGCAAGACAGGTCCGCCGTTTCCTGAACCAGATCTTCGTCCGCGGGACCCAACAGGACGACGACAGGAAGAGCGAGGTCGTTTGATAAATATTGAATCAGCTTTTTGAAGCATTCTATGGACCAATTCTTGCCCTTGCTGCCGCTGCCTGGATGCACCGCAACGGGAGACTCGCCAATTCCCATTCGACGGAGCAGGTCCTTTGCCTCCTGCAACGCTTCTTCCGTCGGATCCAGTCTGGAAATCGGAGCGGCCGCGCGGAGATTCAGTGCCTCTAAAGCTTTTCCCTGGAACTCGGCAACATGAACGCACATGTGCACTCGGGAAAACGTGGGAAGAAACTTCGGTTCTCGTCCGCACATTCGGCCGAGATTTTTGAAAAGAACCGGATCCCGTTTATTTCCGAAGACATACGCCGTGCCGAGTGTACCGATTCGGCTCGGTGGACGCTCATTTTCCCTCCACAGATCCAAGATGCGGCCATCGTCGGTCGATATCCCCTCATAGGATTGATCGAAACATTTGAGCAGAGGAATTAGGAAAGGGTTCATCGCCATCATGGCGATTTCGTGCGGATGATGTTGTCGGATGGATCGAAAAGCGGGTATGGAAAGAACCCAGTCCCCCAGGGCTCCCTGATGGAGAACGAGGATGCTGCCGGGCTTCATATCTGCTGCTTCCAGACCATCAGTTCCTGCAAAGCTCGGTCAACGTAAATTTCACGTCGATGTTTTTTGGGAATTCGTTTGGCTGGGGGAGGAAACAATCCGAAATTCACGTTCATGGGCTGGAAATTTTTTGAGGTCGAGGCGCTGACATGACACACCAGAGCTCCCAACGCCGATTCGGGAGGCGGACTGACGAGGGGGAGGCCTTGAAGAAGACGTGCGCCGTTGATCCCGGCGAGCAAACCCATGCCGGTGGATTCAACATACCCTTCCACTCCCGTAATCTGCCCGGCCAGTATGACGTTGGAGTGATTCTTGAGCTGCAACGTAGGCTTCAGCCATTTAGGGCCGTTAACGAACGTGTTGCGATGGACGCTGCCGAAACGGGCAAATTGTGCTTCCGCCAGAGCCGGTATCATCCTGAACACGCGCTCCTGTTCCGGGCGCCTGAGTTTGGTCTGAAAACCGACCATATTGTATAAGGTGCCCTCCAGATTTTCCTTGCGAAGCTGCACCACTGCAAAGGGTTGTTTGCCGGTTGTCGGATCTTTCAGGCCTACCGGCTTCATTGGACCGAAAAGCAGGGTCTTATCGCCGCGGGAAGCCAGGACCTCAATGGGCAGACAACCCTCGAAAAATTGCGGTTCCTCGAAAGCGCGGAGCGGCGTCTGTTCCGCCTTCATCAAAGCCTCGTAAAAGGTTTGATACTGCTTCCCATCAAACGGGCAGTTTAGATAATCGCCCTCGCCGTCTTGATACCTAGAGGCCATAAACGCGATGCTTCTGTCGATGGATTCCGCATACACGATCGGTGCAATCGCGTCATAGAAGTACAGATCGCTGGACTCGGTCAGTCTGCCGAGAACCTGACTCATGGCCCCTGAAGTCAGGGGGCCGGTGGCGATTATGGAGGGTGTGTTTACATCCAGGTCGACTACTTCTTCCCGGATCAGACTCACATTCGGATGCGACTGAATGGCTTGCGTCACTTCTAAACTGAACCCATTACGATTTACCGCCAGAGATTTCCCGGCAGGTACCCGGGTCCGATCGGCAATGGCCATGATCAAAGACCCCAGACGCCGCATCTCTTCTTTCAGAAGACCTACCGCTGAAGTAACTTCATTGGAACGTAACGAGTTCGAACAAACCAGTTCGGCAAGATCGGGTGATCCATGAGCAGGAGAAAACCGGTGGGGTTTCATTTCGAACAAGCGAACCGGCACGCCCCGATTCGCCGCCTGCCATGCGGCCTCGGATCCAGCCGGCCCACCCCCTATGATGGTCAGCGATTTCTCAGGTACCATCGCGATCTCGAACAAAAGTCGGCTTCGCGCCCAGAGCTTAGCCCCGACAAGCGATACGGCACAAAGAAGATACCGCGATCCAAGTTAAGGGGATTTTGATCCACTTCGATCATTCGCTTGCGATCTCTCGGGTGAAACCGCACTCCTTTTTGGGGCAAGCCAGATAGGGCCCTTTTTTCTTGGAGAACTTCTCGACCAGAAAAGGAGCGCCGCATTGTGGGCACTTCTCTGCGATAGGTTTATTCCAGGTAGCGAACTTACATTTAGGATAGTTTGTACATCCGTAGAAAACGCCTTTCTTGGATCTGCGTTCGGTCAGCTCTCCATCGCAGCCGTCTTGCGGGCATGGAATGCCCAATCCGATCGGTTTGGCATTCTTGCAGGTCGGGTAGTTGGAACATGCAAGAAATTTTCCACCGAATCGGCTGGTCTTGATAAGCATTTTCGAGCCGCACTTCTCGCACAATTCGTCCGTTTCTTCCGGAGGTTGGGTTTGAGGGGAGCCTTGGTTCCCATAAGGCATGGTCGTTTTGCACTCCGGATAACCGGTACAGGCTATAAAGGCTCCATAGCGGCCTCTTTTCAGCGTCATCTCGCTCCCGCATTTGGGACATTTTTCCGCTATCTTGACCTTTTCTTCATCAAGAACGACGACCTCTCCCTTTTCGTTCCGCTCAAAGTTCTTTGTGTTCTTGCAGTCGGGATATCCGGGACAAGCGAGAAAAGGTCCTGCTTTTCCGATCCTTATTTCCATCTCGCTCCCGCATTTCTCGCACTCGATGCCGGTAGGAACTCCCTTTTTCATTTCTTTTTGAGCAGTTTCGAGTTCCTTGGAAAACGGACTGTAAAAAGACTTTAGGATCTGCACCCATTCGATCTTGCCTTCCTCCACATCGTCCAGTTGTTCCTCCATTTGAGCGGTGAACCGCACATCCATAATGTCCGGAAAACTGGCGACCAGAAGGTCGTTGACAACGTATCCCAACTCCGTTGGTCGAAATTTACCCTTCTCCCGACTAGCGTAATTTCGATCCTGGATGTTGGATAGAATTGCGGCATAGGTACTGGGCCGACCTATCCCCTTTTCCTCCAGTTCTCTCACTAAGGAAGCCTCGCTGAAACGCGGAGGCGGCTTGGTGAAGTGCTGAGAGGGTACGAAGGCTTTCAGCTTGAGCTTCTCCCCTTTTTCCACGCTGGGCAAGAGGCGGTCAGCGGCATTTTCCGTCTTGTCTTCGGTACCTTCGGTGTAAACCGCCATGAAGCCCGGAAATCGAAGGACCGATCCCGTGGCACGGAAGAGGAAGTCGCCTGCTGAGACGTCAATAGCCGTCATCTCGAGCTCGGCTGGTTTCATCTGGCTTGCTACGAACCGCTTCCAGATCAGCTCATACAATTTAAACAGGTCCGGCTCCAGAAAAGGCTCGACATCCTCAGGGGTTCTCCAAGGATCCGTGGGCCGGACGGCCTCGTGTGCATCCTGCGAGTGTTTACGATTCTTGTACTCAGGTGGCTTGGCAGGTGCATACTCTTTGCCGTACCGTTCCTTGATGAATCGATTTGCTTCATTCTGAGCTTCCGGGGCCAACCGGGTCGAATCCGTTCGGATATAAGTTACCAGCCCGATTTGACCCTCATTCCCGAGTTCGACTCCCTCGTAAAGACGTTGAGCCAGCATGTTCGTTTTTTTTGTGGTGAAGCGGAGCTTCCGCACTCCTTCCTGTTGAAGCGTACTTGTCGTGAACGGAGGAACGGGTTTGCGGCTTTGTGCTTTCTTGGAAATGTCCTTTACAGAAAATTCCACGCCCTTTAGGGAGGCCAGGATCTCGTCCGCTTTCTCCTTATTGGTGACCTTGATGGCTTTGTTTCTGAATTTGATCAAGCGAGCTTCAATTTCAGGCGGAACTTTGGCGTCCAGTTGTGCCAGAATGGTCCAATATTCTTCCGGAACAAACGCCTGAATCTCCCTTTCGCGCTCCACAATGAGCCTCAAGGCAACAGATTGTACACGACCTGCGCTTAATCCGCTTCTCACTTTCTTCCAGAGAATGGGACTGATCTGATAACCGACCAAGCGATCCAAAACGCGACGCGCTACCTGGGACTCGTACTTCTTCCGGTCCAACATTCCCGGAGATTCCATGGCCTGACCGATTCCCCGACGGGTAAGTTCGTGGAAGAGCACTCGGTAAACCCGGTCTTTTTTCCCCAGGCTCTCGGCTATGTGCCAGGCGATGGCCTCGCCCTCGCGATCCGGGTCCGCTGCAAGATAGATGGCTTCCGCCTTTTGAGCGGCCCTCTTGAGTTCCTTGATCACTTTTTCTTTTCCGGAGATTACCTTGTAACTGGGGGTGAATCCATTTTCGACATCAACTCCTAGTTCGTTGTGTGGCAGGTCCAAAATGTGGCCTACCGTTGCTTTAACGTCGAATTCGGGGCCTAATATTTTCTTGATGGTGGCTGCTTTCGTGGGTGATTCCACAACCAAGAGAGATTTTGCCATGCTATTTCTTCCTCGAATAGAGATTTCCGGGTACTTCCTCGACCAAGCCTTTGAGTTCCAACGAGAGCAACGCAGCCGCCGTATCTCCTGGAGTAAGCCCGGTTGCTCGAAGGATTTCGTCTACATGAACCGGATCGTAGTCGATCATCTTCAGAATGAGCCCTTCTTTTTCAGACACCTCGATAGGGGCTTTGGATGGTTCGGAGTTGCGCCACATGAATTCCAATTGGCGCGGTTTTCCGATCTGCCTGCTGCCTAGATCCTCCAGGATGTCTTCTGCGGACTCGACCAGCTTGGCGCCGGATTTGATAAGGCGGTTGGTTCCCCGGCTACGCGCCGAACGCGTGGAACCGGGAACAGCGAACACTTCGCGGTTCTGATCGAGCGCCATCTGCGCCGTAATCAACGAGCCGCTCCTTTCGGCTGCCTCTACAACCACCGTTCCTAATGTCAAACCGCTGATAATTCTATTGCGTTTGGGAAAATTTGCTCCCATGGGCTCGGTGCCGAAGGGAAATTCACTGATCACAGCCCCACCTCCTGCAATTTCAACGGAGAGGGAGCGATGCTCCGGCGGATATATTACATTGCAGCCGCATCCAAGTACGGCAACGGTTCGTCCCCCGTGATCAAGGGCCGAGCGATGAGCCATTCCATCTATCCCGCGAGCCAAGCCGCTAACCACCGTAACTCCTCGTTCCACTAGACCGGAACAGATGCTGCGCGTGATATCAAGTCCATATGAACTCGGGGTCCTGGTACCCACAACGGCAACCGCATATTCGTCGGCAGGAACCAGGCTTCCTTTAACATACAGGACCCGAGGGGGATCGTAGATCTCTTTCAGAAGCGGTGGGTAGCGTTCGTCATGATAACCGATAATCTGGATACCCAAAGAAGACGCGAGTTTTACTTCGCGCGCAATTCGCCCGCTTCTCAGGGATTGTCGCATCCCCTTTATGACCTCGGGACGCATCCCTTTAACGGAGCTCAGTTCCGAATCTGAGGCCTGAAATACCCCCGAGGGTGCGCCAAACCGATTCATTAAGCGTTTGTACGTAACGTTTCCCAGTCTGGGAGTAAAGAATAGCGCCAAACAGCAGATCAGGTCTTCCGTAGATGAAGGGGACGGGACCATGAAAGTCTTTGTCAGGGCTCAAATGCTGCGTTCGTGAAGGATGGACTCCCAAATTACCTCTTGCGCTTCGACAGTGCACCGCCCTTTTCGTCGCCCGCCGGCATAGCCAGCAAGACGGGACTGGCCACATATATCGACGAATACGTACCTACAACGATTCCAATCAGCAATGCGAATGCGAAGTCATGGATGACGCCTCCGCCGAGTACGAAAAGCGAACCTACCACAATCAACGTAGTGCCTGAAGTAAGTATCGTCCTTGAAAGGGTTTCGTTAATGCTGCCATTGATGGTCTTTGAAAAATCGGTCCGGCGACCTTTTCTTAGATTCTCGCGAATTCTGTCGAACACGATGATCGTATCGTTGAGCGAGTAGCCGATGATCGTGAGAAGGGCGGCCACAATGGGCAAGGTAATTTCTTTGTTGAAAAAGGAAAACGCTCCCATTGTTATGGTTACATCGTGAATCAGGGCCACTACGGCCCCGAGGGCATATCGCAGCCTCAGTACCCAACAGAGTCCCAATGTTATGAGCAGGGCGATTAGGATGAGCCACACGACGCTGATGTCTACAAGAGACGCGAGATACACCGCCACAAGAAGAGCCGCCGCCATTATGATGCTCATCATCCACTTCAACTCAAAACGCCCGGAAATGTATATTGCAATGAAAAGTATGGCGTAAAACACAGCGAAAAGAGCTTTTTGCCTCAAATCCTTGCCGACTTTCGCCCCGACCATTTCGACACGTCTGACTTCAAAGGAGCCCTCACCAAAAGCGTTTTCGAGGGTAGCTTCCATTTGATGTTTGAATCCGGCTAGATCGACACCTTCACGTTCGAGGCGAATCAGGTGCTCGGAGCCTTCCTCCGTACTAAAATCCTGAACCGTAACATTCTCGATGCCTCCTGACTCGATCGCCTTTCTCACTTGGCCGGTTGACGTCATCTTATCGAATTTAACCTGAACCAGTATTCCACCGGCGAAATCAATGCCGAATTTCGGTCCGCCGCGCATGACCAGAAAAACGATGGTCAACAGAATCAACGAGCCGGACAAGACATACGCATATTTACGCTTTCCGATGAAATCCAGGTTGGTGTTCGGTTTTATCAATTCCATGGGCGCTCCTTGTTACACAGGTATCCGTTTCACACGAACTTTCAGCAACAGATAGTCGAAGACCAAACGGGATACGAAAATAGCCGTGAACAAACTCGCGACAATGCCGACGCTGAGGGTCACCGCAAATCCCCTTATAGGGCCGGTACCGAACTGAAACAGCACCAGCGCGGCGATAAGAGTGGTCACATTTGCGTCCAGAATGGTGACCAATGCTTTGCCGAATCCCCCTTCCACGGCAGCACGCGGCGTTTTGCCGAGTCGCATTTCCTCCCGGATCCGCTCGAAAATAAGCACATTGGCATCTACCGCCATACCAATGGTCAAAATGATACCGGCGATTCCCGGAAGCGTCAAAGTAGCCCCGAACGCCGCCAGCGCCGCCATGATAAACACTACGTTCAACAAAAGTGCAGTATCCGCGATGAGGCCTCCTACCTGATAGTACACCGCCATCACAAGGATCACGATGAGACCTCCTACGATCATGGATATAAACCCTTTACGGATCGAATCCTTGCCGAGGGAGGGACCCACCGTCCGCTCTTCCAGAACCTTTACGGGAGCCGGCAAAGCGCCCGCCCTCAACACAATGGCCAGGTCGCGAGCTTCTTCCATAGTGAAATTTCCCGTAATACGAGCGGTCCCGCCGGGTATTCTCTCCTGTATTACAGGAGCCGAGTTGACTACACCATCCAGTATGATCGCCAAGCGCCTTTTTACATTTTCCCCGGTGATGCGTTCAAAAAGACGCGAACCTTTGGCATTGAATTTCAGTGTGACATAAGGCTCGTTAAACTGGTTGTCAATTTGAACTCTGGCGTCGCTCACATATTGTCCGGTAAGAAGCGCCCTTCGCTCCACGAGGATCGGCATCTTGGTAGCTCTTCCCGTCTCGCGATTCTCGCGGACCTCGTAAAGCAATTCACTGCCCGGAGGTATATCCCCCTTTTCCGCGGCTCGCACGTCCCCCAAGTCATCCACCAACTTGAATTCCAAGAGGGCAGTCTTGCCGATGAGTTTCATGGCGCGGTCCGGATCGCTAATTCCCGGCAATTGGATCAGGATACGGTCCTGTCCTTGAGGCCGTATATCCGGTTCGCTCACACCGAATTGATCCACTCTGTTCCGAATCGTTTCCAATGCCTGCGACACGGCGAACTGCCTGATCCTTTTTCGTTCGTCCGAACTCATAACCACGGTCACCGCAACACCGGAGTCGTCTTTCTCGGTCTTTTCGATGGAGAATTCAGGATAATTTTTCTCTAAGAATTCCTCCAGCTTATCTATATCTTCTTCTTTCTTCAGTGTCAGCTCCATCGCTGCGGCCGACGTGAGAACGTTGGCTCCCGCTATCCATACATGCTCTTCTCTGAGCGCCCTCTTTATGTCGTCGGCAAAAATTCCCAGCTGACTTTCCACCGCTTTCTCGGACTCGACTTCCAAGATCAGGTGCATGCCTCCCTGGAGATCCAATCCCAACTGGACCTTATCTTTGGGAAGCACATTGCTCCACCACAGTGGAAGATTCCCCACCAACGAGGGCACAAGATAAACAAAGGATACGACCAGCACGGCCAGAACCAGAATTGCTCTCCAACCCAGCTTACCTTTCACTCAAAGCTCCTTTCCGCCACTGCAACCGGTGAATTTAACTCGCGATGCAAACATACTCCTGGGTCGAGGGAATGCGCCGCAGGAACACCTGAACGCGAAAACACCTTCAAAGCCGTAATAAAAAACGGATTTCAATGGAATGCTTCCGTCGCGTGCGCACGGAAAACCATTCCTGCAATGGATCCGGCGCGTTCCGACAAGCGCCCGAAGGCTAAACAATTAGAAGGGCCACCGCTATAGGGTCGCCTCCGCGGAGAGCGGAACCGTACTCGAAGCGGGGTCTCGCTCACAGATCGCTTCCCTACTTTTTACTTTTCTTCCTTGCCTTTTTCCTTAGGAGCCGGGGGCGGGGCCGGGGCCGGTTGTTGAGGCATATTAATACCGGAGATAGCTCCACGGCCGACTCGAACACGAACCCCCGGGGCGATTTCCACCGTAGCAATCGTATCCGTAAGCCCGGTGATTTTCCCGTGGATCCCCCCCTGCGTAACAACGTTATCCCCTCTTCTAAGGTTTGCCAGCATCGTACGGTGATGTTTTTGCTTTTTCTGTTGAGGGCGAATCAGGAGAAAATAAAAAATGGCAAACATTAAAATCAAAGGTATGAACGCCGTAAATCCAGACCCTGTACCTGTACCTTCCACAGCCCATGCTAATGTAAACAATTCAGTCACCTCCGTTCAGGTTCATCTTTCCCAGAGACTCCATCTTGAATTGAACGAACGAATCATTATGGATGGAGTCGCGTATCTTCCGCATAAGTTGAATGTAAAAAGAAACATTATGAATGGTATTTAGCCGATAGACCAGTATTTCTTTTGCCATGAACAAGTGACGAAGATAGGCCCTACTGAAATTCCGACATGTATAACATTCGCACTCAGGATCTAAAGGCCGATTATCGTCCGCATATCGCGCGTTCTTTATAACAATCTTGCCTTCCGAGGTAATCAGAGTGCCGTTTCTTGCGTTGCGTGTTGGTAATACGCAATCGAACATGTCGACACCCATCTCGACGCAACAAAGGATGTCTTGCGGAGTCCCCACACCCATAATGTATCTGGGTCGATCTTCCGGTAGAACGACCAGAGCGGAATGGGCCATCTCCAGCAACATTTCTTTACTTTCCCCTACGCTGAGTCCGCCGATGGCATAGCCGTCGAAATCAATCTGTGAAATCTCCAGGGCGCTTTCTCTCCTCAAGTCCTCGTACATGCCGCCTTGGACGATTCCGAAAAGTGCTTGACCTTCCTTACGATGGCTGATCTTGCACGCCTTAGCCCACTCTCCCGTGAGGATGGCCGATTTCCTGGTGTAGGAGCGATCCGCAGGATACGGAGTACACTCGTCCAGGCACATGATGATATCCACTCCTAATGTTTCCTGGACTTCGATCGCGAGTTCAGGGGTCAGATAATGAAGAGAACCATCGAGATGTGAGCGAAACGTCACCCCATTCGGATCTATGTTGCGCAGCGGGCTGAGGCTGTAAATTTGAAATCCCCCGCTATCCGTTAAGATGCTCCCCTTCCACGCCATAAACCTGTGAAGCCCGCCGAGTTCACCGATCAATTTGTGCCCAGGGCGAAGATACAGGTGATAAGCGTTCGCCAAAATCACATCCGTGCCCGAAGATTCCAAGTCTTCCGGCGAAAGAGCCTTGACTGTCGCGTGCGTTCCCACCGGCATAAATACCGGCGTGTCGATCACTCCATGTCCGGTGATCATCCGGCCGACCCTGGCTCGGCTGTTCGTGTCCTTTGCTTTAACTTCGAATGAAAACATCAAACAATAAACATGGCATCGCCGTATGAGTAAAACCGGTATTTCTGTCTCACAGCTTCGTTGTATGCGTCGAGCAAAAACGGAAGGCCGGAGAATGCGGCACATAAAAAGAGCAACGATGACTTCGGTAAATGAAAATTTGTGAGCATCGCATCGACAATGCGGAAGACAAAGCCCGGATATATATACAAGTCACACTCAAAAAAACCGGTTTTAAAACTGCCGTGCTTTTCGGCGGCAGCCTCCAACGCCCGAACGGTCGTCGTACCCACAGCCAGGACACGTCCTCCGCATTCGCGGGTCCTGTGGATTAAATGGGCCGTCTCTTCAGGTATGAACACGTTCTCGGAGTGAATCCCGTGATCGCGGATGTCTTTCGCCTCTACCGGTAGGAACGTACCCAGTCCTACGTGCAGTGTAACCGATGCCAGCTCAATACCTTTTTCACGCACCCTGTTGATGATGTTGTCCGTAAAGTGAAGACCGGCCGTAGGAGCGGCAACCGAGCCGTCATATTTGGCGTAAACGGTCTGATATCGATCTCTGTCCAATTCATTAGCACGCCTGCGGATATAAGGGGGCAGAGGGATATGCCCGGCATCCCTCAGCCAATCATCGAACACGCGACGGCATTCGAAATCGATGATAAAGCGGCCCCGCTCCAACTTCTCCCGAACCAGACCCGAACACTCCTCGCCGAGATGTATCCGGTGCCCCGAACGAATGCTCCTGGCAGGCTTTAAAATACATTCCCAACAACGGGAACTCCAGGAAATGCGATCGAGTTCCCGCACAAGAAGTAACTCCACGCGTCCGGAAGTTTCCTTGCTTCCAAAAAGCCTGGCAGGTATCACTCTGCTGTCGTTGACCACCAGAAGGTCTCGGGGTCTCAAAAAATCGATCAAGTCTGAGAAGCCTGCGTGAAGCCAAGTCTTCGTGGCCCGTTCCAGTACCATCAGACGCGATAAGTCTCGTTTGGCTGCTGGTTCCTGAGCGATCTGCTCGGGTGGCAAGCAGTAATCGTAAAGATCAAGCTGATGAATAAGGGTCATTTCAAAATTTCGGCAACTTAATCAGAAAGGAGGCCAATAGTCAATTCATTATTTCAACCGGCGGAATGAAACGCTCAGGAGGGTCGATTGACATACACTAGAAGAGCGCCCAATGCAATGGAAAAGAAACCGAGCAGACGTAGGATGCCTGGTTCCATTTCGGAGACTTTCTGGAGCCACGCCTTCAGTTTTTCCGGAAAGGCAAAATAAGGAAGTCCTTCGAATATCAGCATCAGCCCTAAAGCACAGAGAAAGAAGCGGCTCATTCCTGGGTCCTTTCCGTTCATCCGATTGAGACGATCCGTCTGCGTATTCGCGGGTTTCGGACTATCGGCAAATCCCCGGATCGGATGAACGGATGACGTATCAAAGTCCTAAACCATAGACATGACTTATGTCCCACGCCAACCCGGAATACAGGAAAGCTCATGGAAAGCCATCATCACGGTTCCGGTTAATCTCTAATCCAACGTCCTCAGTTCCCTGAACGCGACTTGCGCTTGACTGCTCTCCGAATATTCTTTGATCAGCTTCTGAAACAGGATCTTTGCGCTGGTCTTATCGCCTAGCTGTTTGAATGAAAGCGCTTGTTTAAGGAGAGCGTCCGACACTTTGTTCCCAGTACTGTAGCGTTGAATGACTTTCTGATATTCGAGGATCGCGTCCTCGAATTTCCCCTCCTTATAGTAGGTTTCTCCTACCCAAAACTGCGCGTTATCCGCAAGGGGATGATTGGGGAATTTTCCAGCGAACTCGATGTACAGGGTTCGTGCTTTCGCATACTCCCTCTTTCTGAACGCAGCCGTCGCCGACTTGTATAGTGGATCCGGATCCGTGGGGACCGGTCCGACTGAAGCCTGAGGAGCGGGGGGGGTGGGCGCGGCCGGTTTCGCCTCAACAGGCGGCGACGTTGTGGCTGCTTGCGGCTGTCGTTTTTCCTGGGCACTCGTGCCGAGATTGACCTCAATCGTCTCGATCCGTTTTCTAATTCCGGCGGCTTCCGATTCAAGCCGCTCGACTCGGGAAGGATCTACCATGCGGTTCTTTTCCATGAGTTCGCGCTGAAGAAGAATTACTTTCTTCTCCATATCCCCGGTTTCGATCCGTCCTTGGGCCCGTATATCCTCCAGTTCCGCTCCCAGATCGGCTTGGCGGCCACGAACCTC
>Ga0068714_10003516_pt1 | contig 18484 bp, 15 predicted proteins | sample MTBNYHSulfiMetaG_FD_62988 | JGI IMG/M metagenome (GOLD analysis project Ga0068714, IMG submission 62988) | Enrichment culture microbial communities from rom New York Harbor, USA that are MTBE-degrading - MTBE-NYH (New York Harbor Sulfidogenic)... | ecosystem: Environmental > Aquatic > Marine >... | reverse complement strand
TGGGCGTGGACTTCGTGGTCCTGGCCTGGGGCGAAAAGTCCATGGTCGCCAAGATGAAGTACCGGACCGGGCAGTCTGCCCCGGCCCACGCCCACCCCAACGAGCAGAGCGGTTACGTGGTCTCAGGAAAGATCAGGCTGTTCTTCGGCGGGTTCGACGAGGTCTTGGGCTCCGGCGACTCCTACTCCATTCCGGCCGGGGTGGAGCACCGGGTGGAGGTGATCGAGGGCGGGGAGGCGTTGGACTTCTTTACCCCGCCAAGGGAGGATTATCTCTGAGAGCCGCAGGGTGAGAGCGGCTCCCAGGCCCCGACCCTTCCCTTTTGACCTTCCGCCCGGCCTTGACAGGGTCCGGGGTGGACCATAGATTTTAGTCGAAACAAGAGCACTGTAACGATATCCAGGAGGCGGTGAACTCCTGGGAGGGGAAAGGAGAGGACCATGGGCGAGAGAGCCGGCGCGGTGACCATGAGAGGCAACCCCCTGACCCTGGTGGGCAATGAACTTAAAATCGGGGGCAAGGCTCCGGAGGTGGAGCTGGTGGACAATGACATGGCCCTGGTCAACCTGGCCTCCTTCAGCGGCAAGGTCCGCTTGATCACCTCGGTCCCCTCCTTGGACACCCCGGTCTGCGACATGGAGACCAGGCGGTTCAACACCGAGGCTTCCAAGCTGGGCCCGGAGGTGGCCATCCTGACCGTCAGCGCCGACCTGCCCTTTGCCCAGAAACGCTGGTGTGGGGCGGCCGGGGTGGACAAGGTGACCACCCTCTCGGACCACCGGGAGGCCGCCTTCGGCCGGGCTTACGGGGTCCTGATCAAGGAGCTCCGGCTGCTGGCCCGGGCCGTCTGGGTGGTGGACAAGGAGGGGGTGATCCGCTACCAGGAGCTGGTCAAGGAGATGACCGAGGAGCCGGACTACAACGCCGCCCTGGCCGCGGCCCTGGATCTGGTTTAACGGCCGTTGAGTTAAGGACAACGCCGAGCAAAGGATGGTGAAGCGATGCTGACCCAGAAGATGCAGGACGCCTTGAACGAGCAGATCAACGCCGAGCTCTACTCGGCCTATCTCTACCTCTCCATGGCCGCCTGGTTCCAGGGCAAGGCCCTGAGCGGCTTTGCCAAGTGGATGGAGTGCCAGGCCCTGGAGGAGCAGTGGCACGCCATGAAGCTTTACGGCTTCGTCCATGAGCGGGGCGGAAGGGTGGCGGTCAAGGCCATCGACGGACCGCCCACGGAGTGGAAGTCCCCCCTGGACGTCTTCCAGGAGGTGGCCAAGCACGAGGCCAAGGTGACGGGGCTGATCAACAACCTGGTCAACCTGGCCATCAAGGAGAAGGATCACGCCAGCAACAACTTCCTCCAGTGGTACGTGGCCGAGCAGGTGGAGGAGGAGTCCTCGGCCGACGAGGCGGTCCAGAAGCTGAAGCTGGTGGAGAAGGCTCCGGGCGGCATGTTCATGTTGGACAAGGAGATGGGAACGCGGACGTTCGTCATCCCCCCCGAGGTGACCCTCATCGGCGCCGGGGCAGGAGCCTGAGAGACCTCTTCCGGGCCGGGGATCAAGTCCCCGGCCTTTTTTTCGGCTCAATCCTCCTCCCCGGAGGAGGGGATTACCTTGCCCAGGATCCTGTCCTCCAGGACGGCGCCAAAGAAGCGGCTGTCCCAGCTCAGGTCGCGGTTATCTCCCAAAACGAAACATGATTCCCGGGGAATAGGGGCCGGGCCGAAGTTGTCCCTGGGGCTGGCGCCCCTGGGCCTGATCTCGGGGTCGTTGAAGACGGCGTAGCTCTCCTTGAGCTCCCGGCCGTCAAGAAAGACCTTCTTGTCGACGATCCTGATTCTTTCGCCCGAGAGGCCGATGACCCGGCCGACGAACAGGCCGGCCGGCTGGCCGGGAAGGGGAAAGGCGACGATGTCCCCCCGTTGGACCTTCCGATGATCGTAGTAGCCAGGGTCCACCCGGATCCGGGACCCGGCCTCGAGGGTCGGGGCCATGTGGGCCGCCCGGATGCTGTAGAACCGCAGCCGCCTGGCCGGGGAGTTTTCCAGGACCCTGTCGGCGGCCGGGAGGATAAGGGCCTCCTGGAGGGTCAGGGCGGCCAGGATGAAGAGGAGGTAGACGGCCGGCCGGTTGTAGGCCCTGGGCCTGATGATCCTGATCCTTCTGGCCGTGGAGGCGGCTTCGCCGGCAAAGGCCAGTTTGGGGATGAAGGCCAGGCAGAGGGCCGCGGCCGGACTGTAGAGGCCCAGCCAGGGACCGATCAGGAGGTCGGAAGCCAGCCAGCCCAAACCCAGAAAGAAGAAGCACAGACCCTTGGCCGGCTCGCCGTTGTAGAGCTGGCCCAGACCGTCCGCCAGAAGGGACATCAGTCCGGCCGTCAGGGGGCTCCGGGGTCTAAGGATCAAGCCCGGGTCAGGGCCCGGTTGGGCGGCAGAGGGGTTGGCGGCAGGGTGGACCATCCCGCCCTCAACCAAGGGACACTTAAACTACTTATCGTCCAACATTGGCTCCCGGTCAAGGGCTGGAGACTCCCCCAGGCCGGCTCAGCCCGGACCGGGCTTATCTTTCAGGCGGCAAGGGCCGGGGCTCACAAAATATCGCCGTCCGGGCCGCGGGCCGCTTCCGGCCTGGGGCCACCGGCCTTTCCCGAGGAGACCCCGGGGTTTCGGTGGTTCCTCGGCCGGCGGGGAAAGGAGGGCCGGCCGGATCATTAAAATGGTCGATATTTCGCCCGCTAATGGGGACTGATCGGCCTTGACCCGATAGGCCCGAGAAGCTACGATCCAGCAGGTGGAACAACCAGCCGGGCCAAGGCCCGGAGCAGGTTTAAAACCGCAGACGGGCCGGAAGGGCAAGGCCCCGGCCCGGAGCAGGGAGGTTGGAATGACCGCTGATTTGAACCCCTTCAAGATCGCTCAAGCTCAACTAGACGACGCGGCCGAGAGGCTGGGGCTGGACTCGGCGACCCATGAACTTCTGCGCTGGCCGATGAAGGAGATCCAGGTCAGCCTACCGGTGAGAATGGACGACGGCAAGGTCAAGATCTTCAAGGCCTACCGGGTCAAGTACAACGAGGCCAGGGGACCGGCCAAGGGCGGGCTGCGCTGGCACCCTGACGAGACCATCGACACCGTCCGGGCCCTGGCCGCCTGGATGACCTGGAAGTGCTCGGTGGTGGACATCCCCCTGGGCGGAGGCAAGGGCGGGGTGACCTGCAACCCCAAGGCCCTGTCGGAGACGGAGAAGGAGAGGCTGGCCAGGGCCTACATCCGGGCCATAGGTCACACCCTGGGGGTGGACAAGGACGTGCCGGCGCCGGACGTTTACACCACCCCCCAGATCATGGCCTGGATGATGGATGAGTACGAGGCCATGACCGGCCGCCACCATCCCGGGGTGATCACCGGCAAACCGCTCCCCCTGGGCGGCTCCCAGGGCCGGGGCGACGCCACGGCCAGGGGCGGGGTCTACATTACCCGGGAGGCGGCCAAGGTCAAGGGGATCGCCCTGAAGGGGGCCGAGGCCGCGGTCCAGGGGTTCGGCAACGCCGGCCAGTTCGCGGCCAAGCTGGGACAGGAGATCCTGGGGCTGAAGATCATCGCCGTCTCCGACTCCAAGGGCGGGGTGATCAACCGGGCCGGGATGGACGCCTCGGAGCTGATCCGGTTCAAGCTGGCCGAGGGGACCGTGGTCGGCTTCCCCGGAGCGAAGCCGATCTCCAACGAGGAGCTTCTGGAGCTGCCGGTGACGGTCCTCTTCCCCTCGGCCCTGGAGAACCAGATCACCAAGGCCAACGCCGACCGGATCAAGGCCAAACTCTCCTGCGAGCTGGCCAACGGCCCCACCACCCCGGAGGCCGACGAGATCCTCCAGGCCAAGGGGGTCTTTGTCCTGCCCGACTTCCTGGCCAACGCCGGGGGGGTGACGGTCTCCTACTTCGAGCAGGTCCAGAACACCTACAACTACTACTGGGCCCTGGACGAGGTCCACGCCAGGCTGGACAACAAGATGACCAACGCCTTCAAGGCAGTCTACGCCATGCATCAGGAGCAGGGGGTCAACATGCGCCAGGCGGCCTACCTGGTCTCCGTGGCCAGGGTGGCCGAGGCTTGCAAGCTCCGGGGCTGGGTGTAGAGTCGATGGGCCCGGGGGTTCAAACCGGCCCCCGGGTCCTCACCGGCCTCCGGAGGCCTATCCCCCTAGTAAAAAGGTAGGCTCGATGAACTTATCGAACCTGTCGCCCGATCTGGTCAAGGCCCATCTTATCTTCCAGAAGGTAAGCCGCTACCCGTCCTACCTGAGCCGGATCCGGGAGCTCTTCGTCAAGGTCCTGGAGGAGAGGGGGGTGGCCACCCAGGAGGAGCTGGAGGCCGCGGCCCGGAAGGTGGCCGGGGCCAACGGGCTGGCTCCCCAGAACCCGTCCTTGGTGGAGGAGTACCTCAACGCCATCATCGACATCTGCTTCGCCTCGGTGGTGGACCTCAAGGAGGCCGAGAACTACATCAACCTGGCCCCCAAGCTGGCCAAAAACCGCCAGCTGGCCCGCCTGCTCCACTGGGAGAATGCCTCCTCCAGGGAGATCTTCAAGCTCCTGGAGGAGTTCTGTCTCATCCCCCAGGGGGACATGTTCATCCCCGAGGCCGAGGCGGTGGGGGTCCGGGTGGCCCTGATCAACCATTTCATCTCCAACCAGCTGCCCTACGTGGGCATCGCCAAGAAGCACATCACCATCCGCGACGTCTACTACATCCTCCAGCGGACGGTCTGGAATCCGGATCGGCCGGGCCGGATCGGAGGCAAGGCGGCCGGGATGGTTTTGGCCCACCGGATCCTGAGCCCTCTTCTCAAGGAGGGCAACCCCAGGTTCCGGGGCAGGATCGACGTGGCCGACTCCTACTTCATCCGCTCGGAAATATTCGACGAGTTCATCCAGGAGAACGGGCTGGAGGAGTACCACTCCCGGAAGTACGAGACCCGGGTGAAGATCGAGGAGGAGTTCCCCAAGATCAAGGAGGTCTTCGCCAAAGCCCCTTACAGCGAGGAGACCCTCCAGGGGTTCCGCTACATTCTGGAGAAGCTGGGGGAGGTGCCGATCATCCTCCGCTCCTCCTCCTTTCTGGAGGACAACTTCGGCCTGGCCTTCTCCGGCAAGTACGACTCGGTCTTCCTGGCCAACCAGGGGGATCTGGAGACCAGGCTGAAGAACTTCGTCAAGGGGATCAAGCAGGTCCACATGTCGACCTACCACCCGGCCCCCATCCTCTACCGCCGGGACCACAACCTCCTGGACTTCAACGAGCACATGTCGGTCCTGGTCCAGCGGGTTATCGGCCAGCGTCACGGGGACTACTTCTTCCCCCTGGCCGCAGGGGTGGTCTTCTCGGTCAACTCCTTCAGCTGGAACCCCAAGATCGACCGCCAGGCCGGGTTGCTCCGGATGGTCCTGGGTTTGGGGACCCAGGCCGTGGACCGGGTCGGGGCCGGTTACCCCCGGATGGTCCCCTTGAGCCACCCCAACCTGAGGCCCGAGGCCGACGCCAGATCCATCCGCAAGTACTCCCAGCGCAAGGTGGACGTGGTCAATCTGAAGTCGGGCCGGCTGGAGTCCATCCCCCTGGTGGACCTGCTGGCCAAGGTCAAGCGTCCGGACTTTGACCAGGTCCTGTCCGTCGGCCGGGGGGATTATCTGGCCCCGCCGGCCACCCGGCTGACCAGGTACGAGCCCGAGGAGGCGGTGGTCACCTTTGACAAGCTCCTCAAGGAGACGGACTTCGCCGAGCTGATCCAGGAGATGGTTCAGACCGTGGCCGAGGCCTACGGCCGACCGGTGGACATGGAGTTCGCCTACGAGGGCGGCAAGATCTACGTCCTCCAGTGCCGGGCCTTGTCCCTGGCCAAGGAGGACGAGCACGTGGCCATCCCCACCGGGATCGACCCGGAGAAGGTGGTCTTCACCGCCCGCTCCGGGCTTCCCAACCGGGTCATCGCCGATCTGGAGTACGCGGTCTACGTGGACCCCCTGTCTTACGACAACCTGACCGACCTGGAGGACAAGCGCAACGTGGGCAAGGTCATCAGCCGGCTCAACCAGGCCTTGGCCGAGCAGCGGTTCGCCCTTCTGGGCCCGGGCCGGTGGGGCTCCAACGACATCAACCTGGGGGTCCAGGTCTGCTACCACGACATCAGCCGGACCAAGATCCTGGGCGAGGTGGCCTACACCATGGACGGGGTCACCCCGGAGGTCTCCTTCGGGACCCACTTCTTCAACGACCTGGTGGAGGCCGATATCGTCCCCCTGCCGCTCTTTCCCGACGAGCCGGACCTGGTCTTCAACCGGGACTTTTTCATGAACAACCCCTCCCTGACCCCGGAGCTGGCCCCCGGCTTCGACGGGCTCTACGACGTGGTCCGGGTGATAAGAGTCCCGGACGCGGCCGACGGGCTCTACCTCCAAGTCTTCCTCTCCGGGACCGAGTCCGCGGGGATCGGCTTTTTGGGGCCCAAGCAGAACTAACCAGAATACTTCCTGAGACAACCCGCTCCGGGGGCCATCTCCTGGTTGCGGGGCCAAGCTTTCGGCCGCGGCCGGCGGGTCTTCCTTTCCCACTTCCGGCAACCTTTTGACCCAGTCTCCTTGATAGCCTGGCTTGAGCCTGGCTGGGGCCGCCCGGGTCGGCGGGTCGGTCCGGGGACTGTATAATTACGATAAGGGTCGCCAGAGCGATAACTATTACCGATGTATTCCGGGCCGGTTCTCCCCGCCGGGGGATGGGAGACCGGGGGGAGGGCTATCGATAACCGGGCCGGCAAACCTATTAAAGGCCTCTCCCGCCCGAGGGCCGGGAAGAGGCGATCGAAAGGAGGACTCATGGCGGGGCAGACCCTTTTGGACAGGACCTACGGCTTTGTCCTCAACAGGTTCATCGAGACCGGCCGGGCGCCCCATTACACCGAGGTGGCGGCCGGGTTGGGGCTTTCGGTGGAGGAGGGGAGGAAAGCGGTTAGGGAGCTCATCTGCCCCAGGGTGGCCGGCTGGTTCTTCCCGGACACGGACCTGATCGTCTCCTTGGCCCCCTTCAGCAGCCTGCCCAACCAGTACCGGATAACCATCGACGGCCGGCAGGACTGGTTCGGGCAGTGAGGCTTCGAGTCGCTGGCGGTCAGCTGGCTCTTTCCCGGGAAAAAGGTCAGGATCGATTTCCCCTGCCTGGATTGCGGCTCGCAGCTCAGCTTGGAGATGGTCGACGGCAAGGTGGTCGCCCAGTCCGAGGGGCTGGTCGGCTTCGTGGCCGTCCCCTTCAAGGAGTGGTGGGGCAAGCTGCCCTTTTCCTGAAGCACCATGAACCTCTTCCGGTCGGAAGAGCATGTCCGTTCCTGGTCCGGCTATGATCCCCAGGCCGTGGAGGGGATCGTCCCCCTTGAGAGCCTGGTCCAGCTTTTCTCCCTGAAGTTCTTCACCCGGAGGCTGGAGCCGGACTACGTCTCCAAGGGCCAGTATGCCAAGGAGTTCATGGAGGCCATCGGCGAGCTGGCCAAAACCAAGCCCTTCTGGAAACCATAAGTTCCCGGCCCGGCGAACTTCCCCGGGCGGAAAGGCCGGCCTGCCCCAGGCCGGCCTTGACCGTCTCCCCGAGGCGGGCCCCCCTGCTTCCGGTTCCGGCGGATCAGGAGCGGGCCCGGACCAGGCTTCTGAGGTTGGGGGTGGATATCCCCCCGACGATCAGGACCACCCCCACCAGCTGCCAGAGGACCACCCGCTCGGCCAGGATCAGGTAGGCGGCCAGGATGGTGGCCACCGGCTCCAGGGTGGAGAAGATCGAAACATAGGTCGAGCCGATCTTCTCGATGGCCAGGTAGAGGAGGCTGATGGCCATGACCGTGGAAAGGAGGGCCATGGCCCCGCCATAGGCCAGCCCGGGGAGGCCGGGGGAGAGGAGGTTCTCGGGTCCGGCCAGGAGGTTGAAGGTCACAGCGGCGAAGAGGATGACATAGAAGCTCACCGCCAGCGGCTCCTCCCCCCTGAGGGCGGCCTGGGCGATGAGCAGGTAGGCGGAGAAGCAGACCATGGACCCCAGGACCAGCAGCAGGCCCAGGGGCTCGACGCTCTGGGTGAAGGCGTCGTAGAAGACCAATCCCACCCCGACCACGACCAAGCCCAGGGAGAGAAGGATGATCGGCTCCAGGCGGAGGCCGAAAAAGGCCCGGGAGAGGAGGGCCACCACCACCGGGTAGAGGTAGAGGACCAGGGCCGCGGTGGAGGCCGGGATGATGGTCAGAGAGGTGTAGAAAAGGGACGATTGGAGGCCATAGAGCAGCCCGCCCATAAGGGCCGCCTTCCAGAGGACCGGGAAGGTGATCCTGAGCAACCCCGGGGAGCGGAGGAGAAGGACCAGGAGCATCAGGGGCAGGGCCAGGGTGAACCTGATTTGGAGGAGCCTGTTGGGGGAGAGCCCGGACTGATAAGCCAGCTTGGCGATGACGGCCCCCATCCCGAAGCCGCAGGAGGAGAGGATGGAGTAAAGCAGACCTTTAAACAAGACGGCGCTCCAGGGTCCTGATCAGAGTCCAGGTCAGCGGCGGTCCGGGATCCGGCGACCAGGATACGGCAGGGAAGATGAAAAGGTCAAAGGGGGTTGGAGATTTCAACCTCGGGGATCTCTTATCCTCTCTAAATATCCATTATATAATAATTTATCTGCCATCATTTTTCAGGTCGGAAAAAAATAAAAAAATTCCTAAAGTTTATTCAAGGCCGGGCCGTAGAGATTCGTGGAACCTAGAGGAGTAGTTCCAGCCCGCCCGGGCTAATGACCATCGGCTCCCGGTTCCATCCGGCCAGGGGTTCAGCGACCCGCAGGCCGGGGAGCCCAAAAGGACTTGGGGCTCCAACCCCCGCCAAGGATCGGCACCCGGACAAAGGAGAACCAAGTTGCGTTTGAAATGCAACTTGGGTCAGCGCGCCCAAGCGGGCGCGCCGAGCTCGGTAGAGCTCGTAAGGCCGGCAAAACCACGCTTTTGACGGCCGGAAGCAATCAAAGCCGTTTTTTGGCTTTGATTGCTAAATCGATAATAGACCATGGCCACCCGGCCGGGGCGTTTCCCTTAACCCGCCCCCCCGGCGGCCGAACCGAAGCGGAGGACGAAAAAATGGATTCAATCTCAAGGCTCACCAACCAGCTCTCCGGCATGCATGCTCTCCGGCACCAGCTTCACAAATCCCTGCCCGCTCTCCAAGACAAGCTTGAAGGAAACGGACAGCAGCTGGACCAGGCCGGCCTGGCCGGGATGCAGAGCCCGGCCCTGGTGGAACGGACGGCCGAGCAGTCCATGTTCTCCGAGGGAGAGCGGCTCCAGAGCTCGTTGGAAAGATCTGACCAGGACCGGAAAGAGGAGACCTTCTCCTGGATGGACTTCGGCCTGGAGCCGGAGAAGGGCCAGGAGATAGATAAAATTGTCTGAGGGGGCAAGGCCGGCCCTCTAACCACGGCCCGTTCCCGGTGAAGGCCCGGCCTTCGATGGGCCGGCCATTGACAGGCCCTCGGGATGGCGGTACCCGTGTTCCATGGCGGATCAGCAAGAGCGGGACCCGGCCCTGAAGAGCCCGGACATCCTTGACTGGAGCCTGGAGGAGCTGAGGGCCTTTTTCCGGGAACTGGGCCAGCCGGCCTTCAGGGCCGAGCAGGTCTATAACTGGATCTTTCACAAAGGGGCCGCCTCGTTCCAGGAGATGACCAACCTCCCCAAGGAGCTCCGGGCCCGGCTGGAGGAAGCATTCACCATCTCCGCTCTCTCCCCGGAAGAGACCCTTACCTCCCAAGATAAAACCCAAAAGCTCCTCTACAGGCTCAAGGATGGGGAGCGGATCGAGTCGGTCCTCATCCCTGAACGGGACCACTGGACCTTGTGCGCCTCCAGCCAGGCCGGCTGCGCCATGGGCTGCCGGTTCTGCCTGACCGGGCAGGGCGGACTGAGAAGGGATCTGACCCCGGCCGAGATCATCGCCCAGGTCAGGGCCGCCTTGAACCTGGTCCAGGAGATGGACCCGGCCGGACCCAAGCTCAGGAACATCGTCTTCATGGGCATGGGCGAGCCTCTGGCCAACCTGGAGAATCTGCTTAAATCCCTGGCGGTGATCACCGATCCCCGGGGGCTGGCCTTTGCCTGGCGGAGGGTGACCGTCTCCACGGTGGGCTTGGTGCCAAGCCTGGAACGGTTGATGAGGGAGGTCAAGGTCCGCCTGGCCGTGTCCCTGAACGGGGCCGACGACCGGACCCGCTCCCTGATCATGCCCGTCAACCGGCGTTACCCCCTGGGAGAGCTTATCCCCGCCTGCGCCAAGCTGCCGCTCAGGCCCGGGGAGCGGATCACCTTTGAGTACGTCCTCCTGAAAGGGGTCAACGACTCGCCGGAGGCGGCCAAGAGACTGATAAAACTGCTGGGCCCGGTCAGGCAGAGGGCCAAGGTCAACCTCATCGCCTTCAACCCCCATCCCGGCTCCGAGTTCCGCCGGCCGGAGGAAAGGACCGTGGCCGCCTTCCAGGAGGTCCTGACCCGGGCCGACCTGACGACCCTCCTCCGCCGGTCCATGGGGGCGGACATCCTGGCCGCCTGCGGCCAGCTCAGGGCCGGAGCCGAGCAACCCGGAGAGGTCATGAAGACCGTCAACCTGGACAAATCGCCGGACTAGGCGGGCCGCGGTGGGCGAGAGGTACTACTCCCTCAACCGCTACCTCAAGGAGAGGTTCGGAGGGCGGCTGGCCAAGATCCCCCTGGACGCGGGCTTCGGCTGCCCCAACCGGGACGGGACCATTGGCTCAGGCGGCTGCGTCTTCTGCGACCGGCGGGGCTCGGGGACCGGGGCCCGGGAGCGGGGGCTGTCCATCACCGCCCAGATCGAGGGGGCCCGGGAATACCTCTCCCGGCGGTACCGGACCGGACGCTTCATCGCCTACTTCCAGGCCTTCTCCAACACCTTTGGGCCGGTGGAGGAGCTCAAGCGGGCCTACGGCCAGGCCCTGGCCTTTGACCAGGTGGAGGTCCTGGCCGTGGGCACCCGGCCGGACTGCCTGGAGGAGGAGAAGCTGGACCTCCTGGCCGCGATCAACCGGGACCGGGAGGTCTGGCTGGAGCTGGGGCTTCAGAGCGCCCATGACTCCACCCTGAGGCGGATCAACCGGGGCCATGACTTCCAGACCTTCCGCCGGGCCGTGGGAAAGGCCGCAGAGCGGGGGCTGAAGGTCTTTGTCCACCTGATCCTGGGCTTGCCCGGGGAAGGCTATCCGGAGGCGGCCCGGACCATCGACCTCCTCCGGCCCCTGGGGCTGACCGGGGTCAAGCTCCACGGCCTTCACGTCTCCTCCGACGCCCCCCTGGCCCGGGAGTACCGGGCCGGGAAGGTCAAGCTGCTGAGCCTGGAGGAGTACGCCGGGATGGCGGCCGGGCTGATCGGGTTGATGCCCCCGGGGTGGGTGATCCAACGGCTGACCGGGGATCCCAACCCCGAGACCCTCCTGGGTCCGAAGTGGATGAGGGACAAGCCCAGGGTTTTGGCGGCCATCCGGAAGAGGTTGGAGGAGCTGAACCTCAGGCAAGGGGGAGGGCCGGGCTTGACGGAGCAGAAAACAGGATTATAAAAAAATGCTAACAAATCAACTATCCCGCCGCAAGCAACGGGGTATACCAGCGGAAACTGTTATCCGCGCCTCGCGGCAAGCCGCGGGGAATGAAACCCCCCTTGGGGGGTTCAATAACGGATATTATCTCATCTAGACGGTCGCCGGCGGCAAGACCCGGTCAGCTCGGGCAAAAGATCGGAGGTCAAGGGGGAATGTTGACACCGCTGACCGGGCGTTGGTATTGTCCACCATATGAGGCATTTATCAACCCGGCTGGGGCAAGAGGCCGGGGGTCAAGGTCGCCGGGCAATGATAATTCTTTTATGATCAATAGTATGTAATGGAACTTGAAACCATCATCAAGAGCCACGAGCAGGATATCGCCACCTTTCTCCAGGGCTCGGCCGGAGAGGAGGTCCTGGTCCGGATCAACGGGGTGGACCGGAACCTGAAGAGCCGCTTCGTGGGGATCGAGGGCGAGAAGTACGTCATCATCGACACCCCCAAGGACAGCCAGATCAAGGAGAAGCTCTACTCGGGCAACGCGGTCACCATCCAGTTCCTCTCCAGGGGCTACCTGGTCAGCTTCCAGTCGAGCCTGGTGGAGTGCATCTACTCTCCGGCCAGGTTGATGTTCCTCTCCTACCCCACCTTTTTCGCCTGCCACAACATCCGCAACCAGGAGCGGGTGGACTGCTTTATCCCGGCCGAGGCCGAGGACGAGGAGAGCGGGGCGGAGGGGGTGGTGGTCGACCTCAGCCTGGACGGCTGCCTCTTTGTCTACCAGGAGTCGCGACGGATGATCCGCTGGCCCGAGGCCCACAAGATCCAGATCAGGCTAAAGCCGGCCGGAAAGGAGACCGCTCCCATCAGGACCAAGGCCCTGGTCTGCAACCGGAAGAAGAGATCCGGCTGGGGTTTCGTGGGGCTCCGCTTTCAGAACCTGGACGCGGCCCAGACCTACCACCTCAAGCAGCACCTCTCGGCCTTCATGGAGCGGAACAAGATCAGGGAGATTCTGAAAAAGTAGGGCCTTGGAGCCGGGCCGGGAGGTTCCCGGAGGGCAAGGGAAGCTTTCGGCGGGTAGGTTTTAAAGGGAAAAGCCAGGGCAGGAATATGATCTTTCTCCCTCTGAGGATACGGCCATCTAATAGCCAACTCGATCCATTTTGAGGCACCTATCTGGTTGAAACCCCCAAGGGGGTTTCATTCCCCGCGGCATGCCGCGAGGCGCGGGTGGCAATTTCCGCTGGTCTATCCCGCTGCTTGCGGCGGGGTAGTTGATTTTTCAGAGCAGATTTTTTACGGCGAATTCAACGGCCGCCGCCGCAAACGGGTCCTGGTCAAAATTAATGGGGAATGAAGGTCGGGAATAGCGACGGTAATTTTGGACTCCACCCCAAACCCGGCCAGGAAGATTGCTCCCTGAACCCTACTCAGCTAAAAAGATATCGACCCGCTCCTTGCCCTTGCCGGGATTCTTGCGTTTAAGGATCAGGCCGCCGATCTCGCCGGTCCGTTTCAGATGGGTCCCGCCGCAGGGAACGCGGGCGAATCCGTCGATTTCCCAATAGCGCCGTTCGGCCGCTTCGTCTTCAAAAGCGCTGATAATTTCGGAATCGGCAGCGACCAGCCGGTCGATCTCGGAGGTGAACTCTTCGAAATACTCGGAAATGTTCCGCGGCCAGACAAAATCCAGCCGGGCCTTGTCCTCGGCGATATGAGCTCCGGTTTTCTCCACGCCCTTGAGCCGCCGGTAACAGAGCTCCAGGACGATTTCGGCCGCGTAATGCAGCCGCATCAGTTTGTAACGCCGGGCCCAGTCGATCTCCATAATTAGCGGATCGCCGATCTGATAGCCGTGGTCCGGGTCCAGGGCGTAAAAAATCTCGAGGTCGTCTTTCCGGGCCTGGCGAACGGGCCGGTCGTCAAAAACCCCCGAATCGCTCTCCTGCCCTCCGGAAAAGGCATAGAAAATAGTTTCTTCGACGGTGATTTCACTCCCGACCACCCCGGCCACGCGGGTTTCCAGAATAGTCTGATACGGATCGACCCAGAATTGTTTACGGCACGGCATGGTTACTCGCGTATCTTCGCGGATTTAATCATGATGCGATTCAGTTTGGTCAGCCCAAAGCAGGCCTGGGCATTTGATTCCAGGTGCGGCTCACTCCAGCCCTCTCCCCCTTGTGGGGGTGAGGGTGCTGGAGGGTGGCGGTCTTCATGAAATATTCGGGCTAAAGCACCGCCTCCACAAAGGCCTCGGGGTCGAACTCCCTCAAGTCCTCCATCTGCTCACCCAGGCCCACGTAGCGGACCGGTTGGCCGATGAGGTTGGAGACCGCGGCCACGATGCCGCCCTTGGCCGTGCCGTCCAGCTTGGTCAGGACGAGGCCGGTCAAAGGGGTGGCCTCGTTGAACAGCCTGGCCTGGGAGATGGCGTTCTGGCCGGTAGTGGCGTCCAGGACCAGGAGGGTCTGATGGGGCGCGCCGGGGATCTTGCGGTCCATGACCCGGCGGATCTTTTTGAGCTCCTCCATGAGGTTGACCTTGGTGTGGAGCCGGCCGGCGGTGTCCACCAGGACCAGGTCCATCTTCCTGGCCAGGGCCGCGTCCAGGGCGTCGAAGACCACGGCCGAGGGGTCGGCCCCGGGCTGGAGGCGGACGATATCCGCCCCGACCCTCTCGGCCCAGATCTCCAGCTGCTCCCCGGCCGCGGCCCGGAAGGTGTCCCCCGCGGCCAGGAGAACCTTGCGGCCCTCCTTGATCCAGAGGTGGGCCAGCTTGCCGATGGTGGTGGTCTTGCCCACCCCGTTGACCCCCACCACCAGGACCACCTCCAGCCCCTGAACCGGCTCCTGGTCCCCGGTTCGGACCGAGCGGAGCATCTCCAGGAAGGACTCCTTGAGAGCCGCCTTGACCTGGTCCGGATCGGTCAGGCGCCCCTTCCTGATCTTTTGGCGGAGCTCCTCCAGGAGACTGGTGGCCGCCTCGATCCCCAGGTCGGCGGTGATCAGGAGCTCCTCCAGCTCCTCCAGGAGGTCCTCGTCCACCTGGGCCCGGCCGGAGAAGAGGGCGTCGATCTGGTGTTTAAGGCCCTGCCTGGTCTTGGACAGACCCCGCCGGAAGCGGCCGAAGATCCCCCTCCGGCCCTGGTCGCCTCCGGCCGGCTCCGGCTCCTCGGGCGGGGTTTCCCCTTGGGCTTCCAGGTCGGCCTGAAGCTCGGGACCGGTCTCCAGGGAAGGTTCCGGGACGGGCTCGATTTGGGGCTCTGTTTCCGGCTCTGCCTCGAGGTCTATTGGGGGTTCCTGGTCCGGCCCGGAGTCTTCCTCCTCCGGGCTCTGGTCCTGTCCCTCGGCCGGGCCGGGTCGGGTCGGGTCCTTTTTGTCCTTACGTCTCTTGAACCAGCTCATCTATCTTGCCCGCCTCGCTGTCTAGCCTGACCGAGACCAGGCGGGAGACGCCCGGCTCGGGCATGGTCACCCCGTAGAGGGTGTCCACCACCTCCATGGTCCGGCGGTTGTGGGTTATCATCAGGATCTGGCTGTGGCGGCCGATCTCCCGGACCAGGGAGTTGAAGCGGTCGACGTTTCTTTCGTCCAGGGGGGCGTCCACCTCGTCCAGGAGGCAGAAGGGGGAGGGGCGGTGGAGGAAGATGGAGAAGAGGAGGGTGACCGCGGCCAGGGCCTTCTCCCCGCCGGAGAGGAGGCCCATGGAGACCAGCTTCTTGCCGGCCGGCTGGATCTTGATCTCCACCCCGGACTCCAGGGGGTCCTCGGGATCGACCAGGGTCAGCTCGGCCAAGGCCCCTTCGCCGAAGAGGATGGGGCACAGCTCGACCATCTTGGCCCCCACCGAGCGGAAGGTCTCCATGAACCTCTCCACGGTGGTCCGGTTGATCTTGCGGATGGCCGCTTTGAGATCGTCCATGGAGGCGGTCAGGTCGGCCACCTGAGCCTCCAGGAACTCCCGCCGTTCCTCCAGGGCCTGGTACTCCTCCACCGCGGTGAGGTTGACCGGCCCCAAGCCCTCCAGCTTGCGCTTGAGGTCCGAGACCTCCTCCCTGGCCCGGCCCAGATCCAGCTCGGGCTCCAGGTGTCTTTTGGGCTCCGCGGCCAGGTCGACCTGGTAGCGCTCCAGGATATCCTCCCGGAGGTGCTTGAGGTCCATCCTGGTCTCGGACAGGGCCAGGGAGGCCTGGCGGGCCTCCTCATCCAGCTTCCTGATCTCCTCCTGGAGGGCTCTTAAGCCCGACTCCTGCCCGGAAAGCGCCTCCTTGACCTGGGCCAACCGGTCGGCCTCCTCCTCCAGATCATGGTCGGTCCGCCCGGCCAGCTCGGTCAGCCTGACCAGCTCGGCCTCGGCCTTGGCCGACCGGTCGTGGCAGCGCTGGATGGAGTCCTTGGCCTGGGCGATGTCCTTCCCCAGCATCTCGACCCTGGTCTCGGTCCGGCGCAGGTCCTGGGCCAGGCGGGCCCCTTCCTGGCCCTGCTGCTCCGTCTCCTGGCGGAAGCGGGAGACGACGATCCTGAGATCGGTCAGCTCCTCCTGACGCCTGGCGGTCAGGTCCATGGCCTCCTGGACCTGGACCTCGGCCCGGCTGAGGAGATCGTCCATCTCGGCCTGCTCGGTCTCCACCTGGGCCAGGACCTTGGTCTGCTCCTGGAGGGTCGATTCCTGGAGGAGCCGGTCCTCCTCGATGGCCTGGGACTCGGCCTCCAGGACCTCGTCCAACCGGGAGATCTCCTCCAGCCGGACCGTCCAGCGGGAGAGCTCCCGCTCGGCCGCGGTCCGGCCCGCCTCGGCCTCCCTGATCCTCTCCTCCAAGAGGAGAATCTCCTCCCGGCCCTGGACCAGGACCTGCTCCGAGCCGGCCAGCTCGTCGGCCTTGGCCTGGGCCTCGGCCCTGAGGCCGGCCAGCTTCTCCTCCAGCTCCCGGATGGCCCGCTGGCGGGCCAGGAGCGAGGCCTCCGGCTCCTCGGCCCGGCCGCCGCTGACAACACCCGGCGGGCTGATCAGCTCTCCGGCCCTGGTGACCACCGGCCGGCGCCGGCCGTCGGCCTGCCAGACCTCTAGGGCTGCGTCCAGGTCCTCGACCAGGAGGACATCCCGGACCAGGGCCCGGGCGATCTCGGCGGCCGGGCCGCCGAACTTCAGCTCCCGAGCCAGAAGCCCGGCCCCGGGAGGAGGCGGCTCGGTCCGGTCCGAAGGGGAGAGGAGGTCAACGGCGGTGAGGTTGGCCCGGCCGGCCCCCTGGCGCCGCAGGTGGGCCAGGGCGGCCAGGGCTTCCCCGGTTCCGGCGGCCACCAGGAGATCGGTTCCGCCGGCCAGGGCGGCCTCCACGGCCCGCTCCAGCTCGGGGGGGACGACGATGGCCTGGGCGGCCAGGCCCAGGAAGGGGTTCCCCCCCAGCCGCTTTTTTAACCCCTCGGCCCGGAGGAGGTGCTTGACCCCCTCGGCCACCCCCTCCAACCGTCCGGCCAGGGCCTTGAGCCCTTCCAGCTCGCTCTGGGCGGCCTGGGCCTTGTGGCTGGCCTCATCGAACCTGGCCCGGGCGGCCGCCACCGCCTCCCCGGCCTGGGCCTGCTCCTCGGCCTTGAGCTCCCTCTCCGCGGCCAGCTCGCTCAGGTCCTGGTCGGCCTGGTCCAGACCCTCCCGGGCCCGGGTCAGGGACTCCTCCAGCCCGGCCTGCTCCTCCCGGGCCTGGCGGGCCCGCTCAGAGAGGCGGTCCAGCCGGGCCTGGACCGAGTCCAGCCTCTGCCTGGCCGTGATCAGGGCGTTGTTGGCCCCGGCCCGGCGGGAGGCCAGGTCGATCAGCTTGTCCTTGGTCCCGGACAGATCGCGGGTCAGCTCCTCGGCCTTGAGCCTGGCCTCCTCCAGCCTCTCCCGGGCCTGGTCCTCCTCGGCCCTCTTGGCCTCCAGGCGGGCGGCCAGGTCCCGCCCCCGGAGGGCCAGCTTCTCCTCCTCCTTCTTGAGCTCGGCCAGCCGGGCCTCCTCCTGGGCCAAGGCCCCCCGGTCCTGCTCCCGGCGGCGGGCCAGCTCGGCCGCCTTGTCCTGGAGGTGGACCCGCTCCTGCTCCAGGGACATGATCCGGCTGCTCAGGTTGGCCCGCTCCTCCCGGCGCTGGGAGAGCTCCTGCTCGGCCTGGCTTAGCTCCAGCCTTCGGGCGGAGAGCTTGGCCGACTCGGCCGCCTCCTGGGTGATGAGACCGTCCCGCTTGTCGGTCAGGTCCCGGTCCCGGCTCTCCCTCTCGTCCAGGAGCCGGCTCAGCTCCGCCTGCCGGGCCGAGGCCAGGGCCAGCTCCAACCGCTTGATCTCCTGGGCGTAGCGGCGGTGGCGTTGGGCCTTCTGGGCCTGGCGCTTGAGGGAGGCGGCCTGGCGCTGAACCTCGGAGAGGATGTCGGCCACCCGCTCCAGGTTGTGGCTGGTCTGCTCCATTTTCCGGTTGGCGGCCAGCCGCTGGGCCTTGAACTTGACCACCCCGGCCGCCTCCTCGATCCAGGCCCGCCGGTCCTCGGGCCGGGAGTCGACGATCCGGCCGATGGAGCCCTGCTCGATGATGGCGTAGCCCCGGTTGCCCAGGCCGGTGTCCATGAAGAGGTGGGTGATGTCCTTGAGACGGCAGGGGAGGCGGTTGATGAGGTACTCGGACTCGCCGGAGCGGTACAGCCGCCGGGTCACGGTCAGCTCTTGGTGGTGATGGTAGGGGCTGGGGAAGGCGCCGTTGGTCCGCTCCAGGGTCAGGGTCACCTCGGCCAGGCCCAGGGAGCGGCTGGAGGAGGAGCCGGCGAAGATGACGTCGTCCATGGCCCGGCCGCGGAGGTTCTTGGCCGATTGCTCGCCCATGACCCAGCGGATGGCGTCGGC
>Ga0068714_10003513_pt1 | contig 18501 bp, 20 predicted proteins | sample MTBNYHSulfiMetaG_FD_62988 | JGI IMG/M metagenome (GOLD analysis project Ga0068714, IMG submission 62988) | Enrichment culture microbial communities from rom New York Harbor, USA that are MTBE-degrading - MTBE-NYH (New York Harbor Sulfidogenic)... | ecosystem: Environmental > Aquatic > Marine >... | reverse complement strand
TTTTTTTTTTTTAAGGTAAAGTTAAATAATTCATTGTAATTAACAAACCGTATGGAACCAATCATTAGAAAACCCACCCGCCATGAAAAAGAAGAGGCGAAGTCATGGCCGATCTGGGCGAAGGAACAATCAGAATTCCCCTGGGAGTATGACACCAAGGAGACCTTCCTGGTCATAGAGGGAGACGTCACGGTCACCAATGAAGAGGGAACACCGTTTCATTTCAAGGAAGGAGACTATGTGATCTTCCCGGAAGGGATGAAATGTCATTGGAAGATCCATAAGGATGTCAGAAAACACTATAAAATGGGATGAACATCGGACCCTTCCCTGCTCATAATTTTTTTTTCGCACAACCTCCCTATCAGTATAGCTCTGCAGGTCATGTCACTGATTCCTGTTGGCACGCAATAGTTTTAAAAATACTGCGTGTTACTCATCTGGACGTATCGGTGTTCCCTATGCGAAAAACAAGGAACGATAATAAAGAACAGGATGAAAAAAAGTTACTTGCTGAGATTGTTAAAAACTCAAAAGAAAACATAGAGACAATTGCGAAGAACTGTGGGTTCTCCAGACAGAAAGCATGGAGAATGATAAAAGAACTTGAACAACGCAAAACAATCTGGGGGTATACGGCTATTGTCGATTATGAGAAGCAAGGTCTTCATAAATTCATGTTGTTTTTTAAAAGGTTACATACACCCTATAATACACAAGACGCGATGGAGATTGCAACGACTCACATGAATCCTATAAAAAAAGCATTAGATATCACGGTCCTTAGTTCGTACCGTATCCATGGAGAATATGACTGGGTCACCGTGATTACCGCAAAAGATATTCTCCAGGCAAAAAAATTTTGTGAAGCATTGATGAACAGATTTCCTAATACCCAAACCACGCAGCTAAGCCAGATACTTTTTACCGTACGGGAGCAGCAAATCCAAAACCCCAATATCCATGAGATGATAGAACACATATAACATCCTATCAAGTCGTACCTGATGAATGGCAAGGGGCATCAAGCCTAGAACAGAAGCAAAGAGATACATTTTTTTTATTCTGATTTTTTATCGGTTTCAAACAGTCAACTGAAATTTCGCCCATAAATGTGTAATTTTGCACAAAAATACCCGTACATCTCTAGAGGCGATTTCTGTAACACCTTACCACTGCAGAACTTCCAGGGAAATGTTTTAAAACAACCCAGGGCATTTAAACCATCGAGTAGTGGCACCTATGATGAAGAACATACGAATATTCTTGATGGTTCTCCTTGTTTTTTTTGTAGGGGTTCTTGCAGGGTTTTTCATCGGTCAGCTGCCTCCTTCGTCTCCCGAATTGGTCGATTCCGATCACGATGGCTATCCGGATACCGTCGACGATGGCCCCTACGATGCCCGATATCATGAAAAAAACAAGACCGCAGAACTACGATTAAACATCGGTGACCCATGGACACAAAAAGAACTTGCTCCCCCCATAGGACCACAATATACGGGGATCCTGCTTACGATATATTCCTCTGGCCCTGACATTGACGTGGAATTATTTACCCAATCAAACGAGACGATCAGTTCCGTCTGGACCTATCGGTATGACGGGATGGACCCCGAGGTATCACATGAGTATTTGTATTTTTTCAACCAAGACACCCAGGAACACTTCGACAAATTGGTGCTGACAAACCCCTCACCAGGTGATAGTTTTAGCGTCACAGTCACCCTCTATACTCTTCGATAGGAACTTGGAGCATGAACCTGGTGAGAAACGGTGGCAACGACCACGGCATCCTTTGGTGGTGAAACGTTCCTTTTCAGTCACCCATCCCGGAGAAAGATTTAAATAACGTGGGGTTGTTCTTTTTTTACGGGGCAGGAAAGCGATGAAGACGAAATCGGTGATTGGTGTCAGCATTGGTGTTGTGGTGCTTCTTATTCTGGGTTCAAGTATCCCGGTTTTAGCTAGTGAAGGGAAACCAGATTTGATTATCATAGGAGTATCATATATATTTATATTAGGTGATATCCCCTGTCTCACGTGTACGATTAAGAATAATGGAACCGCCCCTGCATATGACTTTTTCGTAGAGACGAAAGGTGGGCGTTTCCTTTTACACAAACGAAATACCTATTACAACGAAGGTCTTGATGCAGGCAGTACCGTTGATAAGGCGATATTTGCTCCCGGTCCTTACTGTGGTATCTATCGCCTGCACCTGCATATCAGCACAAACACCACTGAAGAAAATACCAGTAATAACTACTTCTACAATTCCTACTTTGTTATCTGCTTAACCGTGTTGCATGTATGGATCTTTGAAGAATTACCGTAATAAAAAAGGAAGGAACAAAATGAAAAGGAAAGAGGTTACAGTTGGAATCCTTCTCTTGTTTATGGCAACCTGTATCGTTCCAGCGATAGCACACCATACAGAGAGACAATCTTCAAGAGGGAATTGGTTGTATGTCGGTGGGAGCGGGCCAGGGAACTACACGAAGATTCAGGATGCAATTGATGATGCAAACTATGGTGATACAGTTTTTGTATACGCAGGTATTTATTATGAAAATATCACAATTTACCATGAAATTACGGTACTTGGGGAAAACAAAGATACTACCATCATCGATGGCTATGAAACAGATGATGTAGTCTATATCACAAGAAATGGAATACATTTTTCTGGTTTTACGGTTCGAAACGGGTCGTTATTTGGAGGTGCAGGTATTATAGTCCTTCCCTATAGTGGTAGTGTTGAAATCACCAATGTTCATGTGACCGATAATGCGATTGGCGTAGTACTCAAATCTGGAACAGGAACTCTTCTTCATGATACGATTATCAATAATAATACAGAGACAGGCGTTTATGTCCAGTCATATCAATCGGAAATTCTAAACAATACGATAACGAACAACCGTCTTTTCGGTATTGTGTTGTTAGCTGACGATGTCGATGATACGATCATTAAACAGAATGTTATCTCCGGTTCACGGGAAGGAATTTGGATTAGTGACTTTTATGAAACATCAAATATTGAAATCACAAATAATGTAATTATGAATTCATCAAACTATGGGGTAAAATTGGGGACTATAGACTCTAAGATACAAGGGAATCAATTTTGTAACAACTCCATTGCTGTTGCTTTGGTAGGTGCAGAGCGTACTGATATTCGAGATAATACATTTCTCAATAATAAGCAAGGTTTGTTAATCGTTGGAACAGGAACAAATCGTATTCACCGAAATAATTTTATACAAAACCAAGAGGACGCGTTTTTTAGTCACCTTCCGTTCGAGAATGCTCGGAATTACTGGTATCGTAATTATTGGGATATACACCGCCATCCGCTGCCAAAACCCATCATGGGACAAAAGGTTATATGGATACCATTTTTAATTTTGTTTAATATCAGCTGGGTACAATTTGATTTCCTTCCAGCATTCAAACCCTATGATTTCTCCGGGATGAAACCATGGAACTGAAGGAAATCTTCGTATTAGGTGTTATTCTGCTCTTCATCGGTGTCGCAGTCGCACCAAGCATCAACCAGAGTGTCGTCACAGCAGCCCAAGAGGATGAGCTTGTAGAAGTAACCGTACAAGCCTGCGGCATCCAGGGGTATAATGAAACCACGGTGAAACTCACCAGGGAACAACACCAGAATTTAGAAGAGTATCTGGTTGAGTTCAGAGCAAAGTTGAACCAGACAACATCAAGGGAAGAGGCAGTCCCTCTCTTCAAGGACGCTGTGGTGGAGCTAGATAAATATGGGTTGTTGCCGAAGGGGATGAGTGTGGAACTGGCTCAGAGGGTGGTGACTGGGGGACATTTCTATGAAAAATGTATCCAAATCTTTGGGAGATTATTCAATAAAAACCAATATAATTCCAATAGTAATCTTTTTTGTTTAGTCGCAGGTGAAACAGATGCAACAGTATTTAGTCGTCATTTCTATATTTGGCTTACTGTAGGGTCTATTCTTTCAATGTGGAAGTTCTGGAATGATTATACGTTATTAGGCATGATACTATTTATAATCGTAGGTAATTTTGTTATATTAAGTATATTACTTCAAAATTTTATAAATAAAAATCCTTTAGCGTTATGTGATGTTGTTTGTATTGGAGTGTATGACCCGTTCGAAAAGATAACGTATTATGCCTCAGGATGGTTAAAGAGTTTTGGCGTATTAGGCATAAAATCATGGGATGAATATATCCGTGGGAATTTTCATGCATTACCTCTAATCTATGGTCTAATTTATTTTTTGTATCAAGCGATATGGGGATTTACTGGATTAAAGATCCTACTTGATGAAAATAGTTTAAAACAATCCTATTTTGGGTTTGCATTGGCATTAAGTATAGATGATACACCGTAATACAAAAACAAACCCGTCTGAACTTGTCGAACTGATGCCTATGAACACATTCATTTTTCTTTCATACAAAAACATAATAGAGGTCTATCGCCTCTCTTTTTTAAGATATCAACTCATGGTCAACCAGCTAAACGTTTTTAAAGAAAAACGTATTACAAAACCCTAAGGAGACGGCATGGGAGTTTCAGAGACCATGGATGAACACCAATCAAGAAACGAACAAGACCTCCTGAACCTAAAAACAACCTCAAGAAACCATATCATCTACGGGCTTTTACTTATTCTGGGGGTGCCTGTTGGCCTGTTTTTATTCATCTATACCTTATCCGGCTATTTTGTTGTGTTTATCCTGATCACCCCAAGCCTGGGACTCTGGTTCTTGTATGATGGAATCCAGGGCTATAAACAATACAAAAAAATAACAAAGGAATTTGGACCAGTATGAAACCACACCTCATAATAGTGATACTCTGTCTGCTGTGTGTCACGGTGTGTTTCAGCGGATGCGAACAATTCTACAGCGACTCTGAACAGGTACGGGTAAACGTCATGGTCGCTGTGTCCTTTACCGTCGTTGATGAAGCATATACCCCGCTTAACGTCAGCCTGGATGGCGCCAAGGTCTATATAAAAGTACTAAAAAACGGGTCGAACCGAGTACTGTTTGAACGATTTATACAAAACAATCTGTGCCAGGCGACAGACAGTGTTGAGCTCCAGAGAGGAGAATGGATTGAGTGTCTCGTGAACTATCCCAGCGGATTTGGAGATTGTTATCCGCTCGCTAATGGTAGTGCATTGCTCACCTGGGAGACCGCTACTACGCAGATGAACCTTGCGGGAGTCTACAACTGGTATCCTCATATATCCATGACACTGATGCAACGTTTACCCTAATAAGAAAAAAACAAACCATAGTATCGTGCCGCTCTGCTTTTTGGTATCTGCTACGTCAGATATTCTTCCTTCTTGTTGGTTTGGTTTTTTCTCACACAACGTATCGTTTTAAATGAAATATCATCAGAACAATTTCGACCTGTTATAAAACAGGATGAAATTAGAGAACTACTAACAATCCGGTATTGGTATAATACTATTGTTTCGTTCAACTACTTTTTCAATATTAGGGTAAAGGACTAAGAGATATTTTTTTTCTTACTACACCGGTGTTAGAACAATACTGTCTTCATTATTCCCGGGTTGGGGGTCGGTAGAGGGTGTGACAGCAATAATTTTTGCATTATTAATATTAGAAATACCGAAATAATCCTTGAATATTTCGATGATGGTCTCCTCAAAGTCTAGCCATGTTGTTATTGTTCGTACCCATCCTGCGGTATACGGTGGTGCAATGTGACCTGGCTGAGGCCAGATGATTCTATATTTTAACCAATCAACATCCGGCCCCCCGTACATCCCACCAATTCCTACCCCAAGGGCATTTAATTCATCTTGGTCGCTGGTCATCTGCAGGGTGTCTATTAAATATGACACTGCCTCCTCAGCGCTTTGCAGTCCAGGATTCCACCAGTTTTCGCCCCAATAGTCACTCTCGAAACTATCATTTAGTAATTCTTCTGTATTGGTTTTTATAATCACATCATCGATCCACACATTTTCTCCAAGTCCACATTGACTTCTGAATTGTAGTTTAAAGGTTGATTTAAAATACTGTGTGTTCGTGGTTGAATATGTATAATGATGCCATGTATCTTCTGTGTTGTCCGCGAGATTTGCTATTAGGACATAGTAGTTACCATTATATAGATATAAAAATAAATCACCGTACTCTGCATCATCTAATCTATACCAGAAGTCCACGGTGATACGTGTTGCCCCTCTTGAATCTAAGTCGTTACTTGTAAACCGACCATTTCTCCGGTAGGTTGATTTGGCTGAATAGTTGGCGGTATATGAGTAATCCTCACCTTTGGACCACCCGTCATATCCTTGATATATCCCAAGGTAGTTCGTGTACCAGTAGCTGTTTGCGACACCATCGGTGACTAAATTGATTATCTGTCTTTTTGTACTATCAAAATTTCCAAGGTTACGTAATGCATCGGCAGCATAGCGAATCCCACAGCTGATTGGTGTACTTCCGCCAATTTGATTGATATTTCTAATGAGGTTTCCGATATATGCGTAGTTGTCTTTTCTTACCGTCATTGGTCCTAACTCGCGTCGTGCAATATCATTTCCAAACTGAATGACGGTTAGCTCGACATTCCCATCATGAGGAAAGATACTTGAATTCTCAATAGAATTTGCTAGACCTTCTTTCATAACAATCCAATCAGTAGATGAAATACTTCCAGAGCCATCAAGGATCATGGCCAGCTGTGTCGGCTCTGATGAGAGTACTACAATTGTTGTAATGGTAAGACATTCAGATTCCCCAACCTCCAGATAAGGGATTGTCCATATTCCTGTGTCTGCACTATAATTTCCGCGGGACGTTATGTTACTGAAATAGGAAAAATTCCTTGATAAATTAATTTGGATTTCAATGTTTGCTGCAGGGGTCCCTCCTTCAGGATTTGTCACGCAGATTGTGAAGTTCACCAATGACCCGATTGCTGGGAAGAGATTATCGGCAGTCATGGTGACTTTCAAATCGGTTTTTGGATAGATGTCAAGGGTTCCTGTGAACACAAGGGTGTTGCTTTTTTTATCTACGGCGAGAAGAGCGGCTTTAAGATAACTTCGGATGTTATAGATGTTAAACGAAAGTGGGTAGACGACACTTTCTCCGATGTTCCATTTTCCATCTGTTATTGACTTTGCATCTAAATAGTCTTGTACACAAAACGTCTCGTTTTTGATGTCCATAGCAACAGTGATTATAGTATCTAAGTCTAAGGAGTCACCTCGTTGATGTTCTAATACCAGAGTGTTTTCTTCAACCCTACCAACAATCGTTACATTTGGTGGATTACTAGGTGATGGAATCGAAGAAACATTGTAATAAAGCACACTAAATGACGAAGTTATCATTAATAACATCAAAATTTCCCCTATTATTTCAGATACTGCCTCGTTCTGTTTCATCCGATTCATACCGTGCTTGAATCTATACGTAACGTTTTTTTTCGACATACCCTCTCTCCCTTGCCCGTTATTTACTGACTAGTAGCATGTATCTATTTGACAATACGACCATATTAACATATGCAGGTGAAACTCCAATGTGGAATTTTACCGCACAAAAAAAACCATCATAATTTCGTCTTTGTCTCCAGAAACCTTGTCAATGTCTTCTTTTATATCATTTTTATTTCAACAAAACGTTTAAATGGTTTTCTCTGTTAAACATATCTAGCCTCTGCTCCCAGCTAGGACCAAGTACCATGCAAAAACGTATGAAACGTACCATTCTGATTGTCGGGATCCTTGTACTGGGCATCGGAGCCAGTGTTGTCCTGTATATGTTGCTTCCTACTGATGACAGAACAGATCAGGTTGAGGTGATTCACCCGACAGTTCCCCTCCCCCAACTTCTGATAAAAACATATGCTCAAATGATAGACGAAGGGCTACTAGAAAAAATCGATGTGATGGACGACAGAATTAGCCCCTATGAAAACCAAGCAGTTATCCTAGAAGTACTACGGATCAGGCATAGAGGGTTGCTTGAAAAATTACTACAACCCGGGCGGTTCTGGAGAACAACACCGCTGTTCTATTTCATCTCAGAGATGGACGGGATGGAATATATAAGCAAGGATGTCGAACAGCATAGGAAAGTCACCGAAGTATTATTCAACACCTGGGATAGCATGTTTCAGGAAAACAAAGTCATGAGGACCGCTCAGCAGGAGCAAGAAACATCGCAGGTCACTTTAACCATCGTCGAGCGAGAAAAAATCGGGTTGCTTGGCCTGCGAACAAGAGATGTGACGAAAGATTCATTTACCGTGACCTATTGTTATCGCACAGGACGATGGACCGGTGATGACTTCTTCGGAGACTCTGATGGATACGGGTATTATCTGGGGGACACCTTTGAGATATGGTTCAACTTGTATCAACCCGACTATGACAATGACTACATCCCCTACTGGACTGAAGTAAACATCCTCAGGACGGACCCGAGTGTCGCAGACAGAACCGGCGACGCTGACAAGGATACCATCCCGCTCTATTGGGAATGGAAATGGGGATATGATCCGTATACATGGGATGACCACCTGAACCTTGACCCGGACATGGATAGCATCAGAAACATCAGGGAATATCAGCTAGAAAACTACTTTGCCAACCCTTTCATTGAGAATATCTATGTGGAAGTAGACTACATGGAGCGAGGCGGGTGGAACGACCCACCACACGTGTTCTATGAAGAGACCAAACAAGGACTTATTGAACGATATGCGCAGCACAACATAAAAGCATTTTTTGATGACGGATGGCCTAACAGCCCTCACAATGGTGGTGGACAAGCACTACCTCACACCGAGAAACTCTCTCAAGACGCCGGGACGATCCTGCAATATTATAACAATTATTTCCCTGACGAACGAAAAGGAAGCTTCATCTACCTTCTCATAGGACATCGGGGTGGATTTCAACATCCTGCAAAAGGAAACGTCTATGACACGATACAAATCTCCTACGCTCCATTAGGATCATCGCTGGAACGAATTATAACAAACTTTATCGGCTATGGATGGGTGCCAACTCCACGAGGAATACGTGTAGGACTAGCAGGAGTGGTATTACATGAACTAGGGCATTTTGGTGGCCTTACCTCAGAGTACTTCGAAGGAGTCGATAACGTTGGATATAATCTCATTGGTGGCGCATTGCTTGACATCCTCCAAGGCAAGGAATTCAGGGAAACCTGGGGCAAGTATCGAAGTGTGATGAACTATGCCTATACGTACAGACCAAGCCTGCTTGACTACTCCCATGGCCAGAATAGTCCGCCATATGATCAGAACGACTGGGCAAACTTTCATCTTGGCGGGTGGAGTCGCACGTCCCTTGAGGTGGAAGAGGCATATTATCTAATCTATGGTGAAGAATGGGAGGCGAAACGGCAGCAGCTGATCTCAAAAGACATCGATCTTATCGAAATACCACCGATCACCGGGTATGTCTACGATCAGAATCTCACAGAGGAATACCTACGTAAGATGGGGGAGTGGTCACCGAACATTCGGTGGAACGTGGAATGGGCGGTCCATCGGCTTGTCGAACAAGAACGGTTCCCCCAGTACCATGACGTCATCGTGTTGGTCTCGCCAAGGGACATCGCAAGCAAATACCATCGGTACTGGTCGTTGTTCATGGAAGGTGATGTTGATGCCCAGGGCACCATCTGGTTTGCCCATAGTATCCCGTTCCCTTCACTTTTATAAGAACAACACCTGAGACGATTGTGAGAAAATCCAACGGAAAAGACACAACTCTTTTTTTTCGTCCCTTAAAACCTCATCTGAGTCGGGTATACTACGAGCTTTGTGCGACGATGTACACGCCGTCGTTATTATTCACTTTTTTTGGGTCTGACGCACTGGCCTGAACGATATTGGCACTGATCTTTACCCTGTTTAGGACATTTGTCATGATGTTTTTGAACACGTTTGGGAATTGATCCCAGTCTGTCGCGTTGCACACGAATCCCTGTAGGGGCAGTTCAGCATGGAACGGAGGTGCAAAGTACCCTGGTTGTGGCCATACCACTTCATTTTTGAACCAGCTGTATGTACTTTCATCGGTGATATGGACCGCGAGCACATCGATTTCATCATCCATCGGGTTCATCCCAAACTCATCGATCAGATAATCCCGTGCGACGACCGCCGCGGCCAAGGGACTCATCCCCTGGGGAGAATCGGCCTCGTAATCACCATCGATATTGCAGATGAGAGATGCTTTTCCATCGGTTATCAGGAGGACCATATGCCGGTTTGCCTGCGTAAAAATACTTGAGGCGGTCACGGTATCACATCCGAGCAGAAATCCACAGGAGGTTGATGCAAAACCAGGCATCGTCGTGATTGTATTAAGAGTCGATAACACTGAATCGATTGTCTCGTTGGTCACAACAGTAGGGTTCAGTACCACCTTGCAGGTTTGTTGGCCAGCATTCCCTCCGAAGAGAATCACGGTCAGCTCTACATACCCATCCTGGGGGAAAATAGACTCATTGCCAATCGCACTGACAAATCCATTTCGAATGATATCCAGGTCCTGCTTCCGGATGGATCCTGATCCATCGAGAAGGATTAAAATCTGCATCATCTTATCAGGGTCCACTCGTCCGACGATCGCAGTCATGGTTAACACCGCGGACCCACCTGGCTGGATCGTATCGATATTCCCCCAGAGGCCGGTGCTGTTGTCGTAGGCTCCACTTGTCGCCGAGAACCCTATGAACGTAAAGCCGACGGGCAATGGGAAATGTATCTTTACGTCGGATACGTTGATGTTGCCGTTGTTGCGTACGGTGATGGTGAAGGTGACGGGGGTGCCCATGATTGGTGATTGCGGGTCGACAGTGACCTCGACACTGAGGTCAGAGAGCGGCTCGATGACCACGGAGCAAAACATAATGGAGGATGCAGGCTCGTTGTTAAGAATCATGACTTCTATCTGCTCGACTTCAAGATACTCAGGATGCGTATACATCGGATAGATGACTTGTTCCCCAAAGCTCCATACTCCATCGTTTTTTGTCTGGGTATCGGCATAGTCATACGCTTGTATCTGCAGCTGTGTGCTCCCAAAGGTAATCCCGACGGATGCATTCAGATCGATTGATTCCCCACCCATATGTTCTAGGATAAGGTTGTTGTCCACAAGCCTGCCGGTGATGGTGGCGACCGGTCCTGGTGACGTCTGCGGTGCAGAAAATAACATATAGGTGATGGCGACAAAAACAATCACGGTCAAGCCTAAAAGAAGCAGTGTTGCAGTCAGTTCAACAAGTCCGTGGTTCTGTGTCTTTAGATGACTGGTTCTTTTTATAGACATATCTCACACCTCAATGTGATGACGGGACGACATCCTATCGGCATGGTTCTATTTGGCAATACGAACATATTAACATATGCAGACGAAATTCCAATATGGGATTTTACCGCACATATAACACCATCATTATTTCATCTCTGTCTCCAGAAGCCATGTCGATGCCTTCATTCATTTCATTTTTCTTTCAACAAAACATTTAAATGGTTTTCTTTCGTAGACGTGTCTAGCCTCTGCCACCAGGCTAGGACCAAACAGCATGCAAAACCTACCATAATACATACCCCTTTGATTGTCGGGGGTCTTTGTCCTTGGCATCGGAGCCAATCTTTGTTCATGGAGGGTGATGTTCATAGCCAAAGCCTTCCTGTTTCCTGCGGGTAGGATCAGAACAATATGTCACTGACCATATTATCGAAAGTCACGGATGACCCACTATCATTAGTAGGGCTACAATTAACTTTCAATACTCATCAAATCAGTTTTTTGCATCCATCCATAGGCAACCAAGTGCAAGTGAAACGAAACGAAAGTATGGTATTTATATTTTATCACATCTTTTTTTATCGTAACAAAAGTTACAATAAATTAGATAGGGATTGGGTTGTAATAACAGTTACATTCATTTATATATATGAAAAAAAATTCTCAGAAACCATGCACCAATGATACAAGAGTCGTCTGTCTACTATTTTGCATGACACCAGCACCGCGATATACTATCACCGTCGACAGACAAGCGTCTACCAGACCCTTTTTTTACAGAAAAAAAACGACGACACAACATGCTAGCGATATCATTCTTTATTCATCTACGAGGAGTCTTCCTTAAGGATCACAAACCCCTTCGCCCCACAGGATGAACACGAAACAGAACGATTTTCCCCAAGACGTCCTGTCACCGTCACCGTGGTGCCACAGCTTGGGCAGGTGAACTGCTTTGTTATCTGCACCTGTTCATCGACCTCTTCCCTTTCTTCCTCTGGGGGCTCACTAGCGGCCGGCTCGGCAGCCGGTTCCTTTGCTCGTGAGAACATCGTTAAGACCGCAAAGATCTCCACCCGCCCAAGGATCATCAGACAGATAAATAACCATTTCAGTTCTATGGCAAGGGACGGGTTGATAATACCGGTACCCAGCCCGGTGGTTGCTGTCGCCGAGGTCGTCTCAAAGAGCGAATCCACAAGAGGATACCCATAGGAACTAACGATAAACGCAGAAAAAAAGACCACGGTGATGAACAGCAACACCACGACAATCGCCTGGATCACCGAAGCATTTGAATACACCCTGCCAAAGAGGGTGATGGTGTACTCACGACCGGTGATGCCCTCATAGACGGCCTTGCGCACTGCTTTTATCATCAGGACCAAACGAAAGATCTTAAACCCACCCGCGGTCGAAAAACTCGCGCCACCCACAAGCATCAAGAACACCAAAAACAATTTCAACCCAACAGTAAACTCAGCCACAGTGACATAAGCAAACCCGGTGTTTGTCATCCCACTGATGATATGAAAGACAGACTCCTCCAAAGAAAGCCTAAAAAAAATCGTAGTCACGCTGATTGCGACAACCGCCATGACAAAAAACACGGAGAACTCAGAGAAGAAAAACTCCTTAAACCGTCTCTTAAACAATCCTGCGATGATAAAAAAATTCGAGGCGCCAAGCACCATACCGACCACCAGGACCACATTCATGGGAAACGACGTCGCCACACTGGTGATATCGCTAATGGGAGTAAACCCCCCCGTGGCGATCGCGGAGAATACAAATGAGACCGCCTTTACGATGTCATGGTACCCAAACGCTAGACTTGCAATGATGAGAACGCCGGTGTAAAAACAGTACACAAGCAGAATCAACAGGAAGGTTTTTTTTATCTTCCGGTTCGCTGTAACCCCCATCAGTTTCGCAAAGTCCTTTAATTTTTCTTCAGGATAAAAAAACGAAAGCAGGACCAGCACAATCCCGATCCCACCGATAAACTGTGTCAACGCCCGGTAAAACACAAGCGACTCGGGAAGAGCGGAGATATCAGGGATCACAGAAAACCCTGTTGTGGTGAACCCTGATGCGGATTCAAAGATGCTGTCTGAGACGGTCTGGATCATGTCCCCGTTTGAAAAGTTCACATAGATATACGGAATCGCGCCAATCAAACTAAGAAGGATAAACACCAGCACAAACAAGGCACACGAGCTTTTATAGCTTAACTCCCGCCGTTCGCAAAAGGCGTTAAATCCAAAACCAAGCACTAGGAAGATCGTAGCGGTGATAAAAAAACCAACCGTCGCCACAAGCTCATTATTGATAAAAGAAAGGATGATCGGAATGACAATAAAGATCCCAGAGATCTGAAGAACAAACCCCAAGTTCGCAAGAAGCGCCCGCATCTCACCACGCAATATCGTTATTCTTTTTATAACTTAGTATCCAAGACGGTCAAACGCATTCTTTAGGGAGGCATGGAGCAGACATTTTTTTTCTCTTATCTGATCCGAACAAAAAGAAAACTAACTCTTCGACACCACATCAAAAAAGAAGAAGACGGCCTCTGCTTATGCATTGTTCACCGCTACACGATAGTTCATTTCGTGCTTTATCAAAAAGAACCAATGCCATAAAGGCATTCGACCGCTTACTCGGTGGACGACACAGCTTTTGCTAATATGCATATGCACCTACCCACCTGTATTTATAAATCATAGAAAGGATAGGATCCTGGAGGCAAAAGAAGTATGGTAACGTTTGTTGAAATATCAGACAACGGGACACTGCTCCAGATATGGGACGAAGGGAAAACAGAGTCGGAGGAGTGCTAACAAACCACTGGAGAACACAGAGGAAACGTGACCAGAAACGGATGTTGAGATACGCATGGTACTAGAATATTTTATCCCTGATTCCCCCGGTGACGTTGGAGCCATACTGCTCTGGGCGCTGCTAATCGTCCTTGTGATTCTTATCATTGTCGACCTCCGCATCTATCTGCAGTATCGGAAAACCCCAAAAAAAACAGAACCCGGGCAACCAAGCACAACCGACCAAATCAAACAATCCAAAGAAGACGCCCTGGAATTCGAGGACGTACGAAACAAGGTTGACAGACTCCTTGAAATACACAAGTTATAACTGAACAGTTGACATAAAAAAATGGGGGTGGAGAAACATGCTTCACACGTACCTTCCTATGGTATTTTCAGTGCCCCCTGCTGTATTTTTATATGTCACGAGTGCCGTCTTGGATTTTATGTTGACGAAGCATTGTTGTAGGTGTGGACGGAACCTAGGCATCAATTACTTCTTTGTCGATGAAGAAGGAAATTGGAGTACGTTTTGTAGGTTTTGTCAACCGCAGAAACAGACAAACAAATAACGCAGCGGTGGTCCCTTAAGAAAACAAGAAAAGATGGTCCTCGGAAGATTAACATTGGGAAAAAACCACTACGCAAACGACCCCTGTGTATCACATTTTATCACGGACAGATCCAAAAAGAGACAGGAAGAATCAGCATGATTCTTTGATAACCCGCGGTGAATGTTCTTATATCAAGACATGGTTGCCTAGATGGATAGAATGAAGAACGACGAATGCACCATCTATATCATAACACACCGTGGTTCTACACAGAGTTTTCGTAAAACAAAAGACGGGTGGAAACAAACCAGTTCGAAGGGGATTGCCCGCAGCTGTACCGCAGAACAAGTATTATCACATCTCCTCCCGCCCCTCGCATTTAAACATGCCACCCTTCGAGTCGAGCCGGACCGAAAGAAGAAAAAGAACTCAACCTCCGTACCCAAGGGTCATTAACACATTCTGCCCAGGTCTTGATGTGGAGAGGGAGGCAAACATTCATTGGACGTGCCTCTGTTTTTTTTCCCTGTCCTCAATGTGTATCCTGTCCTATGGATGGTGAAACGCTTTCTTAAAAGACCTGTTATGGGGTATACGTCCGTAACCAGGGGCACATGCGTTCCAATATTGTTATAAGAACCGTCGTTCATTTGTCTTCTCATGTCCGTCTATCATGAGAGTATCAGCATCGCAAGTGTTGGAGAACACGACATCATCGATATTACCGAAGAGGTACAGACCGTTGTGTCACACTCTAGGTTAAACGAAGGCATCTGCCTGGTGTTTGTACCCGGTTCGACTGGGACGCTGTCGACGATGGAATATGAGCCTGGATTGAAACACGATGTGCCAAGAGCCTTAGAGAAGATCGCACCAAAGAATCAAGAGTATCGCCATCATCAGACATGGCATGATGATAACGGACGAAGCCACGTCAAAGCCACTCTTATGGGTGCAAGTCTGACCATACCGTTTCAGAACAAGAAACTCATCCATGGCACGTGGCAGCAACTGGTATTTATCGAGCTTGACACCCAATCACGCAGAAGAACCATCATCGTGCAAGTGGTCGGTGAATAATCGTTTTTCTCCGGGAAAAATCAGAGAAGTACACGGGCCACGGGGTCTTTCACCGTACACTCGTGTCGTCCCCTGGAGTCATCCTGATAAAAGGAAAACCGCCCCCGGTATCCTTTCTATCCTTAGTTAGTGATAAGCAAGCAGTGTTTTTTCATTTGATAGTCGCAGAAAAAAAAGACAAGTCCTGTGAACAACACTACTGCCTGTTGCTCTTAAACGCTAACCTTTTTAAATGAACTATCATTATTAATTTTCAGTAATCAGGGTTAATTATGGCAAAAAGTACCAAAAAACAGTTGTTAAACGATGAAAAAAAGATTTTTTCAGCGATTCATAAACAGTACCATAACAACATAGATCTGATTGCGAAAGACTGTGGGTTCTCAAGGAAAAAGACACTGAAACTCATAAACAAATTAGAAAAAAATAAAATGATCTGGGGGTACGCCGCGATTGTTGACGAAGCAGAGAAGGATATGTGCCATTTCTTCATGCTTATAAAAAAAACTGCTAAACCCCTTGATAAAAAAACTATCGAGAAAATAGACGCAATACAGTTGGAAGATTTAACCGTAGACCTCAAAGTGGAAATAGAGAGCAATTGTTATGTTCATGGGACCTACGACTGGCTGGTTTCCTTTATCGCCCCAGACATTACTGAGGCAAAGAAATTCAACGAGACAATCAAAAGCGAATTCCCTGCTTGTATTGAGCATATCGAGATTATCCAAACACTTTGCTTTGTTAAAAGACACTATATCCCACGTCCGCAAAAAATAAAACTTAGCGATCTTATGTAACGAAGTACGTAGCCGTTCGCTGTATTATGTGACACGTGGGGTCACCTAATACCTAATTTCCAACGTTGGTGCTGCATTCTCCCTGTGCATTTCATGAAATAACAGCAACGGATGACCCCCATGTTCTCTGAAGATAAAAGATAAATTAAAATGAAAAAGGAAAAAAAGAAGAAGGGGAGACTTGGTTTTTTTACTTTCGTCGGATCGCTATCCCAATGAGTGCTAACGCGATGACCACAACAGCCCCAACGATTCCTAAAACAGGCCAGTCAAGCGGTATCGATGCTTGTACGCTTTCCTTGGGACCTGGGCTGATTACCATCGTATCTGTGAAGTTTCCATCATCTGCAGGGTCAGTGCTGTACGGGTCATCTTCTTCAAAGGGAGCAATCAGCAGAGGCTCGGTGTCACCTTCGGTTTCACCAAGATTTTCTGTGATCATTGTATCGTCTGCAAGTTGATCTTCCCGTGCAAGCGGCTCTTCTGCACAGACGGATGCTGCCGTCATCATTATTACGACGAGCCCAACTAGGGGTAGTATTGATTTCCAACTATTTTTTCTGTTCATAAGATTTCACCGTATCACCGCTATTGTCGGATAGTTCTTATATACTGTAGTAAAATGTTTGGAAAAAGCCAAATAATTACATATATTTTTTTCATTTTTTCCAACTTTCTATATCGTTATCATTCTGGAGGAGCAGATACAATCCCTCTTGTGACCGTCATCACATAAAAGAAAAACTACTTCCTCCTTTGTACGCAATACGCAGAAGTAGTCAGTAAAAAAACAGGAGAAAAACGTGATGATCCGCTTCTAAAAACAATATGAGTTTTCCCATTAATATCCTGCACGTCAGCATAGTTTGATTCGTAAAAAAACCATATAACTTCATATGGTGCTCTTCTTTTTTTTTTTGAAAAATTTTTTTATACGTACAAAAATTGATAAAAAATTTAAATCGTTTTCCTGTCCCTCTCTATGAGAAACCCGTGTCTTTTGGTTGTCTGGTGGCGCTTCTTGAACAAATATGTTTTTAAAGAAGGAGTTGTTAAGAGACAGCAACGGAGAAATTCCAATGGCAATAGGGTTTGTTCTCTTGCATGTCCCAACAGCATATGAAAACGAGGTATTCAATACACTTTCAAAGCTGCCTGAGGTTCTCGAAGTCCATCCTGTATCCGGGGAATATGATATCGTCGCAAAAATTCAAGCAAAAGATTATGAAACCATCGCCGAGATTATCAAGCAGAAGGTTAAAACAATCCCAGGTGTCACCGACACCAAGACCTTGACAGGAAAGAATCTCCGCTGAACAAACAGACGTATACCCCTGCACTTATTTATATGCAACAAAGAGTTAAATAGACACGGGTAATTTATTTTCATATATGGAGGAAGGAGAACAATGAAACAATTTATACAACATGGGTAAAAGGCAGCTATCCAGTGTATCGCTATCTTTCTCATACTGATGCTTCTACCACTCACCGGGAGTCGATTAGTTCAAACGGGACAATCCATCCGGCTGGAGGGCTGTTCAGATGGTATTGTTCTTAGTGGAACAATGGGGAATGATGGGTGGTACATCAGTCCTGTCATTATCACGTTCCAAGGATTTTTTTCTTATTTTTTAAAAATCGACCAAGGAGAGTGGTTTCAATATACCCAACCAGTTATCGTAACTACCGAAGGGCAGCATACGGTGTTGTGGTACGCTGTTGACAACCAGGGGAATCAATCCCCTACATATACAGAGGCCTTTAAGATAGACATGACACCACCAACAGTCACAATTACCCTGCATCGAATAGGGTTTTTCAAGATTTTAGTGCGTATAAACGTCTCAGATACTATAAGCGGTGTCGTCTTAATTGAAATTTAT
>Ga0068714_10003512_pt1 | contig 18501 bp, 21 predicted proteins | sample MTBNYHSulfiMetaG_FD_62988 | JGI IMG/M metagenome (GOLD analysis project Ga0068714, IMG submission 62988) | Enrichment culture microbial communities from rom New York Harbor, USA that are MTBE-degrading - MTBE-NYH (New York Harbor Sulfidogenic)... | ecosystem: Environmental > Aquatic > Marine >... | reverse complement strand
ATGGTTTTTTCCGGTCGATCGATCCGCCACTCCAACCGGTGCTCGTCCACGTATACGGTTCCTTCTGAGACCAGCGGTTGGTTGAGGAAAGGAAGATTCCTTACCTGACGCACGTTTGCTCGTATGGTTTCGAGGCCTTTGTTCTTGCTTACATACCAGCCTAACAGATCCATATTTTTTCCAAGTGCGGCCTGTCCAAAGACAGCGAACACCAGGAGGACGGAACAGCACCGGACTAGTCGGATCAGCATGCGAGTTTCCTCTGGTTGATTCGTTGAGTTCCCCCAGCGGGAAACGGTCTCAAATTCCATCGAACAGTTCTTCGGGCAGCCACTGACGTACGGCGTTATCCCAGCTGATCAACGGTTCCCGGTTCAAACACACCACGTGTTCAGTGGTTCCAAAAGCCAGCAGGCGCTCGCCCAAGTCGCGGACGGCGTACATGAAAATCACCATCGGGCGATCGGGGGGGACCAGGTAGATCTCGATTTCGATGACATCGTTGTATCGGGCCGGATTGCGGTAGTTGCACTCGGAGCGTACCACGGGGAGTTCGTAGCCGGCTTTTTGAACGTGTTCAAAATCAAGCTGCAGCTTCTGGCAGAACGCGGCGCGCGCCAGTTCGAAATAGCGGTAGTAATTGCCGAACCAGACGACCCCCATCATGTCCACATCGTTGAATGCCACTGTCTGGCGAACGGCGAGCGAGTGACGGCATTTTTTGACGCGTTGCTTAAATTGACGGATGTTCATTTTCTTTTGATGGCTTCAGAGAGGCTGAAGCGCTGAGTTGTGGAGATATTTTGAGTTGCAGAGGCCGCAGTGTCCTTTTCAGAAAGCGATCCATCATATTGGAACCGTAGTATCCGAATTTCCACTTTCGAATGATATACTCTATGGCAAACAAGACGCCCATGATGGCGTACGTAAGGCCTCCGGTAACCAGTGTCCATGTTCCCAACGAGGCGAACAGGGCCGCCCAGAGCACCAATAGCAGAATGCCGAAGATCGCAACGACCCATATTCGGTTCAAGTTTCTGCAATAGCGTCTCTCCTCCGGACTCAGAGCCTTTTGCAGCGAAGCGATCCGCTCGATCAGAGTGATCTCCTGGAACTGAGACCGGAAAAACAGTACAAAAAAATGCGTGCCCAAAGCCAAAGGAATAAAGCGGGCGAACAGGTCGTTGCGAAAGAAAAAGGCTAGGAGGTTCAGCGCCAGGACAATAAAAGCTGTGAGAACCGCGTAGGTTTTTAAAACCCGGTCTTTCAGCCCTTGCATAATCAAGTTGCCGCAGGCGCCCACCAGCAAAATCAGCGCCGCCGCTCGAACGCCCCATCGATTGGAAACAAAATAAAAAATGAAGGGTAGCGCGATCAGAAAAATGGAACGGATCAGATTAGACAAGATGAGACGAACTCCCGAAACTCTATAGGTCCATACCCAGCGTCATCTCCTGGATGAACCCGTAAATGTCTCCTATAGTCCGAATTTTCTGAGCAGACTCGGGCTCGATCTTGATTCCGTATTTCTTCTCGAAGTATACGATCATGTCCACGGCATCCAGCGAGTCCAGATCCAGATCGTCTCTTAAATGGGCCTCAGGATAAATTTCGTTTGGTTCGATTTCGAACTCCTCGATGAGCATCCGGTCGACGATCCGCTTAATGTCTTCAGTGTTCATGATTTACCCTATTGACAGTAGAATCCGCCATTTACGTTGATGGTCTCCCCGAGAACATACGACGCCGCATCGGAGCAGAGGAAAACCACCACGCCGGCGACCTCGGCTGGTGTTCCAAACCTTCTCATGGGTATGCGCTTCTTTAGCTCTACAGGGACCTCTTGGGTCATTTCGGTCTCAATAAGGCCGGGTGCAACGGCATTGACCCGGATGTTCTGACGCGCCGCTTCCTGTGCAAGTGATTTAGTAAAGCCGATGATTCCAGCTTTGGCCGCCGAATAGTTGGTTTGGCCCACGTTTCCGCTCAGGGCGGATATGGACGAAATATTTACAATGATTCCGGCCGATTGCCGCACCATCATAGGCAAGACGGCCTTGGTGACATTGTATACCCCGTTGAGATTGGTCTCGATGACGTCATTCCAGTCTTCGGATTTCATCCAATAGAAGAGGCCGTCGCGAATGACCCCGGCGTTATTCACGAGAATATCTATGGAGCGACCACCGGAAGACCATTCGTTTATCGCATTCTCCACCGATTGTCGATCCCTTATGTCGAAACAGATGGTTTCGGCCCGCCCACCCGCAGCTATGATCTCACGAGCCGTAGCCTCCGCATTGTCACGGTTCCTGAAGTAGTGGAGTTGAACCGAGTGTCCCACGTCGGCTAAGGCTTTCGCAACGGCGTTTCCGATGCCGCCCGAAGCTCCGGTGATCAAGGCGTTTCCCATGCAGACCCAATCGTTTCTATGCTTCTTCCCAAAATAAATAAAAATTATACCATTGAAAGGGATATCTCGCCACAATGTTCTCTAAAAATCCCACGTAACGCCTGAGGGCTTCTGTTGATGCCGTTATCAGGGCTCCCTTGCCCTCGGCCTGTATATGAATTAATGGGAAGCTGATGAATCGATAACCGGCTTGTTCCCGAATCAGAAAGGATGTGAAAACCGGCACGTCAGCCATAGCCGCCGCCATGAACACTCCCAGGTTGAACGACGCCGGTGAACCCAAAAAGTCCACTTTGACTGCGTTACGTTTGGAGAGGTACCGATCCACGCTCATGGCCACAAAATGGCCCTGCTTGAGAAGTTTGTATACGGAAAGGGCCATGGTCAGATCGTCGTCCTCCACCCATAGGATCCGGATGCCCTTATCCAATCGTTTTTCATCTAGAAATCTTCGAATATGCTCTTTTTCGCGATTCAGCATCACGATGTACATCGAGATGTTCCATCTGCGGAACAGTGCGGATGCCAGCTCGAAGGCGCCAAGATGCACACCGGCAATAACGCATCCCGAATGATTGTCCCTGAGACGCAGCAATTCCGCCGAATGCGCTTGCCGAATTCGGAACGCATCGGGCCCCAGTTCATAAAGTCGGAGGCGGTCCAGTATTACCTGTCCAAAGTTAAAAAAGTGTCTCCAGACGAGAAAAAAGTTGTACAATAAATTGTCGCGAGTGAGCCCGACTCTGCTCAAATAGTCCAGAGAGCCCGCTCTGGCGTCTTTGGCCGCTACTACGTAAAAAAAGGTGCATAAGGCCGCCAGAAGCCGGCCCGCGTGGAAACCCAACGTCCGACAAACGAGCATTGTGAGCCGGTAGCCCAAGAGGGAGCCTCTTGGTTTGGTCCAGATCCGAAAACGCTTGTGGGGGTGTGATTTCATAGGGCGGACACGCTCATTCGGACTACGGCCACTTTGGAGCCGTTCTTATGAAACGTTGCAGAGACACGACGGACGGCTGCATCGTATCTAAGCAACACGTCCAGCGTATCGCCCGGTAGAATGGGATTATGGAACCGAGCTTTATCTATGGATCGAAGACGTAAAGGTCTTCCGACGAGTTCCGAAGCATATTCAAATACCAGGTGAACGACCAGAAAGCCCGGTAAGAGCGGTCGTCCGGGAAAATGTCCGTTGAAAATCGGAAGATCATGCCGAACGCTCAACCGCGCGGACAGGCTTCCGGGCTCCAGCGATACCTCGTGCTCCGTCATGTGTCGCCGATAGGATGGCGTCATGAGATTCCCCCGTTCCTTTCCGGGAATACCCGCTTGATCTTTCGTAAAACAGGCCGAATGGATCACCAGGGCCCCGTGGTTCCGTATGGTCGTCCTTCATCTTTCTATAGCCGATTCAGGTTTTTCGTTGTTATTTCTCGGATGGGCGATCCGAGCTCTCAACAAAAAAGGACAGTCCGCCCCTAGCCAAAAGGGAGCCTTCCTGTCGAAGGATTTCGGCCGCGAAGGTGAAGATCCGGCCGAATTGGCGGGTGACGGTTACCCTGGCCACCGTCCTGGCCGGTATGCTAATGGTGTCCATGATCTCGAAGTCGTCGATCCCAGTCAGGAAGCCCATACCGCCCGACCCACGGTTTCGTCCCATAAACACGGCCGCCGCTTGGGCCGCCATCTCGCACCAGACCGAATCGAAAACGACGCCATCGGCATGCTGAAAAGGAAAGTCGAGATCCAGTAACGCCTCGGCTTCCAAAGAGGTTTCGGACTCCGAAACGATACGAGTCAGCATGAGGACAGGTCTTCGATGGGGTAGATACTGTTCGATCGCCAAGAGGGAATCCCCTATGATCTGGAATTTACTCAAATTCGAGGCAAAAGGCGCCCATCGTTTGAAAATGACATAGCTTAAACACACACAGGCTCCAGTAGTCAACCGGGATCGACAAGGGTCGTGCGATTGGAGATGCGGAGATGCGGACCTCGTGGTCGGAAAGGCTCAGGCGGAGCTGTTTCATGGATTTTGGCCGCTTCGAAGACCGGCCGAATCGAGCTATTGGGTGGGCATTTCACCCGTAAAGGATCTCCACATCGACGGGTTGGGTATTTCAAGAGATGAAAAGCATCGGAGAACGGTTCCTTGCGTTTGTCCTCACTGCTCCTAAAAAGGAGTGCAAGCGAGGGCCGGCATGCGCTGACTTGACCCTGAATACAGGTTCATTGTATGGTTCTTTTCCGGCTTTTCGGGAATGTATTACAGTCAGGAACGAGTAATGGAACGGGATTTCCATTGAAAAACGACACTTCGAGATTTTTTTCGGAAACTTCCAGGTTGGCCTCCAAATCTCCTCTCCCTTCGGAAGCATCTTTCAAAATCGGCGCATTGATTCCTGTTTATAATAACGCATCTACGGTGGCCGGCGTGGTGGAGGAGTGCCGGAAGCATTTGGAAGCGGTGATGGTGGTGGATGACGGAAGCACGGACGGGAGCGGTAATGAGGCTGCGCGATATCCGGTTATCGTGGTTTCTCATGCGCGAAATCTGGGAAAGGGAGTAGCTATCCGAACCGGACTGGAACAATCGTCGGGATTGAATTGGACCCACGTCGTTGTGCTGGACGCAGACGGACAGCACGATCCCGAGGACCTTCCTAAGTTCCTCCGTTTGGCGCGGGAACATCCAAAAGCAATGGTTGTCGGGTATCGGGATTTTGACGACCCCCATACGCCGCCCCGCAGCCGTGTCGGTCGGGATGTCAGTGCGTTCTGGATGCGAAGGCAGACGGGTGTGGATGTTCGAGATTGCCAGTGCGGCTATCGGGTATATCCCATAGCGGAGACATTGGCCATCGGAACAAAATGGCGGCGCTATGAATTCGAAGTTGAAAGCCTGGTGAAAGGGCTATGGGCGGGAATCCCTCTGGTAGAGACGCCGATTCGGACGCATTATGGCGAGGCGACGGAAATGTCGAACTTCAAGCCCTTTTGGGACAACATGCGTTTTTCATGGTTCAATTTCATCTATACGTTACGTGTACTTTTACCGCGGTTTCGTGCAGACCCGTTGACAGTGGAAAGGAAGATGGAACCACCTTCGCTCAGGACTGCGTCGGATCAAAGAGCTGCGTCCAAAGGTACGCCGCCGTCCGACCGGGCAGTGGCGGTGGGTATAGGAGCGTTCTTTCGCCTTGTGGCGTTTCCAAGATCGTTTCGCCGGCTTGTCGATTTTTCGAGCCGCCGGCTGCATCTGAATCGGCAGCTTCTGGAATGGGGTGGTGGGGTAAGCTTGATTCCCGGAGTTCTGCTTCCCGGCGTGGCAATCCCTTGTCTCGGTTTGCTTCTGCTCTGGTTAATGAACGACCTGAGCTTTCCACAGATCTCGACACCGTTGTCGTTGATTTTCAATCTGTTTGCCTTTGTAGTGTATGGGTTGATTGGGGCGGGTTGCATGGGTATAGTGATAGGGTTGCTGACGGGATTGAATGCTTACCGTTCCGCCAAAAAGGAGTCTCATGACAGTCGGTAGAAGGCGCCGGGAACGGGCCCGTGATTTCGTTTCCACCATATGGTTGTGGAGCGGATTCCTGGTTTTGATGTTGGCGCTCTGGTTTCTGACCCCTGTGCTGATACTTGCAGATAGGATGTCAAAGGAAAGAGGCAACGTATTTCAGATGGCCTTTCGATATTTATGCCGTCTCTCCTGGATCGTATGTCCGTTCGCCGATATCCGTGTACTCGGTTTCAAACGAGCCGCCTTCCTCAGGCCGGCGCTGGTTGTATCCAACCATCAGTCGTTCCTGGACGTGTTGATCCTCCTGGCGTTACCGATTCATTGGCGCTGGGTCGTAAAGCAAACGCGACGGCGTACACGGCTTATGTTGCCGCTGTTGCGGCTCAGGGACGACCGGATCGTGAGCCGCGTGGACGACATGCTGGACTTGGATCGATGGGCGGAGCAACGGATACGGCAGGGTATTTCTCTTCTGGCCTTTGTGGAGGGAACGCGTTCCTCCTCGCGCGCGCTGAATCGTTTTCGAAACGTTTTTTTCCACTTGGCGGAAGATTTGTGCCTGGACGTGGTTCCTCTGGTGATCGACGGCACGCATCAGTCCTGGGCTCGAGGCACCCGGCTGATCAGGCCTGTGGCAGCGACGGTGGTTTTGCTCGAGCGTATCACGGGAAAAGAGATCCGGGAAATGGGGGCCTCGGCCGCTAAACGTTTGATCAAGGAGCGGATGACCCGCGCCCTTGAATGGGTACGCCCCGATGTGGACAGACGTTTCGAAGATTTTTATGTCCGCCCATTTCATGCTTTGCAGGAGGACAGCTTTCATCTGAACGCCGGGAAAGGCCCGGTTATTTAGGATAGCTGCTCGAGTGATACGTGACGGAGTCCGCGTTCCGGAATTGGAAGCACTTCGGGTTCACCGTTACTGTGGGAGAGCCCATGCCATCGTTTTTTCGAAGAAGGAGTTAAAGATGATTTCCGCTGCGCGGGACAGCGGCAGGCGGGCAGTGATCACCGGCATGGGGCTGGTATCCTGTCTGGGTTTGACTCTGGACGAGGTCGCATCTTCCTTGCAGGAAGGCCGGTCCGGAATCCGTGTGATTCCTGAAAGGCAGGCCTTGGGTTTCCGTTCACCCTTGTCCGGCGTATTGCCGCCCTTTGATGTGAAGGATTACATGAAGCGCAAGGACCGCAAGGGACTCAGCGAGGCTGCCAGTTACGTTTCCGCAGCCGTACTCAAGGCGGTGGAGCATTCCGGGGGCGATTTTAGGTTGTTTGATAGTGAGCGGGCGGGAATCATTGTGGGAAACGACTCTTCATCGGACCAGTCCATTTATATGCTGGACACGGTACGTTCCGAACAGAAAACCACGACACTGGGAAGTAGTCTGGTTTTGAAATCCATGACTTCGAGCCCAACAATCAATTTGACGCCGTTCCTGAAAATCAAAGGATTAAGTCTGACGATCAGCGCGGCATGCGCCAGCGGAGCACATTCAACCGGACTCGCATACATGATGATCAAGTCAGGCTTTCTGGATGTGGTACTCGCCGGAGGCTGCCAGGAACTCAACTGGCAGTCCATGGCCTCGTTTGACGCACTGATGACTTTCTCCGTTCGGACGGACGAGCCGGAAAAGGCCTCCCGTCCGTTTGACCGGGAACGTGACGGACTGATCCCCAGTGGAGGCGGAGCGGCTCTGGTTTTGGAGGATCTGGATCACGCTCGAAAGAGAGGAGCGCAAATTATTGCAGAGGTTGTTGGTTACGGGTTCAGCTCGGATGGCACCCACGTAACAAATCCGGACGGTGTCGGAGCGGAGCGTTGCATCCGAATGGCCCTTGAACAGGCGCGAATGGCTCCGGAAGATGTGGACTATATCAACGCACACGCCACGGGTACTCTGGTTGGCGACTATGCTGAAGCCCTGGCGATACATTCGATATTTAATGAATGCAAGACTCCGGTCAGTTCAACCAAGTCCATGACAGGCCATGAATGCTGGATGGCCGGCGCCAGTGAACTGATCTACTCCATACTGATGATGCAGAAAGATTTCATCGCCCCGAATATCAACTTCACGGCGCAGGGGGAAAACGAACCCCCGATCAACGTCGTGCCGGTAACCCGGGAACAACCGCTTGAAGTCGTTTTGTCCAACTCGTTCGGATTTGGGGGCACCAACGCTTCCCTCATCCTGAGCAAGTTCCACGGTTGAGGCCATGGGTAAGGAGCGAGTGACGGTCATCGGCGGAGGACTGGCGGGGCTCACGTGCGGCATTCTGCTGGCGGAAGCGGGTCATAAGGTTACCATCTTAGAGCAGCACCGCAAGCCCGGCGGTTACTTGTCACAGTTTACACGCCGCGGTGTAGCCTTTGACATCGGGTTTCATTTTATTGGAAGTCTGGGACCGGGCGAGCCTGCCTGGACGTTTCTGACCCATCTGGATGTCCTGGACCGGCTGAAACTGATCCGTTTTCCTCCCGAGCGTTTTTTTCGATATCATATCCCCGGGTCTTCACCACTGGATCTGCCCAACGGTTTTGACGCCGTGTTCGAGACCTTGGACCGACGCTTCCCCGGAAGTCACACCGGCCTGATGAGGCTCAAGGATATGATGCTGCAAACCATGGCGTCCTTTTCCTGGTATAATTTGCAGCGCATGGAACCCGATGCCCGGCATCTGAACTTGCATGTTTCTGTGAAGGAAGTGGTGGACGGCCTCACGACGGATCCCGATTTGAGACAATTTCTTTATATGCTTTCATGGGGTACCTCCCTTCGTCCCGACGTGTGTCCCTTCGGGCTTTTCTGCATGGTGAACGGTTCCATCATCGAGAGCGCCTGGCGAATCGAGGGCGGAGGCGGCGCTCTGGTCGCCGCCCTGGTGGAACGGTTTCTGGAATTGGGAGGAACCCTCGAGTGCGGCTCCGACGTTTGCCGGTTCGAACTCGACGGCATGTACGTCAAATCGGTCGAGACGAAGGAAGGGGGACATTTTGAAAGCGACCTGTTTATTGCAACACCCCACCCCAAAACCATTCTCGAAATAGCCGGCCACCGGGCCTTCCGGCCCACGTTTCGAGATATGATCGAGGGATTTGATGATGCACCGGGGAGTTTCCTGGTGTTTCTGGAGCTGGGAACGGCTCCCACGTCGCTGAAGGATACCAATAATTTCCTTTTTGGGAAGAACTGGGACGAAGGATTGTATTTCATTTCTCCTTCCACTATGGATCGAACGTTCAAAGGGAAACACATGCTCGAGATCCTGTCCTGGATGGATTTCGAGCGGGTCGCCCGGTGGAAAGGCTCCAAACATGGAAAGCGCCCCCCGGAATATCTGAAATTCAAGGCCGAAACATCCGAAAAGATGATTTCAAGAATCCGGCAGGTCTGTCCGGAAATTGAAGGCAACATCCTGAATATGGAAGCGGCCACCCCTCTGACCAATCTTCACTACACCCGCAGCCACGGCGGAGCAGCCATGGGCGTGAGTCAAGGGGTGCATCAGCAGGGCATACTCCACATGCGGTCCAGAAATAAGATGCGAAATCTGTTTTTCGCCGGCCAGTCCGTGGGCACTCCCGGCATAATGGGCACCATCATTACTTCTTACGTGGTATGCGATGAGATCCTGGGCCGGGGCGCGTTGTGGAAGCGATTAACTCAAGGCCTGGGGAGGGAAGCATGAGAATTCATCTGATCTATCCCAGATGGCCCAAGATGCCGCATCAGACACGATTTGATCTTCCTCCGCATGGCCCGGCATGTTTTGCCGCCGGCCTCCCGGACAACGTCGAGATCGTATTTACGGATGAAAACGTCCAGGGATTAGACATGAACATCGAGGCGGACCTGGTATGCGTATCCATCATGCTCACCTGCCAGGCGCCCCGAGGCTGGGAAATCGCGGACGAATATCGGAGAAGAGGTCATACGGTCATTTTCGGCGGAATTGCGGCCACATTGCACGCAGAAGAGACCGCAGCCCACGCGGACAGCGTCTTCCTGGGCGAGACGGAGGGTTTCTTCCCCGAAGTCATACGGGACTTTGAGAAAGGACGGTTGCGCCCCGTATACCGGCCGAACCATTATCCTGACATGGCCACCCTGCCGCCCGCCAATCGCAGCATCCTGAATTACGACCTTTATACGTATAAAGGGGTGCGCATGGTGGATCTGATTCACGCAAGCCGCGGGTGTCGGTTCAACTGCTATCCGTGTTGCGTACCCGTGTTGGGCGGAAGGCGGTTTCGTCCCCGCCCCCCTGAAAAAGTGGTCGATGAGATGGTACAAATTGAAAATGACCGCTTCTTTTTTGTGGACAACTCGCTGGCTCAGGACCGCGGATGGGACCTCGACTTGTTCCGCGCCATCGCTCCGCTGAAGAAACACTGGATTTGTCACCCGTTATTTAATACGGACCAGGTGGTGAAGGCTGCGGCGGACGCGGGTTGTTGGTATGTGTACCAAGCTGTCTATGACAGGTCGGAAAAAACCCGGACTCGCATCCGGCGTCTGAAAGATCACGGTATCGGTGTCGAAGGCACGGTTCTGCTGGGTTTGGACGATCAGACGGAAGACGATATATACAGGATGGTGGATTTCCTTCTGGACGTGGATCTTGATATGGCCGAGTTCACGGTGCTAACGCCGTTTCCCCAATCTCAGGCCTACTTTGATTTGGAGAAGCAAGGGCGGATTCTACACAAAGATTGGAAACGCTACACCGCCTCGGAAACGGTTTTTCAGCCTAAGCACATGAGCCCTCAGCGATTGGACGAGTTACACCGCTACGCGTGGGAGACATTTTACTCCAAAGAAAGCCGGCAGCAGAGGATGTTCAAGTTGTTTATGAAACTCAGGAAAAAACAGAACGCCGGCTCCACGTTGCAACCGTAGTTTTTTAAACGTCCGGCGAAGGAGAATGCAGTGGAAGTGATCACCACTCACAAGGCCACGGACTTTGATGCGCTGGCCTCTCTGGTTGCAGCCTCGATTATCTATCCGGAAGCGGTGGCGCTCCTGCCCAAAAATGTGAATCCGAACATAAAGGCATTTCTGTCCATCCACAAGGATCTTTTCGACCTCGAGACGGCGAACGACCTGAATTTGGATGCCGTGTCACGGCTTATTGTTGTGGACGCCAACCGTTGGGATCGCCTGGAGGGGATGAACGGCCTCATGGGCAGGGATGACCTGGATATCCACATCTGGGACCACCATAAGGAAACCGGCGATATTGTCTCTTCCTGGTCGTGCGTTGAAGAAGTGGGCGCCGCGACCACTATTTTCGTGCAGCGCCTGGAAGAAGAGAAAAGGCTTCTGCTTTCCCCGATGCACGCTACGCTGTTTTTGGCCGGGATCTATGAAGATACCGGCAATTTGACGTTTCCTTCCACTACGGCTCAAGACGCGAAAGCTGTGGCGTTTCTCCTCGAGCAACGTTCCGATCTGAACGTAGTTAACAGTTTCCTTCGCCCCACTTACGGCCCAAAACAGAAGGATGTTCTGTTCGATATGTTGAGTCACGGGAGCCGACCGATCATCAAAGGATTTCGGCTCGCCATGTCCCGAGTCGTAACAACGGGTCACACGCCCGGTCTATCCGTCGTTGTGCACATGTATCGAGATATCATGAATGTGGATACAGCTTTCGGTATCTTCGTGGATGAAGAGCGAAATCGGTGTATGGTGATTGGGCGAAGCACGGACGAAGGGCTGGATGTGTCCAAAATCATGCGAAGCATGGGAGGAGGGGGACATCCGGCGGCCGCTTCCGCTGTGCTCAAAGGCGTGAATCCGGAAGCGGTGGAGGAGTGGATCCTCGAGTTGATCCAGGGCAATCAGCAAACTTCCGTCCAAATCAGCGATCTGATGTCATTTCCCGTGAGGAACGTACCGCCGGAAGCGACCATGAAAGAAGTATATGATATCCTCTACGAAACCGGTCATTCCGGCTTGCCGATCGTAGAGGATGGGCGTTTGGTGGGAGTGATCTCTAAAAGGGACCTATCCAAATTGAAACGGGAAGACCAATGGAAGGTTCCCGTCAAAGCTTTTATGTCCAGGCAGGTTGTCTGCATCGAACCCGGAAGCAGCCCACTCAAGGCAGCTCGCCTGATGTTGAAGCATGACGTCGGTCGGCTGCCCGTGATGAAAGATGGGGACATGATCGGAATTCTAACTCGATCGGATGTGATGACCTACTTCTACGATCTGCTGCCGGATTAGGACGGGTGACAGGGCGTTTTTCCGGGATTGAGAGTGGTGCGCACTAAAGAAGCCTCCAAAAAACCCGGGTCGACCTTGTGCAAGCTGAATCCAACATAGTCCCGGTTTTTTCCTGACCAGGCGACCCAAGCGGTGAAAAGACGCCTTGCTCGATGTCTTCTTACATCTCCGCACGGGACTGCGAGAGACGGACCCCTAAGAAAATCGATTCTCCTGGAGAATTCTTCGGGTTAAAGCAAACATGCAACGTGTTCATGAGGAATCCATGGAACCGGTAGTGTTGGTTCATCCTAGAGGATTCGGCTACGTGAAGGGCCAGCCGGATATTACGCATTTGGCGAACCGGATGGCTCCCTTAGGTCTCCTGAGCATCGCCGCCATGCTGCGAAAGAACGGAATTCCGGTTCACATATTCGATTTGTGCGCCCGCCCCATGCATCCGGATCGTCTGGTGAGCGAACTGATGCGTCTGAGACCTCGATTATTAGGCCTGAGTTGCACCACTGCGAGTTTTATGGACGGCGTCCGGACCGTCGAGGCGATAAAAAAGCGTATGCCGGACCTGAGGGTGGTTTTCGGGGGAGTGCACGTTTCGTCGCTGAGGGGGGCCATTCTCGATCGCTTTCCCGTAATAGACATGGTCGTGGCCGGAGAAGGAGAACCGGCCATGCTGGGTCTGGCCGAGGGAAAACCGCCATCTTCGGTTGAAGGGGTTTTCTATCGCGACGGTAACGACATTCGCACGGCCGGACCGAGAAAAAATCTGGTGGATCTGGATCTTTTGCCCTTTCCCGCCTACGATCTTCTCGAGGGTTTTCCACGAAAGTATCTTCTACCGATTTTCAACTACCCGCGCTTCCCGGGCGCGACCATGGTCACCAGCAGAGGATGTCCGTACCAGTGTACCTATTGTGATCGATCCGTTTACGGCCGTTCGTACCGCTTCAACTCAGCCGAATATGTGTACGCGCACATGAAATACCTGCGCCGCCGATTCGGAGTACGCCACATCAACATCTATGACGACCAGTTCACGTTTCGCCGGTCGCGGGTGAAAGAACTCTGTAATCGCCTTGCCGAGGATCCGCTGGATGTGACGTTCAATTGCGCGGTTCATATGGGACATATCGATCGTGATTTGTTGGATGCTCTCAAACGGGCCGGATGCTGGATGGTGAGCATGGGTATCGAATCCGGAGATCCCGGCCTGGTGTCCTTTCACAAACAGAACGTGCAGATTTCACGAGTTAACGAATACGTCGGCATGATCAAAAAAGCGGGCTTGCGGGTTAAAGGCCTTTTTATGATGGGTCTGCCCGGCGAAACCGAGGAGACGATACGGCGCACGATCCGTTTCATTCTGTCTCTGGACCTCGACGATATGAACATGTCCAAATTCACGCCGTTTCCCGGTTCTCCAATTTATCGACGGATTCATGAATTCGGTCGATTCGAGGAAGATTGGGACATGATGAACTGTCTGAATTTTACTTTCCTGCCGGAAGGCATTTCCTCGAAGGCCCGTCTGGATGAACTCTATAGTCTGTTCTTGAAGAGTTATTATCAGCGACCAAAGGTCCATCGGAAATACGTCCGCATGATGTGGCAGTCTCCACATTCCTATTCCGTATTGCTCAGACATCTGCCCCGATTCGTCCGAGCACGCAACTACTGGGATTCCGTCACCGGGGAAAAGCCGACCGTCCAAGGAGAAACGCCCTGAAGACGGCGGGAACCGAATATCTCAAAGATACAGGGCAGGTTTGAAACCCGCCCTCTCGAAGAGATCCAAGCGCGTCAACACGATACAGGTGAGCCCCTACTTGCAGCCTTGTACCCGGTCCATAAGCGGTCAAGGCCGGGGTGAAAGCGTCTTTCGTTTTCCACGCGCTCCCGGTTTTGAATGACAAGGCGTTGCACGAGAAACGGCCGAACCGGTGTTCGACCATCGCACAGTGGGACGAGGTAGACTCTGCGGTTCTACCGGGAATCCGATGGAACCGGCGGTGCAGGGGTAATCACAAGATCGGAATTCTTTCCGTTTTCCGGGTAGGGCCGGGTCTGCTTGCCACGCTGATTCACTGATTGCGGCTTCGCCATGAGCGTTTTCAGGAAAGGGAATTCCGAATTTTTCTCATAGATCTTTCGCGTCAGCAGGTAATCGTTGTTGAAAAAAAGGATCAGATAGTCGGACGTACCCACTTCGCCCGAGCCGGAAAACTTGACCAGAGAGGTGTAGAAGGACTGGAGGGGAATTCCCAAAGAAACCTGCCGACTGTCGATAAAGGACTGCTGATAAACGAGCACGTTTTCGCCGTTGAGTTCCATGACGCGGTCCGGAGCGCCCAATATGGCCAGAGCCTGAGTCAGATTGGTGCTTCCCGGCGCCAGGTCCTCGTCATGAGGCAGTACGGGGCGTCCTTCTTCTTGCCAGAGTAATCGCAACGAGCAGCCGCTCGACCCCACGAATAGAATCAGTACTGCCAGGATCGAGTAAAATCGATTACGGAAGGCCATAATGGGCATTTTCTGCATCCATCGTCAGACCGTAATGGGTTAGGATGTTCTGGTCGTCGAAGAAACAGACCAACTGATCGTAATGAGTATTGGCATACCCCATGTTCACTACGAACAGAATCAATCCGGTCCCCTTGCTTTCCACTTGCTTGAAAATGTAAGCGTTGCCGTTGCTGAGCTTAACGACTTCTGTTGGAGCGCCAAGCAGCTTGAGCACATCTGAAGCCGTGGTTTCTCCGGGCTTCAGCTGGTCTATTCCGGCGCTGTCAAACGACTTGTTTTCCTTGTTCTTGCCCAGGATCAGACACCCGGACGCAGTGAACAGAGCCATAGTGATACAGATGAAGACCGCCAACGGCGCTTTTCTCATAAGCTAATCCCCCGGAAAGCTGAACTGAAAGGAAAAACGGGAGGAAGTTCTTGTATGGATGGGCCCCCACCCAACAGCGTTAAACGACGACGTCCACCTAAGCCCCCACCAAATAAAAGTCGCGCGACCGCGGATCCTTGAGAACGTCTCAACCGCAAGTTGTGGGGCAATCCTCGCATACGTCGGAGTTGGTGCATTCGATCTTACGCCTTGGAACCTCCTCCTCCATGAACATGGATTTCTCCGCTCTCGTTTACGTCATCTTTGCGAAAGAGGATACGGCTCGAAGGGTTTTTCCACGGAAACGAAAGCATTACCTTTAAACCATATAGTTGCGTGCCGATTCCGTCAAGGCTCAAAGTGTCGGTCCATTGGCCACTCGGAATCTCTCCGGACCGGATTTCCATCATTTCTTACGATGGTTGAGTACGTATTCGGCCATGACACGGATGCTCGCCAAGACCTCTTTCCCCATTTCCGGGTCTTCGATGAGGATGCCAAAGTGTTTGTCCAGAATCATCACCAGCTCAAGCGCGTCCACAGAGTCCAATCCCAATCCGTCCTCGCCGAACAGGGGCGTTTCTGCGTCGATCTCTTCCGGAGTTAAATCTTCGAAGCCCAAGGCCTCAATAAGTAGCTCTTTTAACCTGTGTTCGATGTCTTGTTGTGCTTCCATGTTTCTCCGTATCTATGAAAATCTTTAATCGTGAAGCATAGCCCTCTTTATCACGAACATCAATGGTTCGAAAACCCCGCCCGCCGATTTTAAGCGTTTCCCACAGCCGCTTCATGCCGGTGTTTCCCAGATCGGCCGATCGCTCGATCGAAAAGCCTGAAGGAGAAAACCACGATGCTCCCTCTATCATCATGGGAAGTGCAGGCTGCAGCGGTTCGTCCCGGCGCTCCAACTGAAAGAGAAAAGCGGAAGATCGGATGTCCGCATTCGAATCACCGCGGCACAGCTCGGCAACGCGAGTGTCCACTGCTTCGACCCCCCCTGCCAGAAGAGTGGAAGCTCTTGCCGATGACAGCCATCCATGGGCCACAACGAGCGCCGCCAAGGCCGAATCCTCGCCACAAGATATTACGGTATTGGGTCCGAACAGACGGAACTCGCGACAGACTTCTCCTACCGCCACATTGGGAAGCGTATACGAGAACAGCAGGGGACCGGCATGTTCCAGTCCTTTATCACAGACGGGGGTATAGTAGTGTATATCGGTCATCAAACAGCCCATAAGGCTTCCCAGCACGATGCCTTCCGGAACCGATTCCGAACCCGCGGCCGCGGCGTCCTTCAGGGCCAGATGGGCGCACCCCACGGTCAGCTTGCTGAGCGGATCCATCCTTCCGAAACGGGGCGGAGGCGTGGCGAAAAATGTACGGCCTTTCAATCCGCTAACCCACGAGTCGGTTGAGGATTCTACTTCAGAATCCCAGGGGATGAGCGCTTCATGGAGTGTCTCGATTCCGTCTTGGCCGACCCTTGCTCCTCCGGAGATCACTATTGCCACGAATCACCCACCCCTATTACAACGGCTGCGTTGACACCGCCAAATCCCGAATTCGAGCTTAGGATCCGATGCCTTTCCAGCGGTCCTCCCTTGAAACGGAAGCCTTGTTGTTCGCATCGTCCGTGTCCGACCGTATTCGGAACCCTTTGGTACCGCAGCATCTCGACGGCCAGAGCGGCTTCCAGCAATCCGGCGGCTCCGAAGGAGTGTCCGATGGCACCCTTTATGCCGCAAATGGGAGGAAGGATCGGGCTGAAAACCGCCTCGATGGCGCGCATCTCCATGGCGTCGTTGAACACCGTACCCGTGCCGTGAGCCACCAAAGCCCCGATTCGGTCCGGCGTCGTATCCGCGTTTTTCAATGCGGCCCTCATCGAATGTGCAAGGCCCAACCCGTGCCGATCGGGCCCCGTGATGTGATGAGCGTCGTTGGATAGACCCCAGCCTTGGACCAAAGGACCGGGGTTCTCGTCCGTGACTTCGAGAACAAGCGCTGCGGAGGCTTCCCCCGGGTTCAATCCGTCCCGATCGAGGTCAAAAGGACGCGCAGGTCTCGAACTCAGCGCTTTCAATGCCAGGAACCCGATGACAATAAACGCGCTCAGGATGTCGACGCCCACCACCAAGGCGCGATCACATCGACCCGAGGACACGTGATCCGCCGCCATGGCGGTGGCCACGGTACCGGAAGCACAGGCGCTGGAGACTACCCGCACGGTTCCGCCGACGTTCAGTGTCCGGGCCAGCAATCCGGCCAGGTCCGAGGGAGTGACCATGCCAACATCTCCGGACCTTTTCCGATGAAGGCAAAACCGTTCCACTGCGGATATGGGGCCTTTGGTCGTGGAAAGGAACAGAGCGACGCCGGGTCCCTCGAGATCTTTTGATGTCATGTTCGCCGTACGTAAAGCTTCTTCGATGGCGATACCGGCCAGGAATGCGGCTCGGTTTCCATCCCGGCCCAATCCGTTGAAGGCCGGTAGTCGATCAACGGCGTCCGGAACCTTGCCCACTACCAGCGAAGGGAAACCTTCGTTTTCGAAACCGGAAAATGGAGAGACCGCCGCAAGACCTTTTTCAATCCCTTGCCATAGCGATTGAACTCCCGCCCCGTATGGAGTCACCGCGCCCGTACCCCGAATGTCAACCGCCGGCGATTTCAACATGGGACATTCATGCGCAAGAAGATATTCCGATAGGGCGTGAACTCCCAAAGGGGTCCTATCCGACCTTTGCTGCGAAGAGTTTGCAGTCTCGCTTGAAGCTTTGGGAATTCATCCGGGAAGATCCAGTTGGCATACCCTTTTGTCATGGATCGTACCATCCGTTCCAGGGCAACAGGATCGGCGCTTCGAGAAACGTAGAATTTAGGATCGAGCAAGCTTTCACCCGGAAGAATTAAACCTTCCTCCTCGGCGATCCTGGCGATTTCCGTGCCGGGAAAGATACGTATGCCGAGATAAGGCATGATCACAGAGCGCGTGAAACGGAGCGCCAAGGATACCGTCTCGCCGGCGCTTTCCATGGTTTCTCCCGGACCTCCGAAAATAAGATAGTGACACACGTGGAGTTCGTTTTTCTGCGCGGCTTCGTCTGCTTCGAGTACGTCTTCCGGAGTGAACGACTTGCCGTAAGACCGGCAGGTACCGTCGGTAAGAGTATCCGTCCCGAATTCCACATGAGTGAGGCCGGCCCGTTTGAGAAGTCGGAAGTCCTCGGTCGTGAGTGCTCTGGGGGCGAAAAAAGCCCCCCATTTGATCTTCAATCCCTCTTCAATGAAACGTTCCGCCAGGGTCAGAACGTGAGAGCGGGACGCATTGAACACCGAGTCCGCGAAGAACACGTATCGCGCTCCCCTCCGCACCAGGCTTTTCAAATCGTCCATAACCTGTTCGACAGGAAACGCGATCAACGCACGTCCTTCGAGTTTG
>Ga0068714_10003510_pt1 | contig 18505 bp, 24 predicted proteins | sample MTBNYHSulfiMetaG_FD_62988 | JGI IMG/M metagenome (GOLD analysis project Ga0068714, IMG submission 62988) | Enrichment culture microbial communities from rom New York Harbor, USA that are MTBE-degrading - MTBE-NYH (New York Harbor Sulfidogenic)... | ecosystem: Environmental > Aquatic > Marine >... | reverse complement strand
GCTTGGCCAGGCTGTTCAACCCGCAGGTCCAGGAGAGCGAGCAAAGCTCTTTCGGATTTTCCGAGCAATATGACTTCAAGGTGCGGCCCGAGGTCTTCATGCACGACCTGAATGACCCACAGGGGAGCGTGGTAATCGACATGGGAACGGGAAAGCCCGTCTTCGCGCGGGTAATGTGGTCTAATCCTCGTTTTCCGCTTAACTGGGACTATGAAAAGGACATACCGAGGTTCAAGCCCAAGCAGGTAGTTCCCCTGGGTCTCTATGAGCGAGTTTATCTTCGGTGCTATGAGCAGGTTGTAAGTCCAAAAGAACAAAAAGAAAAAGAGCCGAGTCAGCGCATGGATGAAGCAAACGCCGGTAAGAAGAAGACTGCCGCGGAAACTAGAAGGACAGCGAGAAAGAGCACACAAAAAGCGGCGGCAAAGAAGAGCGCCGAAGAACAAAAACCACCTTCGGAAGCGGATACAGACAAAGGGGACACGGCAAATTCCACATCCAATATATTAAGCATGTTGGACTGAAAAACACAGGGAGGCGTCACAAATGGCTAAGCCGGAAGCGCTGGAAAAGGCGGTTTACACGAGCGACACGTACACCAAAAGGGGTGGCAAGCTGTATATCGACATCTTCGAAGACAAACACGGAGAACTCTATATGCGGCTCAAACGGGTCAACCAGACAAAACCGGGGAGGCCGCCACGACACTCCCCGGTCGAAGCCTTTGTCATCTTTAAGCACGAAGTTCCCTGGTTCTGCAACCAGCTGAAAAAGCTGGCCAGTTCTTTTGACTACCAGGACGTCTCGCTGGAAAAAATCGGCCGTGCGCAGAATTGAGCAACGGCAGGGTATGAAACATACTATGAGGAGGAAAACACATCATGGATGATTCTAAAAAGAGACGTGGATTTGCGCCGATTCAGCTGCGCCTTGATCCGGAAAAGAACATCTGGGACGATACGATCGTTGAATGGTTGAAGAATGTCCCGCGCGGGGGCCGGTCAAACATGATCAAGTATGCCCTAGTGACCTTTATCAAGATACAGACCAAGGCGGGCCTTGGTCCAAATCACCTTGATCTTTCAGAGATGCCAGTCAAGAATCCCCTTGATGTGAAAACCGAACGGAGCCACAAGTTCTAATCGAGCAGGGGGATCTGCTCCCTTTCTTTCGGGTTCTCTGTGCCCAAAACTTGAGGATGCCAAATTAACAGTCGTTGACACCCTCTCTTGCCTTCTTCCCGGCACAGCCCCTCCCGCAGCCCTACAAAAATACCTAGTCCTTTGCCCCAATTCAGACGATTTTTTGGGCTTTCGAACCTCTCTTCTCCCCATCCGCACTATGTTTATAGATTAACACGGTGTCAAACAAACCTGTGATGTCGCTTTTTCCGAAGGGCAGGAAAACTATGTGCAGAAACCACAAAAGATAAATCACATGCACGGCTAAGCTGGATGACAATACTGAGGCTATTGTCACTGTAAGGGCAGACGAACACCAAATTCGGCCCCCGTTGCGGCCCTGGATCAAGCCCAAGGAAAGCCGAAAATACCTAGTGGTTTGCCCCAATTCCCTTTGATATAGGACGGAACTATTTTGACCTTGCCGGTCCCCGGATTTTCCCTCGTCCCTCCCCTGCCCCCTTCCTTGTCTTCCCCGGGTCACCCCTTGGCCCTTCCCCGGCACGCCCGAGACTCCGGATAGGTCCCTGGCAAAACTCTGTCCCGGACACTTCGGTGAAGGTCCTTTGCAGGTCGTCGGCAACTCCGGGAAGGCCCCAGGTCTAAACCAAGGGAACGACTTCGGCTATGCCTCTTCAGGACCTCGGTTACTTCGGGGGGCAACCCGACATAAACCATGCCTTTCGACTTCGGGATTTCCGGTTGGCGGAACGAAGAAAATCCCGGGGCAGGAAAAAGGGGTATGAAAAAGCAACCCCCTTTTCTATAATAAGAAAGACAAAGGGACGAGAAAGGAGGATTCCTGTGAAGGTACTTATCTGCGGCTCAAGAGATTTTACTGATGAGGACACGATGCGAAAAGTTATAGCCTCCCTCCCTGCCGATACGGAGGTCATACATGGCGCAGCCAGGGGCGCGGATAGCATGGCGGATCGGCTGGCCAAAGAGCGTGGTCTGACAGTGTTACCCTACCCAGCCAACTGGGGTCAACATGGACGGGCCGCCGGAATGATTCGAAACCGGAAAATGCTCGAAGAGGGAAGACCGGACATAGTATATGCCTTCTTTGCCGGACCGGAGATGAGTCCGGGTACGGCCAACATGGTCAAGGTGGCGAGGAAAGCTGGGGTCGCGGTTAAAGAATACGTCCAGAGATAAACAAAGAAAAAGCCCTCCCTAAAAGCCCTTCACCTCACAGTGAAAGGGCTTTTTTTATAACCAGTCACTTCACAATATAGTCACAATATCTTATACATAGGCAAAGCTTCGGCGCGCCGAAGTTCAAGGAGGCCACCATGACTGCAATCCCAGTAAGTGACATCACTATCTACGCCGACGGAGCCTGCTCGGGAAACCCCGGTCCAGCCGGGATAGGCGTTGTCCTTATCTCGGGACAACATCGGAAAGAGATATCCAGGCCCATAGGCCAGGGAACAAACAACATCGCGGAACTGTCGGCGGCCATAGAAGGTCTAACGGCCTTGAAAGACCGGGGAAAATGCGAGGTCACGCTTTATACGGACAGCCAGCTTGTCGTCGGTATGCTGAACGGATGGAAGGCAAGGAAGAATCTGGAACTTGTCTTTGAACTCCGCCGGCTTGCCTCGGAATGCGCCTCGTTCAAGGCCGTGCATATCCGGGGGCATAACGGAGACCCGCTGAACGAACGGTGTGATGAACTTGCCAAGGAAGCCGTGAGGGTAGCATAAAAACCTTGCAAACACCGCAAAGTTAGCCTATGGTTTTACATAAGCAGGAAGGCCCCTGAATCGGAGGCCCATATCTTACGGTAAGGATATTACGGTCACACCACCCCATGAAACCTTTGAAACATCTGACAGAGTTAGAGCACAAGGCCGTAAGGCTTTTCAGCAAGAAGGCCAAGGCCTTGTTAGGCAAAAAGCTCGTGAAGCTAAAACTTTTTGGATCAAAAGTGCGTGGCGACAGCAGCTCGGAGTCAGATATTGACATCCTGATAGTTGTCAAAGAGCGGGATTTTGCGACAGGAGAGCAGATTAGCGAGATAGCGGCGGACATTAACGTTACCTTCGACGTTGTTATCTCGCCGGTGATCTATAGTGTGCACGAATATGAGCGCAACCGTTATTTTAAGACCCTTTTTATCGAAAATGTAGAAAGAGAAGGGGTCGCAATTTGAAAATCCCGCAGCACCGGATAGATCTTGCGCTTTACCGCATGGAGAAAACACGCGAACGACTGGCTGCCGCCGATGAGCTTCTCAAAAAATCTTTGTTTGGCGATTCCATTGGAAACCCCGCATTTTAATGCGGGGAGGAGAAGCCTTTTCTGGTGAGAACAATGTCCCGCCGTGGTATATAAGTCCCGGAATGCATGAACTTGAGACAACGAGGCATTCTGTATATAACATCAATTATCACATGGTTTGGATACCCAAGTACAGAAAGGCTATCCTTACCGATGACATTTCCCGAAGGACAAAGGAACTTATTTCTCAGATTGCCCGCAAGCACAAATATAAAATTCTTGCCTTGGAGATAATGCCGGACCATATACACCTCTTTGTTTCAGCAAAGCCCAATCAGGCTCCTTCCACCATAATAAAGATCTTCAAGGGATCTCTTGCCAGAATCCTTTTGAAAGAATTTTCGGAGATTAGAAAACAACTTGTAAGGGCCGCTTATGGGCGCCTTCTTACTATGTCGGCACCGCTGGAAACGTTTCTGTCGAAACCATAAAAAGATACATTGAAGAATGCCAACATCTTTAAGAACATATAGGTTCAAGATCAAGAACCCAAATCCAAGCAAGGTGGAAGCCCTTAAAAGCTTGGCCGCTCTGTACAGCAAGGGGCTCAACTACTGCCTGGAATCCGCTAAACAGACCAGGCCAAAGCATGCTTTTGATCTACACAAACCGGTTTATGGGTTCTTAAGGAAGATAGGTCTTCCAAGCCAAATTGCCCTATCCTGCCGGGATAGAGCCTATGAGGCGTACAAATCGCATCTGGCCAGGAAGACATATCCTGTTTGGCACAAGTTTCCCCATTTTGATAATCTTCCGGCCGTACGGCTCAATTTTCCGAGATCGGTTTCTTTCTACAGAGAAAAGGACAGTAATCAATTCTGGATAAGTGTCTCCACCCATATCAAGAGAATTAACCTTCGCATTACGGGCAAACAGAAAGCCGTTGAAAAGGTGATCAATTCCAAACCCACCCATGGCGAAATAGTTTTTAGAAATAACGGGATATATTTCCACGTGGCCATTCCGGTTCCTGCAAGAGTACCCGGCGCGAAAGAGTGCAAGACTTTTATTGGTGTCGATCTCAATGTCTCCGGGCACTTGCTCGTTGCTGCTGCAAGAGATATTGCAAAGGGAGAAACAAGGGATGTTTTTCTGGTTTCGGCGGGCAGGTTCAACTGGAAACGGAAACACTTCAACGAAGTCAGAAGGTCTTTACAAAAGAAGAAAAAGCTCCGAAAGGTTACGGAACTCAAGGCCAGAGAAAGAAACTATGTAAAAAACTTTCTGCACGTTGCCACCGCCCGATTTATGGAATGGGCCAAAGAATTTCCGTCACCTTTTATTGCCCTTGAGGATCTTAAAGGCATAAGGAGCAAGGTCAGCCATTCACGAAGACTGAACCACAAAATCCATTCCTGGCCTTTCAGGGATGGTCAGGACATGATTACATATAAGGGGTCAGCTGAGGGCATGTTTGTAAAGACTCTCAGCGGTGCGTTCTCGTCCCGCTACTGCAGCCGGTGTCAAAGCCGAAACACCAGACGTTCTGGGGCGCGATTCAGATGCCTGGACTGCGGATATGAACTGAATGCACACCTTAACGGTGCAGGGAACATGTCCTGGCGTGCCCTAAGGTACACCCTTGCGGCAGCGGGCCGGGCGGAAAGACAAGACCGCCGAGCGTCAATCCGGCCCTGAAGCGGTCAATGTTGATGGAGAGATGGGGCACTTGCATAACGCCCTTAGCCCCTAACCTCCGGAGTTAGACCGCAAGCCTCGCACTTCAGTGCGGGGTAGTTGACACTACGCTGTTTTCACCGCGGCAAGAGCCATCCTTGCCCTGACCGGCCTGGACAGCAAAAGCCACGCTGGCGTAATATCGTTTTTCAACAGGTACTTCATCAAAACGGGCATCCTGCCAAAACATTTCTGCAAAATCATCTCTGACGTCAAGCGGGGTCGGGAGGCTTCAGACTACGCTGATTATGTCGAATTCAGTCAAGAGGAAGCACAGAAGCAGTTTGAAGAAGCCCGTGCCTTTACCACAAGAGTGCAAGATACCATCAACGAAGTCATATCCGGGAAAACCGAGATTCCTGTGTCGGAAGCACATTAGACAAGGGATTTTTCCAAAAGCTTTTCAAGACCTGCCAACCGTATCCAGAATCCATAAAGAAAAGAAGTCATAAGCCGCCTGACGTTTTTACGTTACCCACCCTGTGCCGAGGTGTTTCCATGCAACAGCTATCTCTTTTAGAGCTGAAGGCAAAACCATGCCCTGACCCGGAAGAGCTGGAGAAAAATTCTGAATCACTCAATTGTCTTCTCTGCCGCCCAACGTCGAATGAACCAGTACAGGACGACTCTCCCCTGCCCCCGAAGCCGCAAGGGTTCATCCCAATAGAAGACATCTGGAACAAAACGCCTCTGGATATGCAGGCGGAATGGGACGAAGCAGTCGTTTTTCTGGAGGACATCCGGAAACAGACCGAGGCGGAAGTCCGAGAACTGAAAAAGGAACTGGAAAGCCTCAAGCTGGCCAGAGACCGTGCCGCGGCCGCCCGCAAAAAGACATTGAAAAGCCGGATAGAAGACCTGAAAAAAGAATGTTGGGACATAGCCGCCGGGTACGAAGAAAAGGGAATGACGTTCTGGGACGAACTTAGCCAGGAGGCCATAGAAAAGGCAAAACGCGCAGGTGTCCGGGAATGCTACCTGGACGACTTTGTTTACGACTTCACGAGTCAGGCTTCACCGGACAGACCATATATCGAGGCCAATTACAAAAAGACCATAGAAGAAATCTTCAACGAATGTATCCTGGATTACCTGCCTCAAGGAACTGGTTCGGGCAAGATCCCGAAAACGCCGTTTTTCCGTCGAACGGGACGTCAGATCCTGATCGAGCGGAGCAACCGCCAGGAAGCGCAAAGGAAACGACAACCCGTCGGAAAGCCAAGCAAAAAGCCCATCTCCATCGCAAACTCAAACCTCATACAATCCACCATCCAAACCGTAACCAGACACTTCGAGCGTCTCTATCACATCACGCATAGTTGGACCTCCTTCGGCGACGCAGTGGCTCTCATGGAAGCAACATTGGACCGCTTCAGCCCGGGCGGGGAAGAACGCTACCTGGAATACGCCAAGAGGCTGGGGCGGGAAGGATGCGAAGAGGCGGCGAAGATATTTGCGATACTCCTGGATCACTTCACTTACAGGCAGAACTTTGAAGACATCCTCGGCCCGGCCTACATGAACCTGGCCGGTATGGGCGCAAAGTCGTTTCTCGGCCAGTTTTTCACCCCATGGAACGTGGCCCTGATGATGGCGGAAATGACGATGGGAGAGCCGTCGATTAAAGACCCGGAAGGACCCGTCAAAATCTATGACCCGGCCTGCGGATCGGGGGTGATGCTGCTGGCCGGAAAAGCCGTCATCGCCGGACGGCATGGCCGCGAAGCCCTTCGCGGGTGCAGCTTCTACGGCACCGACATAGACTCCATCTGTGTAAACATGTGCCGCATCCAGGTCAAGATGACAGACGATTTCTTTATGACAAACTTCTTGCTTGGCTCAATACCGGATGTCCTGGCGGCGGCCAAGGGAATGCCCACAAACGACCGTCTTTCGCATGTAGCCTGAAATTAAGAAAAACTTTCATCAAAAAGTCCTTTTACAAGTGAAGGACTTTTCAAGGAGAACAACATGGCGATAAACACGGAAGAAAAAAGCTTTGAGAAGCACGTGACGCAGTACATCAGGGACCTGGGACACAGGGCATTGGAAGCCGACATTACCGACATGGACGAAAATGCGGAAACGGCCCATATCGACGTCTTCCGGGGCGGCAGAGTCGTAAGCGAACTGAAACTCGTGCCCCGCTGGAGCGGCAAGGGGGCCATTCAGGGCGTCGAAGCCACCTGCGTCAGATGCCACAGCATCACGGCCTGTCCGTTCTATGGCAGCAGGACCTGCCCCAAGTTCACCATCCACTAAGCCACACAACAAAGAAGGACTCAGTATGCTTACGTTCCAACTGGGCGATAAGGTCCTCTGGTCGCACGCCTGGGGAAGGCGCGAACCAAGAAAAGCCAGGATCCTGAGTATTGAATGGATTGTTACCGGGGAAGAGGTGCTGACCGGCGAAACGACGGAAGAATACCTCGTGACCCTGGACAACGGCCACTGGGCCTACGGGTGGCAAATCACCGGAGTTCTAAACGCAACATCAATATATTAGATAAAACTTCGGCGCGCCGAAGTAAACAAACGAAAGGAGAAAAGCACCATGAGCAAGATGTCAAAACTGTCGGTAACCATGAGACAAAAGTACCAGGAGATGATCGAGCGACGATTCGAGCCGATTCTGGCTGCGGCGGAGCAACTGGAGAACCGCCTGGAGGAAGGCATAGCCAGGGAAGTACGCAAAGAGCTGGGGATCTACGAACTCCACCAGGAGAAAACAGCTCTTGAACTCAGGCTGAAGGAGATAGAAGAGCAGCTTCACAGATACGAAGAGGGAAAGCACGGCTATCGCCACGATAGTCTGGTCTATCAAGAGGTCCAGCGCCGCCTTGAAGAAAGGAGTACGGTCAAGAAAAGTCTGAAAGAACAGAAAAGGTCCCTGATAGACCAGGTATGGCTGATGGGAGAGTCAAGCGAACTCCAGGAGATCTTTCGGAAGATAGACAACGAAATCGTACCGGAGCTCACGGCTGAACTTTCCAAGGCTGCAATCAGTGTCGAGGACAAAACCAGAGAGATAAAAAGGCTGCCCGCAAAAACCTCCACCAGGAAAAATGGCGCGCGGAAAGCCGCATAAAAAAGAAAATTATTACCATCAAGTGAAGATGTTCACCCGCTAAAGGCGGATGAACCGAATACACAAAAACCAAGGAGGAAACACAGATGAACGTTGTATTACTGAGTGGAAGGTTAGGGAACGACCCGGAGATGAGATACACATCGACGGGCAAGCCGGTGGCGAACTTCCCCCTGTACGTCAACGGACGCAAAGACAAGGACCAGAAACCCCTATCGGACCGATTCCAAGTCATCTCCTTCGGCAAGTTGGCTGAGGCGGTCACCGAGCACCTCGCCAAAGGCCAAAGAGCCCTGGTCAAGGGCGAACTGAGGGCGAGGTCGTTTGACGACAAGGACGGAAACAAGCGGTTCGTCACCGAAGTCTGGGCCAACTCGGTGGAATTTATCGGCGCGAGGCCAAATCAGACCAAGCCCCAGGATACACAGGGGCCACCGGCGCCGGAGAAACCAGGTGCAGCAACGTCGGAGCCACCTGATTTCACGTACGGCGACGATGACATCCCGTTCTAGACATAGGGATTACGGGCAGCCGTCAGAATCTACCCGGCGGCTGCCTTAAACCAAAAGGAGAAAAGGAATGGGATACCACTTTACAATTATAAGCGACCTGCGCCTGATAGACCAAGCCATAAGCCCGAAAGAAAAAGACAACATCCTGGCCGAACTGCGTTCCGCAACAAAGGAAAGGTGGAAGCACTTTAGAATCACCGATGACGGTTTCTTGGAAAACCTCGGTGGATACGTGAAACTCGACTACAACGAGAGAGCCATCGAGGTCCTTTCGAAGTATTTTCAGGGGAGTATAGAATTGTACGGGGAGGACTCCGAAGACGCTGAACGCTATGTCCTGCGCGAAGGTACCGTAACAAGATACTCTTTTGTCTGGGGCAACCCCGTAACCTACCCTGTCGGCTCAACGCCATACAGCATCAATCCCTAAGAGAAACCATGTACCTTTTCAGCGCAAACTATCCCGCCCTGCGCCTCAGAACGCAGCTCATAAGGGAAGCAAGCGGAACATACCAGGAAGTGCAGCTGCACTCTCCCGCAGACGTTTTTGAATACCTGCGCGGGGAACTGGAATATGCCGACCAGGAGCATTTCCTGTCCATCCCGGTAACCGCCCAAAATGCCGTCATCGGCGTTCACACCGTCCACATAGGTACGGTAAACCACACCCTGGTGACACCGCGGGATGTATTCAAAACGGCCATTCTATCGGGTGCTACCGGGATCATCCTGGCCCACAATCACCCCTCCGGTGACCCGAAAGCAAGCCCCGACGACAAAAACACAACCCGCCTCATGGCAGATGCGGGGAGGATCCTGGGTATCAACGTGATCGACCACGTCATCGTGGGCAGAGAGCGCTACTTCAGCTTCAAGAAACATAATCTCATCTGATTAGACCTCAGCAAACACACAACCTCACGTTCAACCAAGAAAATTCTCAGCCCGCATTTGAAACACCAGAAAGGAGGATCGCCATGAAAGTAAAAGAAATATCCGTCTCACTCGCCAAGAAGATCACCAAAGACTACAACAGCTACCAGCTCATATACTCGGCCACCGCAGAGATCGCGGAAGGGGAAAACTACCTGAAACATATCGGGCAGCTCCGGGGAGAGCTGAGCAGCGAGATGAAAAAGTTCCAGGTAGCAAACGGAAATGGAGGAAACAAGAAGCAATGAGCCAAACTGTACAAGAAAGACTGACCCACATAGTCGACACCCTGGAAGACACTTTCGTTGAAAGAGACGAGGTGATCCGGGGAATCGTCACCGCCCTGGTCGCCCGGCAACACTGTTTCTTCCTGGGTCCTCCGGGGACGGCCAAGAGCGCCCTCTGCAAAAAAACGGCCCGGGCGGTGCAGGGGGCAAATTACTTCGAGACCCTGCTTACGAAGTTCACGACGCCGGAAGAGGTCTTCGGCCCGGTTTCCCTCAAGGGCCTGGAAAACGACCGGTACGAGAGGATCACCGACGGGAAACTGCCCGCCGCGCACGTCGCCTTTGTCGACGAGGTCTGGAAGGCGTCCTCGGCCATCCTCAACTCGCTTCTCACCATAGCCAACGAGAGGCTGTTCCAGAACGGAAACGGGCGCTTTCAAAGTGTACCCCTCATGACCATGCTGGCTGCATCAAACGAACTGCCCGAGTCGGAGGAGCTGAACGCACTCTACGACCGGTTCATGCTCCGCTACGTAGTCGACTACGTAGCCGAAGACGGAAACTTCAAAAAGATGCTCCAGGCTTCGGCATCGGCCACAGTTCAGGCGATAACCCTACCTGAACTGGAACAGGCACAGAGGGAAGCGGCGGCTCTCCCCGTGCCCGACAGCGTCTATGACGCCATGCTGACCATACGCAAGAGGCTGGGGGAAGAGGGGATCATCCCTTCGGATAGACGGTTCCGGCAAAGCCTCGATATCGTAAAGGCCGGTTCTTACCTGGGCGGAAACACCTCGCTTCCGGTCTCCGAAGACGACCTGACCATACTCGGTCACCTGCTTTGGAACCAGCCGTCCGACATCCCCGTGGTCAGGAAAGTGATCCTTGAAATCGCCAGCCCCTTCGACGGCAAGGCCCTGGACCTCTACGACCAGGCGGCCGAAATCCACAAAAACACCCTGGCCGAACAAGACCCCGCCAAGAAGTGCAACCTGGCGGTCGAAGCCAACATAAAACTGAAACAGATCCTCGCCGGCTACAACAGCCTGATCGCCCAGATAGAAGCCCAGGGTAAGAACGCCGGCCGGATCAAGAAACAACGCCAGAAAGTCCAGGCCATGAACGCGGAAATTCTCAAGGAGTGCCTGGGAATAGGCGGACCGGGAGAAGAATAGAATGTCCCTTTTGACCTACAAGCCGGAAACGCAGGCCATCGTACAGGACAGGTTCGATCAGGCAGCTTACAGGGACATCCTGGGCCAGTCGGAAAACCTGAAGGCCATGGTGGAACAGGGCAAGGTAGAACTAAACACCTTCCCCGACCTGGCCGGAGACATATTCGCGGCTCTCTACAAGGTGGCTCCCGAACTTCGCGACATCCAGAACATGGTTGAGTCCCATATCCACCACCATGCAATCATCGAACGCATGATGGGACTCAGGGAGTATGAAGAGCTGCGAACCTATACCAGGATGGACGAGATAGGAGCGGCTCTCGGATGCTGCTCCCTCGGTCAGACCATACTGCAGGAGATCGACCAGGAGACCAAGGAAGCGATCAACCAGGCGCACGACTCCTTGAGTGTCACACAAAAGCTCCAGGAACTGGCTTCCTCCCTTGAAGACCTTCAGAAACAGGCCGAGAGCCGGGGACAGGAGCAGACGGCCCGGGACTTGGCCGGGCGGCTCTCCGCCGTTCAAAACGACCTGGGCCAAACGCAACAGCAAACCCAAGAAGCTCTCCAGAATCTCCGGGACAAGCTGCAGGCACAGGGAAACGAGATACGCCGGACCCTGCGAAAAGCCGCTTCCGAGGCCCTCAAGGAGGCCGAAGAGACAGCCCGGTGCGTCACGGGCTGGGGCACCGAACCGGGCGCGGTTCAGAAAATGAGCTTCAAGGAACGGCTCGCCCTCGCCCAGACCGTAAGGAACAGCCCCAAGCTCAGGAAGCTGGCGGACCTGGCCGGGAAATTCCGGAGACTGGCCATTGCCACACAGAAAACGAAGTTCAACAAGGCCAGAGATGAAATATTCAGTACAACCCTGGATAACGATCTGGCCCGCATGACCCCGTCCGAGCTTGTACTGTTGGCGCGGCCAAATACCAGGAAGCTCTTCCATCGCAAATTTTTGGAAAGGCAGCTTCTGTGCTACGAGCTGAGAGGCAAGGAGCGCCTGGGCAAGGGCCCGGTCATCGTCTGCGAGGACCAGAGCGGAAGCATGAAGGGAGACCGGGAGATATGGGCCAAGGCCCTTTCCCTGGCGCTCCTGGATATCGCACACCTGCAGAAACGCAGCTTCGCCCACATCGCTTTCGGGTCCAAGGGGCAAACGCTTACCACTGTCTGTCCTAAAGGAGTGGCCCAGCCCTCCACCACCGTCGCCCTGGCCGAACACTTCTTCAGCGGCGGGACGGATTTCGAGACGCCCCTTTCCGAGGCCATGAGGATGCTCGACCGGGACGAGTTCAAAAAGGGCGATGTCATTTTCATAACGGACGGAGAGTGCGCGGTCAGCGAAGAGTTTCTCGAGGAATTCCTCGACGTCAAAAAAAGAAAAGAAACCGCCATCCAGGGAATCCTGATCGGCTCGATCAACACCGGCTCGCTCACTCCATTCTGCGACCATCTATGTACGCTGACCGACCTTGTGCATGACGGCCGGGGAGTCGCCGGACAAGTCTTCGACAGCATTTAAGCAAGCGCTTTTAAAACCCTTCCAGGAGAAACGCCATGCCTTCAGCCTGCAATACGCGCACACGCTCTTACTCAAGACACCGAAGGAGTACACTCACCGGGGCGCTCAAGACAACCGGAAGGCTTATTCTCTACGGAGCGGGGGCATTCGCCATGATGTGTGGCATGGTGGGCGGACTTATCTACGCCATTCTAAATTCAAGGTAGGACGACATGGGCATACAAATTGACGACGCCGGCTGGGGCTGCCTGATCGGCCCCGTGTTCCTGGGAATCTACCGCGAAGAAACCCGGGAATACAGGTTCAGGGAAATCCCGTTGGAGGTCTTCCAGGATGGGGCGATGGCCACCAAGGGATACCTGAAGGCGGCTTACGGGATTACCGGGCAACTCCTCGAAGAACTGAAGGTAAGCAAGGAGGAGCATATCACGGTGTGCACGGGCGAGGTACTCCAAGGGGTACGCCAGTACCTTGCAGACCACAGCTTCAAGTGGACGGCAGGAAAGATCACCGGACCGCTTCAGGTCCTCGTCGAGACCACTCTTCTACAAAAGCTGAACAGCCTCGGCCTGAGAGTCGATTATAAGACGCTCACCGAACAGCAGGGACTTCTTTTCTGGCACTGCGTCCGCTGGCTCAAAGGCGGGAACCTGAAAGGCAAGGCCCTGCCCGAACGGGAAAGGCTCTGCAAGACGGGCTGGAAAACGTTCCGCCTCTGGGCGGACCTGCCCTACGAAGAAGCCAAGGCCGCCTCAAAAAGACTCAGGGCTCAACAAAGAAAAGAACGTCTCATGGATTTGAAATACGGGTATTAGCACAACATGCAAAGGAGGCTACCAGACCATGACCGAAAAAGAATACATCCTGCAACAAAGGGCGGTAGCGGACAGCAGCGACGCCACTCTGGGGGCACTGTGCTGGTGGACGATCAGAAACCAGGTCATCGATCATGCCACGCTTGAGGAAATCGTCAAGGCGGAGGCCCTTGAACCGTTCCTTCCAAAACCGATCCGGCCGTGCGGAGCCTTTCGACGGGCCACCAAGATGGTCCAGAAAGACACACAGCCCACCGGCGAGGCGGAACAGATGACCCACGAGGAAAGCATCCTGGTCAGGGAGGTGGACTGCACCGACACGCACATACACCGAAAGCTCGTCACCGAGGTACGCAACCGGAACGCCCGAGAACTTTTTTACAGGCCCAGCACGCACATCGCGTTCGACAAACTCAACCAGGTGATCGAGTTCACGGGAGACGAAGGCGACTCCGAGACGAGGCAGCATATAAGAGACAATTATGCGCTTCTCAACGGTCGCCACAACGGAGAGCGGCTCCGCGTCCTGGTAAAGAACGTGGTCGATTCCACCCACCCTACCCTTATCCGGCCGTCCGGGTCCGTATACTTCATACCCGCCGCTTACCAGGCCACCATGGAAAAGCTGGAACGAATCATTCACCGGGTGAACGAAAAGGGGCTGTTCCCCGACCGAGAATCGACCCTTGAATACATGTACGTCCTTGACTCCGAAAAGCACCGGCAGATAGTCTGGGAGCACTTCGAGCACCAGACCATAGGCCAGGTGGAGGCTTACCTGAAAGAAGCGGCGGAAGTCCTGGTCAAGGAGAGCATAAAAGCAACCACTGCCGCGGCCTTCATCGAACGCGTCAATCATATCAAGGACGGGGTCAGGACCTATGAAACATCCTTGGAAAAGGAGCTTTTGCTCTGCCGGGAGAAACTCCGTTTCGCGGAAAGACAGGCCATGGAAATACTGGCCAGGGCGACCGAGGTGGAAAACAGCGTCCCTTTTCCACAGGCCCGGGTGGCCTGACGTGAAAAGTTACACGACCTTCCAAGACTCAAGAGGCGTGAACCGGGCTTTCCGAGTTTATGGATACCGTTACGGCAGAAAAATAGAAATCCTTTTGGATCCTGACAACCTGTGCTCGGAAAAACTTCTCATAGACCTCGGCCGGTGGCTCATGCCGAGGGGATTCACACATGCCGCAACAAAAGCCATCGACTTATACTTTTATGACAAGAACGAAGACTGACTCCTCCTCCCTCCCCTCGTTTTCCCTCCCCAATAGGCCGCCCTTCTTTTCCCCCGGGAAGGGCGGCCTCCTTCCTTTCCAAGACAGAAAGAAAACATAAGAAACACGGGAGATCGACATGCAGCCGGAACACATAAAGCTTATCGGCGAAAAGTTTGGACGGGATATAACCCCGCTCGGACCACAGGACAGATTTCCATTCGACCACTCGGCGTGCCTGGACTGCTCAAGCGCATGCTGTTACGGGACAGACGTGCTTCTTTCCATGCATGACATCTACCAGTTAAAGGAGGCGCTGGCCCTGACGCAAACGGGGATCACCATTGCAAGGCTTTTTGCGCTCGGTATCCTCAGATGCTATGTTGGACCGGATAGCAACGCCCCGCTGTGCATCATCGACACCGGAAAAACGGACGGGGGCTGTCCGTTTATCGCCGCCGTATTCGATCCAAGGACGAACGAGGTGCAAAGGACACCGGACGGAAAACCGAAAACCCTCTGCGCCTTGGGGGAGCACAAGCCGCTTCGCTGCAAACTATACCCGCTCGGCAGGGTAACCTCCCTTGGAAAAGCAGACAAGACGCCGGAACAGCAAATGATCCTGCAAGACATAAGGTGCCCGGCAACAAAGACCGCAAAGACCGTAACCCTGGACGAATTTTACAAGAGCAACCATATCAGCCGGGAAATACTGCAAGCAAACCTCGCGTGCATGGAAACACTGACGGCATTCCATGGCAAGGCCATAGCCAAAAGCCGCTTCCACTTCTATATGGGCTTGATGTACGACCCTGACTTCATAACGAGGGTTTTGGGCATGGAAGCAGCCTTTTCAATTGCACTGGCGCTTACAAAAAAATTCCTGAGCAAAGAACCATTTCAATCCACGGTGCACTGATGGATCACCTCGAATACCTTGACAACGGCCAGATGGCAGCGGTCACGGGCGGTGACGGGATCGTCAAGGTCATAGCCGGGCCCGGCTCGGGCAAGACCCGGATAATCACGCACAGGATCGCCCACCTGCTTGCCGAGAAAAAGGCCGCTCCGGGTTCGATACTGGCCATGACCTACACACGCAAGGCGACCCAGACCATGCAGGCCAGGCTCAACAAACTCTCAGGCACCGCCGGTGAAGTGGAGGTCAAAACCATCCATTCCCTGTGCCTGAAAATCGCCCGGGAAGAAGGCATCATACCTGGATGCAAAGTCCTTTGCGACTACGAAGCGAACTCCATCCTTAACGAGATCCTGAAGGAGCACAAAACGGGCATCGATATCGAGAATGCCCGGCAGAGCATCCGGGGCATGAAAAATTGCCTCATTACGGCAGAGGAAGCCCGGGTACTGAATCCCGAAGTGGCCAGGATCTATACCGCCTACGAAAGAAAAAAGAGACAGGCAAACGCCATAGACTACGAAGACATGCTGCTTACGGTCTTCAACCTGTTCAGCACAAGGCACACAGCAAGAGAAAAATACGCCGAACGCTACCAATACATCCTGATTGACGAGGCCCAGGACATATCCAAGGCGCAGTTCGAGATCATAAAGCTCCTTATTGCACCCCATTACAACCTCTTTGTGGTCTGCGACCCTAACCAGGCCATATACGGTTGGAGAGGAGCAAACGGCAGCATCGCACGGCTGCAAAACGATTACCCAGAAATGAAGGAGTTCGCGCTCACAACAAACTACCGGCATGGAGAAAACATAATAAGGGCTTCAAATAGCCTTATCCGGCACAACTACGACGCCGTAGCCGTCCAACCCACGCCGGCACCGGGCACAGTCCCCGGCCAGGTCCTGGTCATCGAGGCCAAGACCCCGGAAGAGGAAGCATACACGACGGCCAAAGAGATTATGCGCCTAAAACGGAAGGGAGCAAGGCTCAAAGACTGCGCCATCCTGGTTCGCGCCAACCGGCAGATTCCCGTCTATGCCAGGGTCTGCGCTGAAGTCGGGATACCGTGCGATTGCAGAGCAAACCGGAGACCAACCTCAACCTTCCAAGACAAATCCCTGTTCAGAACCATCATGGACGGCATATACAAGATGTTTAAATCAGAAACCCTCTCCGCATCACCTGGGAACTGCCCCGGGCCGTCCACAAAAGACCGGCTCAATATCCTTACCATGCATAAGGCCAAGGGACTCGAGTTCGACCACGTATTCGTCGGAGGTCTGACGGAGGGAACCTTCCCGGACACCGGGAAAGACCCGGATATCGAAGAAGAAAGACGCATATGCTATGTAGCCATGACCAGGGCCAAAAAAAGCCTTTACCTCGGCACGGCTGAACCAAGCTCAAGATTTGCCTACGAGGCCTTTTCAGCTTGAGCCGCGTTCGGCGCGCCGAAAGTCTGCTGAACGCGAAAGCACGTTGGGGGACGACCCCGGAAAGATTAATGTCACCCCTCAGATAATTACTGAACCCAATGCGCCGTATGGCGAGGAACTCCGATTGATTGGCACATGAGGAATGTTCCGGTATATGCCAATGACAGCCGGAACAGGACGGCCTAACCCGCTATCAAGGGAAGTATAGCCCCGGACGAAGGTAACCGGGAACCATAAAAACGCAAGGGAGAAACCCATGTCCATAATTCAAGTTTCCAGACAAAACCTCATACGATGCCTCACCACAGCTAACACGCTGACGAGCCCATACGACACGATTCTCCTTAAGGTATCGAACAACAAACTGGCCATAACAACGCCTACACTGCACTCCTGGTTGTGGCAGGAAATAGATATTACGACAAAAAACCCGGGCCTCCTCCCGGATACCCAGGAAATTACCCGGACGATCCCCCTTAAACCTCTCCTTTCGATAGCCAGAAGCGGCCAGACAGACTTGTTGCAAATGGACTTCTCCAGCCCAGATGCGACCAAGATAACGGCAGGGGCCAAATACAAGCTTTCCGCGCAGGGATACGACACTGAACACTTCCCCCAAAAAGAAACCAAGGCCGAAAGACTCTGCTCAATAGAAACCGGAAAGCTCTCCCGGGCAATATCCAAGATACGTTTTACCCCAGATAACCAAAGATCCCTCAGTACACTGTGGCGTCTGAAAATCGACCCAAACGAAAGCAAAATAACAATCACGTATACCAATGGCTACCTGATGTTTCACATACAGGAAACTGCGGCAATACATACAGACTCCCCGGTGGAAATCATATTGGACACGGACTGCGCCCCGGCCATAAGGCACACCCTTCAGCAATGCCAGCTGGAGCAAAGCCCCAAAATACACATCGGTGTCGCGCCGGACAAAGAAACAAAACAGGCCATCATTTTCCGGTCAGAAAGTAAACTGCTTTATTCGGTCACCGCAAATACCGCCTTTCCAGAGGTCGACCACTATATTGATAGATACAGCGCGGACGCCGATATGCAAACCCGCCTGACAATGGACAAGGCAAACCTCGAAGCCTTGATAAAACGGGTCCTCATAACCGAGGCGCCGCACATGTCCATAAAACTCGATCCCCCGGATAACATGGTGGTCACAGCACGAAACCGGGACATCGGAGACTTTGCATTTTCTGACCACGGCCTGTCCGTCGAGGGAAAACCAATCACGATCGGCCTGAACCCGCACTTTCTTCTCAGTGGAGCAAAACAGATCGACGAGGGAAAAGTCACAATCGACTTCAGCGACTCAAACAGCCCCTTCAGAATAAAAGACAAAAAGGTCCTCTTCGTAGCCATGCCCATGGCGGTGACATGCGAAACTGAAGAAAGAGCCTATACCGAACAAGAGGAAGACACCGACTATGCCAATGAAGACTACGAAACGTCTGAGGAATACTACGAATCAGTCTGACAGCAGACCCGAT
>Ga0068714_10003509_pt1 | contig 18511 bp, 15 predicted proteins | sample MTBNYHSulfiMetaG_FD_62988 | JGI IMG/M metagenome (GOLD analysis project Ga0068714, IMG submission 62988) | Enrichment culture microbial communities from rom New York Harbor, USA that are MTBE-degrading - MTBE-NYH (New York Harbor Sulfidogenic)... | ecosystem: Environmental > Aquatic > Marine >... | reverse complement strand
CATCGCCCATGACTTCAACAACATCCTCTCGGCCATCCTCGGCTACACCGAGCTGGCCCTGATCGACCTGGAGGACAGGGGACCGGCCTCGGAGAAGATGGAGCAGGTTCTCACCGCCGGGAAGAGGGCCAGAAACCTGGTCCGGCAGATATTGAGCTTCAGCCGGCCCGCGGAGGTGGAGAAAAAACCGCTCAGCCTGGGCCCGGTCATCAAGGAGGTCCTCAAGCTCCTCCGGGCCACCCTGCCGGCGACCATCGAGATCCGGCAGGAGCTCGAGGCCGGAAACGTCCCCGTCCTGGCCGACCAGACCCAGATCCACCAGATGTTGATGAACCTCTGCGCCAACTCGGCCCACGCCATGCGGCATCAGGGCGGGGTTCTGGAGATCAGGCTGGAGAGGATCGGGCTGGGGGAGGAGGAGGCCGCCCGATACGCCGACCTGGAGGCCGGCGAGTACCTCCGGCTCTCGGTCACCGACACCGGGCAGGGGATACCCCCCCGGACCATCGACCGGATCTACGAGCCCTTCTTCACCACCAAGGAGATCGGCGAGGGCACGGGGATGGGTCTGGCCGTGGTCCACGGCATCGTCAAGAGCCACGGCGGGGCCATCACCGTCTACTCCGAGGAGGGGGAGGGGACCACCTTCCACGTCTACCTGCCCCTCATCCAGGCCGCCGCCCCGGCCCGCCCGGCGGAGGCCGGGAAGCCCCTGCCCACCGGGAAGGAGAGGATCCTCCTGGTGGACGACGAGGCGGCCCTGAGCGAGATCGGCCAAAAGGCCTTGAGCCTCCTGGGCTACGAGGTCACGGCCAAGACCTCCAGCCGGGAGGCCCTGGAGCTCTTCCGGTCCAAGCCCGGCAGGTTCGACCTGGTCATAACCGACCAGACCATGCCCCATTTGACCGGGGCCGAGCTGGCCCGGGAGCTCCTGAAGCTCAAGCCGAGCCTGCCGATCATCCTGACCACCGGCTTCAGCGAGAGCATCTCGGCGGAGAAGGCCAGGGCCATCGGCATCAAACGGTTCCTGATGAAACCCCTGGTGACCCGGCAGCTCGCCGAGACGGTCAGGGCGGTCCTGGACGACCGCCCCGACCCCCCGGCCCCCGGGCCGGAGCCCTAGCCGGCCCCCGGAGGCGGCCGGCCGGGGGCGTTGACCGCCTCCCGGCCCTAATCCCGGGCCGCCCGGGCGGGCCCGCCGGGCTCGATAGGGCTCCCGGGGACCGGCCGAACCATCCTTGGGCCGGCCGCCCGGGGAGCCAAGGCCACCGGCCGGAGCCGGAGGTTGACCAGCCCCGGCCGGCGGTGTACCGTGCTTCCGGTCAAAGGAAAAAGGCGGGCCGCCGCGCTTCCGGGAGCCGGCACCGAGCAACCCGAACGCCCGGTCCGGGGTCGGGCCCGGCCCGATTCCGGTGTTTACATCCCCCAAGCAAGGAGAGATCCCCATGGCCGGTTGGGAGAACTACCTGGACCAAAACCAGGACCGCTTTCTCGACGAGCTTCTGGAGTTTTTATGCCTGCCCAGCATCTCCAGCCTGCCCGAGCACGCCGGCGACGTGGAGGGGGCCGCGGAGTGGTGCGCCTCCAGGCTCCAGGCGGCCGGGCTGGAGTCGGTCCGGGTGATGCCCACCGGCGGCCACCCGGCCGTCTACGGCGAGTGGCTCCATGCCCCGGGCAAGCCCACCGTTCTGATCTACGGCCACTTCGACACCCAGCCGGTGGACCCATTGGAGCTGTGGGAGACCCCCCCCTTCGAGCCGGTGGTCAGGAACGGCCGGATCTACGCCCGGGGGGCCACCGATGACAAGGGCAACCTCTTCATCCCCCTCATCGTGGCCGAGGCCATGCTCAAAAGCCGGGGCGCTCTCCCCCTCAACCTCAAGTTCCTCCTGGAGGGCCAGGAGGAGATCGGCTCGCCCCAGATGCCCGAGTTCATGGCCGCCCACAAGGACCTCCTGGCCTGCGACCTCATTCTCAGCGCCGACGGCGGCCAGTGGGACGAGGAGCAGCCGATCCTGACCATGGGAACCAGGGGGTTGGCGGCGGTCTTCCTGGAGGTCAGGGGACCGGGCCACGACCTCCACTCCGGGATCTACGGGGGGACCATCCACAACCCGATCCACGTCCTCAGCGCCATCATCGCCTCTATGCACGACCCGGAGGGCCGGATCGCGGTGGAGGGGTTCTACGACCAGGTCCGGGACCTGACCCGGGAGGAGAAGGAGCGGCTGGCTTCGGTTCCCTTTGACCAGGAGGCCTACCTCAAGGAGATCGGGGCCCGGGGGTTGTTCGGCGAGCCCGGCTTCTCGACCTATGAGCGGGCCTGGACCCGCCCCACCCTGGAGATCAACGGGATCTGGGGAGGGTTCCAGGGCGAAGGGCTCAAGACCGTCCTCCCCAGCCTGGCCCAGGCCAAGATCTCCTGCCGCCTGGTGGCCGATCAGGACCCGGCCCGGATCACCGACCTGCTCCTGGCCCACGTGGAGAAGGTCGCCCCCCAGGGGGTCGAGGTCAAGGCCGTCAAGGCCCAGACCGGGGCCTCCCCCTACCTGATCCCCTCCGGCGACCCCGGACTCGAGATCGCCGCCTCGGTCCTGAAGGAGATCTACGGCCGGGAGCCCTTTCGGATCGGGACCGGGGGAACCGTCCCGGTCAACGCCCTCTTCCTGGAGAGCCTGGGGGCCTACACCGTGACCTTCGGCTTCGGCCAGGACGACGAGCGGCAGCACTCCCCCAACGAGTTCTTCCGCCTCTCCAACTTCAAGCGGGGGCAGCGGGCCTACGGGCTCCTCCTGGACCGGCTGGCCGAGAAGTACCCGGCCCGGCCGGCTTGGTAAAAACGACCCCCGGGGAGGCGACCATGACCGAGCTCAAGTTCCATCCCCACATCGAGTCCCTCATCCGGGCCGCGGCCGAGAGCGACGCCCCGCCCCTGGCCTCCCTCACCGTGGAGGAGGTCAGGGCGGCCCGCAACCCGGTCATCACCGATCACCTGGGGCCGCCGGAGCCGATGGCCAAGGTGGAGGACCTGCCGATCGAGGTCGAAGGAGGGGAGATCACCCTTCGGGTCTACACCCCGGCGGGCCCGGGCCCCTTCCCGGGCCTGGTCTACTTCCACGGCGGGGGTTGGGTGGTGGGCAACCTGGAGACCCACGACAGCCTCTGCCGGGCCCTGGCCAACGCCGCTTCCTGCGTGGTCGTGGCGGCGGACTACCGCCTCTCCCCGGAGCACAAGTTCCCCGTGGCCGCCGAGGACGCCTTCGCGGCCACCCTTTGGGCCGCGGAGAACGCCGCCCGGCTTAACTGCCGGCCGGGGGCCCTGGCCGTGGGCGGGGACAGCGCCGGTGGCGGCCTGGCCGCCTCGGTCTGCCTCATGGCCCGGGACCGGGGCGGCCCGGAGCTTAAGTTTCAGCTCCTGGTCTACCCGGTGACCGACCTGGCCTCCTTTGACAAGCCCAGCTACAAGAAGTACTGGGACCGGCTGATCCTGACCGGGGAGACCATGGACTTTTTCCGGGAGGCCTACCTGGCCCGGCCCCAGGACGGTCTCAACCCCCTGGCCTCGCCCCTCCTGGCCCCCAGCCTGGCCGGGCTACCGCCGGCCCTGGTCATCACCGCCGAGCACGACGTCCTGACCAGCGACGGCCAGGATTACGCGGCCAGGCTGAAGGAGGCCGGGGTGGCGGCGGGCTCCTCCAGCTACCCGGGGATGATCCATCTCTTCTTCGGCATGGCCGCCCTGACCCGCCGGGAGAACGGCCTGGACGAGGCGGCTGCGGCCCTGAAGAAAGCCTTGGCGGGCTGAGCCGGGCCGCTCCTTCCTCCCGCCTCCCCCTGGCACGCCCCCCGGGGCGTGGTATCCTCGTTAGACAGGACCAGAATCACCCCCTCCCGAAGGGCCATAAGGACCGAAAGCCCGGTCAAGGGCTTGATCCCCTGGAGCGGAGCGAGGGCCTTTCTCCGACTCGGAATCTTTTAAGCGTCCTTTCGGGAGGCAGGGCAAGGAGGCGGCCGATGTATTCCGAAACGGTCATGGAGCATTTCAAGAACCCCAGGAACGTGGGGGAGATGGAGGACGCCGACGGGGTGGGCGAGGTGGGCAACCCCCAGTGCGGGGACATGATGAAGGTCTTCATCAAGGTCAGGGAGGACCGGATCGCCGACATCAAGTTCCAGACCTTCGGCTGCGGGGCGGCCATCGCCGTCTCCAGCATGATCACCGAGATGGCCAAGGGCAAGACCCTGGACGAGGCCATGAAGATCCGCAACCGGGACGTGGCCGAGAAGCTGGGGGGGCTGCCCAAGAAGAAGCTCCACTGCTCCAACCTGGGGGCCGACGCCCTCCACCAGGCCATCGTCAACTACCATAAACGCCACTCCAAGGAGACCGTCCCCGTGGGCACCGGCCACGGCCAGTTCTTCAAGATCCTCCAGCCCGGCCTGGGCTCCGATGTCTGCGAGTGCCCCTACTGCGACGCCGAGCTCCCCGAGCCGGCCCCCTACTGCACCGCCTGCGGCGCGGAGATCAAGAGCTCCGAATCCTGAACGGCCAAGGAGGCAGCCCATGGACGTGGTCAACCTGGACAACTACGGGGCCAACCCCCTCCACCCGGAGGTCAGGAAGGTCATGATCTCCTACCTGGAGACCATCTACGGCAACCCCTCCAGCCAGCACACCATCGGCGACCGGGCGGCCGAGGCCCTGGAGGAGGCCCGGGCCCGGGTGATGGAGCTGATCAACGCCGAGGAGCGGGAGGTGGTCTTCTGCACCTCGGGGACCGAGTCGGTCAACATGGCCCTCAAGGGGGTGGCCTTCGCCCGCCGGGAGGAGGGCCGGCACATCGTCACCTCGGACATCGAGCACAACGCGGTCCTGAGGACCATGCGCCGGTTGAGGCTGATGGACTGGAAGGTGACCTCGGTCTCGGTGGACTCCTCGGGCCTGGTGGACCCGGGCGAGGTGGCCCGGGCCATCACCGGCCAGACCGTCCTGGTGACCGTCATGCACGCCAACAACGAGATCGGGACCGTCCAGCCCATCGCCGAGATAGCCCGGATCTGTCAGGAAAGAAAGGTCCCCTTCCACACCGACGCCGTGGCCTCCTGCGGGGTCCTTCCCCTGGACGTCAAGGCCCTGGGGGTGGACCTCCTCTCCCTGGCCGCCAACCAGTTCCACGGCCCCTCGGGCGCGGCCGCCCTCTACGTCAGGCGGGGGACCAAGATCTGGCCCCTTTTGGACGGCGGGGTCCAGGAGCGGGGCAAGCGGGCCGGAACCGAGAACATGATCGGCATCGTCGGGCTGGGCAAGGCGGCCGAGCTGGCCAGGGCCGAGATGGCCCGGCGGGCGGCCCACACCAAGGCCCTCCGGGAGCGGCTGATCACCGGGCTAAAGGATCGGCTGGCGGATATCAGGATCAACGGCCACCCCGACAAGTCCCTCCCCCACCTGGTCTCGGTCTCCATCGCCGGGGTGGAGGGGGAGAGCGTGATGCTCATGCTCGACGACGAGGGGATCTGCGTGGCCACCCGCTCCGCCTGCGCCGCCGGGGCCCTCCAGGCCTCCCATGTCCTCCTGGCCATCGGCCTGGACTTTATCGAGGCCCAGGGGACCCTATTGATCAGCTTCGGCCGGGACAACACCGAGGCTGAGGTGGACCGCCTCCTGGAGGTCCTCCCGCCGGTGGTGGAGCGCCTCCGGGCCATGTCCCCGGTCTACAAGTAGTTACCTAGGTTGGGGTAGCGAAGGATAACCCGGCATTCATTTTATCCCGTCATTATAAATAATTAAGTGTCGTCAGAGTCACACTCTGCCGGCCCGGGGGTCCTCGGCCCGGCCCCTGTGGGCTTAACCTATTTTTTCGAGCAGCGCAAAAAACCGGGCCGATTCCAGAGCTACTCCCGTTTTCTCGCCCGGGTTTTTTCGCCTTTAAGCCAAATGGATCTTTGACAACGAAAAAAAGGGTGGGGTGGCCTTGTCGAGAGCGCCGGCTTTCGGAGCCGGCCGCCCCGTCAATTACCGCCAGGGAGACGTTCAAGGTATGGCCGGACAATTTCCTCCGGCGGGTTACTCAGGCCGCAGGCGGCCATCTCCCGGCGACTGGCCGGCCGCGAGACAACCCACCCCACCCTTCTCTCGGTCAGAGGGCTTTCCGAAATATGGGCCGGTTCCTAAACCACTCCCGCACTCTCGCCCCGACCTTGCCGCCTTCCAAACATAACGTCCTTCTGGCCGCCGCTTTAATTGACCCCCGGGCCCAAAAAGGTCAGAATCTGGCCATCACCTAGGTTCCGCAATCAAAGCCATTCAATGGCTTTGATTGCTCACGGCCGGCAAAAGCGTGGTTTTGCCGGCCTTACGAGCTCTATCGAGCTCGGCGCGCCCCGTGGGCGCGCTGACCCAAGTTGCCTTTCAAGAGCAACTTGGTATTACCCGGGCAAGGAGACGGCTTGAAGCCACGAACCCGAAACCCGGCCACCAACGGGCCGGCCAGGAAGGCCGCTCCAAACCGGTGAAGGTTCTCCTGATCAACCCCGCCTTCGGGCCCCGGGTGAGCCTCTCCCGCTACAACCGACCCTGGCCGCCCCTGGACCTCCTCAACTGCGCCGCCCTTCTGGAGGGGGAGGGCCACTCGGTCTCCCTCCTGGACCTGAGGGCCCGGCCCCGGCCCCCGGCCCTGGTGGCCGTCGAGGGCCAAAAGGCCGACCTGATCCTCCTGACCACCTCCCCCCTGGACCGCTGGCAGTGCCCCAACCTGGAGCTGGCCCCCGTCCGGGCCGCGGCCAAGGCCCTGCCCCGGGAGCGGACCTTTCTCGGCGGGGTCCAGGGGACCCTCTTCCCCCAAGAGATCCTGGAGCTGACCGGGGTCCGGGGGGTGATCAGGGGCGAGCCGGAGGAGACCCTCCTGGACCTGGCTTCGGGCCGCCCCTTGGCCTCAATCCCGGGTCTGACCTGGTGGGGCGAAGACCGGGAGGTCCGGGCCAACCCCCACCGGCCGGCCCTGGACCCGGCCGGCCTGCCCTTTCCGGCCTACCATCTCCTTGACCTGGACGACTACTCCTACCCCCCCCTGGGGCGGAGGATGGCCGTCCTGGAGACCGCCAGGGGCTGCCCCCACCGCTGCCCCTTCTGCCTCAAGGTGATGTACCCCCCGCCTTTCAGGGCCAAGACGGCCGCCCAGGTCCTGGCCGAGGTGGAGCGGCTGGTCGCCGATCACCGGCCGGGCTGCCTCTACTTCATCGACCTGGAGTTCCTGGCCCGCCCCGGCCTGGCCCGGGCCGTCTGCCGGGGTTTGATCGAGAGGGGTTACCACCTTCCCTGGGCCTGCCAGACCAGGCTGGACAGCCTGGACCCGGACCTGCTGGGCCTCCTCGCCCGGGCCGGCTGCCGGCTGATCCACCTGGGGCTGGAGACGGCCGACCCCACGGCCCGGGAGGAGGCCCGGAAAACGTTCCGCCCGGCCAAGGCCGGGAAGGTCCTGAGGGAGGCCCGGCGGCTGGGGATCAGGACCGCCGGCTTCTTCCTCCTGGGTCTGCCCGGCCAGGGGGCGGCCCAGGCCCGGGAGACGGCGGCCCTGGCCAGGCGCCTGGCCCCCTCCTTCGCCTCCTTCCACGCCCACACCCCCTACCCCCAAACCCCCTGGGGGACAAAGAGCGGCTCCTGGTCGGCCTTCCAGAGGGAGGCCCTGAGGCGGGAGGAGCTTTACTCGGGTACGGTCAGGCGGGCCTACTTGAGCTTCTACCTCCGCCCCGGCCAGCTCTTGGAGATCCTCCGCTCCGGGGCCCGGGTCTGGGAGGGTCTTAGGCTGTGGCGGGGGTTGATGGGTTGACCGGTCCGGGTCTGAGAGGGCCTCAGGCGGCGGCGGGGGTTGATGGGTTGACCGGCCCGGGTCTGAGAGGGCTTCAGGCGGCGGCGGGGGTCGATGGGTTGACTGGGCTGACCGTCTTCATCCCGGCCTTTAACGAGGCCGGCCTGATGAGGGCCAACCTGGCCCGGCTGACCGGTTTCCTGGAGGGCCTGGGCCGGCCCTTCCAGATCGTGGTCGGGTCCAACGGCTCCTTTGACCCCACCCCCCGCCTGGGGGCCGAGCTGGCCGCCGCCGATCCCCGGATCGTCTTCTTTCACCTGCCCCGTAAAGGACCGGGGGCGGCCTTCAGGGAGGGCTTGGGCCGGGCCGCCTTCGAGAAGATCATCTCCCTGGACATGGACCTGTCCACCGACCTGGCCTTCATCCCCAGGGCCCTGAACCTCCTGGACGACCACGACCTGGTCATCGGCTCCAAGAGGCTGGGGGACCAGAGGCGGTCCTGGATCAGGATCACCTCCTCCGGCCTGTTCATCCTGGCCGCCCGGCTCCTCCTGGGGCTGGACTACCGGGACTACTCCCTGGGGGCCAAGGGTTATCGGAGATCATTGGTCCGGGAGCTGAAGGGCTGGGTGGGGCCGGACACCTCCTATGTCCTCAACCTGATCTTCTGGGCCCACCGTCTCGACCGCCGGGTCATCGAGATCCCGGTCTTCTGCCACGACGACCGCCGGAGCCGGTTCAACCTGGCCCGGGAGGGGGTCTCCCGCCTGAGCCGGCTCCTCCAGCTCTGGTACCGGGCCAGGCGGGGGTTGGCCGGGCCCTGGGAGGGGGATTTATAATCCACTTACAGGGTCAGAACCCTGCCAAGCTGAGTTCTGACCAGAGTCGGTGTGACAGCATGGAACCCGCCATAAATGATGGTGACGTCATCATGATTGCTCTGGGCAGGAAGAGGATCTTTGATGGTTATATCTATGCCATCGGCTCAGGTGAGGTTATACTTGTTAAGCGGCTTTTCATTAGGAAGTAAATCATGATCCTGGTTAGCAGTGATAACCCCGAATTCGGTTCCTACGAGATCGGCCTCCCTGACTTGAGAGTTTTAGGCCGAGTTATCTGGAGGGCGGGTTATCCCTGGCCTTCACCGCCGAGGCGCTGACCTAATATAAGGCGATGTCGCGCCCTTCGTCATGGACAGGGGGCTATCATGGCCAAACCAGAAAAATTGGTTCAGGAACTATCCCTTCTATGCCCTGGGGAGTCAATCAGGGCTTCTGTCCAGGGGCTATTCATTATTAAAGGGGTGGAGGTGATTGCAGATGGCTTGGTGGCAGCCACTGACACCAAGTTAATTTTCTTTGAGCCGAAACGAAAAGGCTCCTCTCTCCATACATTCCTGTTTGATGAGGTTAAATCCGTCATTCGTCAAAAGAAGTTTAAGGGACATCAGATCACCTTCCCTCTAGAAGGGGGCCGCGTCGCCTCTATAAAGCAAATCCAATAAGGCGCTCCCCTGACAGTAGTAAATCTGGTCAGATTGGGGATGATGAGCAATGACCTTGGAGGGGTCGAGGACTTGGATTCAGGATAGGCCCATCCTTCTTTAGTTTCTGCTCATGCCAAGCCCAAGGGTTCCAAGTTTAAAAATCCGTTCAGGTATTTTTCCTTTCTTGTGTTGGCCTTCTAGTCTTGATCATAGTTCTTTTCCGGCCGTCTCCAGAGGATCGGACTGAAAATGCGGTTTTATCCCCTCCGGCAGTGACCAAACCAAAGGCGACTTCACCTTCCGCTTCGGCAGGTCAGAGACTTTTGTCCCCATGGGAGGCGCCACAGCTCCCCCTCTGACAGCCTAAACTATCAAATATATACCATCCCAGAACAGGCAAGACCCAGAGATTGGGCCGAACCCCCACGGCATCGCGGCTAGCCCAAAGATCTCCTCGTCGCCTGTTCAGGCCTTTCTCATACCAACTCGGTTCCGCTCTTGTAGAGGCAGGAGTCGTCTGGACAGAAGAGTTCCAACCACAGCCCGGCCTTTCCTGATTCGTCCTTGCCCGTCCTGGCCACGAAACCGTAATCACCCTCTACCAGACATGACTTGTCCGGGCAGAAAAGGTCCAGCCAAAGGCCCTCCTTATCCGCCGTGGCCTCGCGCTGCTCCTCGGGCAAAGCCGCCACCTCCTCCTCGGTCAGACATCTGGCCTCCGGGCAGAAGACCTTGAGCCAAGTTCCCTTTTTCTCGGCCATCCCTAATCCTCCCTTGATAATCACCGCTAATCCACTACTTCTTACCACCTACAATAATCACTCCTCGGCCGCCTGAAAAGGTCCCCCGGGAAAAAAGCCGGAGCCGGGGGAACCCAACCCATGCTCCGCCCGGACGGTTAGGTAGGCCTCGGTGACATATTCTCAGAAATAACCCGGAAAAATCCTTCTCAATGCGTCAACCTGCCTTATTCAACCATTCGAAACGCCGACATTTAAGACCGAACAGGCATGCTCGGTGGCCCCAGCTATTTTCCGGTTCTCATACGCGCCAGGATGGCTAAACAAGCAATTTAAAGGATACTTCACCCTCAGAACGTTCTTTCGCCTCGCCTGCCTCACCATCACTCTGAGGCAGGTGTGAAGCTGGTTCTTGGGGCTGGAGAATATAAACCCGCCGCGGAAAATAGAGGGCGGTTATTTATCTTTTTTCGAATCTGAATTTTCCAAGTGACCAGCCTCCTCGCCTTCCTGGTGATTATGGCGGTGGTGCAGATCAGGCCAGTGCGCGTGGGTGTGCTCTTGGGGGGCGTGTTCATGCCAGTGCGCATGTCCCTCTGTGGCCCGGAGGTCGTCATGGTTGTGATCGTGGTGGCCGTCACCATGGATGTGCCCGTGCTGGTGAGATATGAACTCATGGAGGTGAAAATGCCGATGCTTCTCGGTAAAGAGAAGCCCTAAAGAAGCCGCCATGATCAAACCCGCCAGAGCCTGGGTTCCGGTGAAAACCTCCCCAAGTATGACCACGGACAGCATCAGCCCAAAAAACGGAGCCAAAGAAAAGATCATCTGGCTGCGGGATGGCCCGAGCCCCTGAGCCGCGATGATATACAGGGTCACGCTGGCCCCATAGGAAGCAGCCCCGACTATCAAGGCTATGAAAGCCAGGGAGAGACTGCCCACCTCGCTTCCCATGGCCGCCCCGACGATCAAATTGAACGCCCCGGCAACAAGCCCTTTCCAAAAGGTAATCTGGACAGGCGTAATACCGTCTATGAGCGCCGTAAAGTGATTGTCGAAGCCCCAACAGAGACACGCCGCTGCGACCAGGCAAACCGACAATATTCCAAAATCCCCTTCTCCTCCTGCTAAAAGCAATGCCGCAAAGAGAGTCCCCCCTGCCGCGAGCCAGCCTCTTGCGGTCATGTGCTCGCGGAATACAAAGTGCCCCAAAAATACTGTGGCAACAAATTCCAGATTCAGCCAAAGGGAGACCGAACCCGAACTGGCGACCTTCAAACCGAGCAAAAGCAGCAGCGGGCCGACGATTCCTCCCAGAACAACGGCCCCTGAAAGCATAAAGATGGTGCGTCTGCCCATACGCCAAGGCGGTTGGAAAGAATCTTTCCTTACGGCAAAAGGCATGACCCCCAAGGCGGCACCCAGATATAAAAATCCAGCGAGCACCTGCGCCCCCGTGCCTGTCAGCAAAGCCTTGCTGGCGGGGGTAGCCGCGCCAAAGAGAAAGGCTGAGGCCAATCCGGTTAACAGAAGTACCGTGGTGTGGTGGCTTGTTTGCATGAATCTTAAAATTACTGGCTGCAGAAGGTCATGAGGCTACGAGCCGAAAAAACCAGTGGCTTGACATGTACACCAAATGTCTTTCCTACCGGCCTTATTATGAGTTTATTAAAGGTTTTTCTTGTGGATTTTTTTACCCTTACGGTTCTCAATCATTATCAGCATGGTTCCAACCGTTCCTGCCACAACTAGGCCGAAATCTTCGGGAATCCCTAAGTTGAGAGCTGCGCTCATGCCAAAAAGGCTCCAGAGCAACGGTATGATAAGAAGATAGCCGGGGACTGCTTTTGTTGTCCATAACAACAAGCCGAAAGTGAATATGGTCGTCGGGCAGGGAGCCACGCCGAACATGGGCGCTTTGGGGTACCGATGCTCGAAAATAATACTTAGAACAGGGTAGACCCCCATCGCATAAACCATGAAAAATGCACCAACAGCCCCTCTGGCTTTTTTCGTAAATCCAAAGGATATTTTTTTCAGGATTACTCCCGTTACCAGGAAAAGCAGTCCCTGAATAACAAAGGCTGCCCCGAAAATCCAGGCCAATGGATTAATGGCCCTGAAATATAGTAAATGATAAACCAATCCCATCCAGATCCAGTAAGATGCCAGCACCGCACAAAGAAGCCGGTCGATTGCCATGCTGCTGCGGAACGCCAGGACAACGGAAACTATGCCTATAAGATAGGCCAACACCTGTACCGGCCAGATGGCCGTGTTGTAGGTTCCGAAAACGTCTAGGAACTGTTCAATAGTGAACGGTATTCCCATAATGGCGAATGCTCCGGATTCATTTCCCTTATCGAAAATATTTTTCGTCGAAGCCAAACGGGGTATTGATTTGGCGCCTCAAAAATAATGGATCATGACCAGATAAGTCAATAAACACCCTAGAACCGGGTTCAACGTTCAATCGGGTTTGAGAACGAGGAGGGCCGAGGCTCACAATCTTAATGATATATGGAATACTTCGAGGATCATGGTGCAAGCCTGAAGCGGATCGCAGGCCCGAGGGGAGTATCAGATACCGGCCCTACCAACCATGACCGGACGAAAACGAACCAGCCATCACCTATCCTAGCAGCCCTTCCAAACGCCAGCCCATGTAGGTGGCCGGTTGCCGGGCTTTAGGGCCGGGCAATACCATTCAAAAATTCAACGCCCTCGGAAACTGCGGTTGGTATTTCATCTGCTCTTCTCCACCAACCCCTGCCAGATGATGGAACTCTGGGCGGCTGGTCCCCCAAAGCTGATGAACCCGAGCATTATCCAGGAATTCAGGGCTTCCTTGAAGGCAACATTGGACCTGGGCGCACCTCTCAGCTTGATTGACCTGCCGAGGCCAAGCGCATTGAATATATAAAAAAAGGAACGATCGAGCCCGGCAGCAACGCCGCCAGCCAGAACGGACCTTTAAGGCCCAGCCAAACAGCTACGAACCCGCCTAAAAGAGGCCCGGTCGTGTGACCGATATCCATTATTGTCCCCAATAAGCCCATGGCGGACCCTCGCCCTTTTTCTTCACTAAGATCGGCCACCAAAGCCGAGGATGCCGAGGTGATCACTGAAAGGCTAAAGCCAAAGATCACACTGAGAACAAACAGGCTCCAAAAAATCCTCAGCAAGGGAAACAGGCCGACGCCCAGAGCGGCCAGGAAGCAGCCCACCGCTATCTGGGGAGATCTGCCATGACGGTCTGAAAACCTTCCCAGAAGCGGTTTGGTCAGGGCCAGGGTGATGATCTGGGAGGCCAACAGGGCGCCAACTTGGTGCGCGCCAAGCCCAATTTCTATGGCATAAAGGGGCAGAAAAACCTCAAAGACGCCGTAGGCGAAGAGCACCCCGGCCTCGGTCAGGCAAGTTGCCAGAATACACCCGTCCCCGGCTAGCAAGAGCATGGTATTCTTCGCCTCATGCCAGGACAGGGACTCGGCGTGCCCGACCCGAGGCTCTGGTAAAAACACCGCCAGCCCCAACACAAGGAGACCGGCTATCCCGCAGCCGATGTATACGGCTTGGAATCCTGTTTTGGGGCTGGCCGCGAACCATCCCAGAAGAGCCCCCCCGGCCAAGGGCGCCAGGAACCTGCCCATCAGGGTGGCTGCGGAAAACCAGCCCATTTTTTCAGCGCGGGTATGGGGGAACAGGTCAGCCACCAGGGCCATGGCAACCGGGATGAATACCGCGGTGGCCAGGCCGTGATAAAAGCGCACCGCGCCCAGTTGCCAGATATTATCAACCGTCAGGTAGAGAAAAGGTGCACTGCCAAAGACCAGGGCCGAGAGCAGGAGCAGGTTTCTTCTGCCCAGCTTGTCCGAGAGCAAGCCGGCGGGCAGGCTGATAAGCACTCCGGTGAATGCCGAAACCGACGCCACCACGCCTATGGCGGCCGGTCCGGCGCCCAAATTGGCCGCGAATAGTGGCAGCACCGGGCTCTTCGACAAGGTGGAGCTGAAGATGCCCAAGAAACCGGCGCCACCTAGAATCCTGGATGGGCCTAACCGCATCAAGCTGTCATCAATACCTTGATTTCATTGTGATATTTCAGGTACCGCTCCAAGGTGGCCTGATTTTTCCCGTAGCGAGGGTATTGACGCAGGATTTCCTCAAAGCGCTCCTCGGCCTCCATTCCGTTGCTTACCATTTCTCCTGGATCAGTGATGATGTCCACCAGCCGGTCAGCATAGATAATAATTCTTTCCTCCAGCCGGTTAAGGATATAGTCCTTAACCGGGAGCCTCAGTTCCACGGCTTCAGGGGCGGTGAGTCCGCCTCTGATATGCTTTTCCATGATGGCGCAGACTTCGGCGGGCAACCCAAGTTTCAGCCCCAGCTCGGCGCCAAGTCGGCCATGTGGTATATCGTGAGTGAGGATTTTACCCAAATCGTGGAACAAGGCGCCCCTTGCCACCAGATCCAGGTCCAATTCGACTCCGGTGCGCCGGGCGATTTCGATCGCCTTTTCGGCCACCTTGATGGAATGGTCCAGATCCTCTTCATTCATGCCCTGGTTCCGCAGCAGGGCCACATCTTGGTCGCTTATTCGTCTGCCCATGTCTCTGGATCCTTGCTTAATTCCCAGCTGGGCCAAAACGCTGGTGATGGCCTCGGACTGGTCAGGAAGGGCATGAAGGAGTTTCGCCTTCAGGTCATCCAGCAGGTGCAATAAGACCTCTTGCCTGGCTTCCGGCCCGAATCGCTCGGCGGCTTCGTCGCTCAAGCTCAAAACGTTTGTAAGGTCATATCGTTGGGTCTTAAGTTCAGGATCGTTGTCAAGCCACTCATGCAGCGCGCGGAATTCATGGCCGGTGCGGGCTTGACAGGTTTGACAATGCTTGGGAACCGACGGCATGTCAGTCCTCCTTGTTAAGTTTCTTTTTTTCATTCGAAAGATGCGTAGAGCATCTCAAAAACAGCCATGCCTTTTTCCAAGGCTTCCCGGTCATCTTTGGCGCTCTTTTGGATGCCGCGCAGAATCTCCTCCACGCCCTTTGCTTGGGGTGGGTCATACTTGCCGTCGCCAAGGTCAAGCTGGTGCACTATCTTAGCTAAGTTACCCAAGGCCTTCCCCTTTAAGCCGAAGGCCCGAATGAGAACCTCAAAGCTGCATTTATCGCCCACGTGGCTGAACTCGCCGCCGGGCAGGTCGAAACCCACCGATTCTTGGGAAGAGTCCGTTTGATCTTTTCCGGAGACAAACCCAAATTGGGCCTCGGGGTCTATGAACCTGCTGATCAGCCAAGCCGAAGCCATGCGGTCCACGAATGGACGCGGTCTGGTAACCCAATACCGGCTTTGATAATTACTGGTCTGGTGGAAGGCAATTTTACTTTTTCCGGTCTGGCCGTTAGCCCCTGCGCCCTTTGAATTTAGGCTGGCCAGGCGGCTCTCCAGATCGTGCAAACGTTCCAACAGGCCGCTGCCAGTCCCGGAGTTGAAGAAATCAACTTCCGCGATTTCCCGGTGACGCGCTTTAAGCTTACGTATCCGTCCTGCCAGCTTTTTATTCACGCCTGGGGCCGGAGGCCCGTCAAACTGAAATATGGTTCTTTCCAGGCTCTCCAGATCAGGCGCCAAGGAAAGGTAGCTCTCAGACCGAGCCCGGCTGAACAGCTCGCGCAAGTCACCATCCGACATTTGTTGGGTGCGGTTCACGCCCACGACATCCACCATCCCGCCTGAATCCTCAATCTCCTGAGCCAGCCAGGTCAGCGTTTCAAGATGTTCGTCGTTGCCGGGCAGGAGGTAGGCTGAGCCTTTGAAATGCAAAGCTCCGGCCTTGGATAGCCTCCGCCAAACGTTCATCCGCGCGGCCACAGGCTTTGAGGGAAGACTGTAGAAGAATATCAGCCAGTTGAATTGATTCACTGACATTTCTCCAGATTATTTGTCACTTATGTAACATTTATTACATAGATTGTCAAGATAGGTTCATCTGTTTCCCGCTCGGGACAAGTGGTAGGAGGTCTTCAATCACATCCCACAGGCAGGGGCGGTGGTAGGGGGCTGTAATGGTAACGCTTCGTTGTTCTTCTTATTTTTCGAACTTAAAACCCCGGGCCTCTCCGCTGCCCGCGGACCCGTCGGTTACCTTCGGCCGGCCCTCTCCAGGGCCTGGTGGAAGAACCCGGCCAGTTCCTTGACCGCCCCCAGGTCCTCGTAGAGGACCTGGTTGCGCTCCAGGATCCTGGCCCGGACCGTTTCCCGGAAGTCCGCCTCCCTGGCCAGCCTGACCGCCAGCCGGCTGTAGTCCTCCTCGTCTTGGGCCACGCAGTCCAGGACCCCCATCCGGCGGTAGAGGGCGTAGGAGATCCGCCCCCTCAGGAAGGAGGTGGGCAGGGTGACTATGGGCGCCCCCACGGCCAGCCCCTCCAGGGTGGTGTTGCCCCCGCAGAAGGGGAAGGTGTCCAGGACCACGTCCGCCTCGGCCATCATCCCCAGGAAGCGGGAGTAGGCCAGGCGGGGGAGAAAGGAGATCCGCTCCCAGACCCGGGGCATGGTCCTTTGGAAGCGCTTCAGGAGCTGGCTTTTCCAGGCCGGGAAGGGCCCCTCGATGAGGACCAGCCGCCCCCGGCCGTCCGCCTCCAGGATCCGGTTCAGGACCGGGTCGAAGTCCGGATGGAGCTTGAACAGGCTCTGGGGGCAGAAGTAGATCCGCTCCCCCCTGGGGAAACCCAGCTCCTCCCGGACCTGGAGCCCCTGGGGCGGCTGGGGCCGGTAGTAGTAGGCCCCCAGGCTCTCCAGCCTGACCAGCTCCTCGGTGTAGTGGTTGCGGCTCAAGGGGGTTTCCAGGTCCCGGCTGGAGACGAAGTAGTCCATGGTCTCCATCCCGCTGGTCACCGGGTGGCCCCAGGTGGTGCACTGGATTGGGGCCAGGCGGCCGAGGGCCAGGAAGTAGGTGGCCGGGTCCATCCCTATCTCGGGGAAGTAGATCAGGTCCGGACCCACGGCCGAGACGGCCTCCCGGATCCGCTCCAGATCCCTGGGCAGGGAGTGGCTGTGCTCCGCCACCTCGCTGATGAAGCCGGCGATATGGTCCTGGTGGCGGCCCAGGTTGAAGACGTGGATCTCGAACTCGTCCCGGGGGAGGTGGGCGATGAGGCCCCTCATCAGCTTGCCGATGGTGTGGTTGTTCAGGTAGGCCGAGATGAAACCTAGCCGGGGCCGCCGGCCCGCCCTCCGGGGGACCGGGGCGGGCTTGGCCGGAGGCAGGGCCCGGCGGTAGAGCCGGGCCAGATCCTCCTGGACGGCCCGGTCGTTGAACCCCTGGTAGGCCAGGTAGAAGTTGGTCTGACCCACCTCCCTCAAGGGATCGGTCAGGCGGGGCTCCGCGGATAGCAGCCTTTTGATCCTGCTCCTGAACCGGCGGCGGCTGCGCCGGATCTCGGCCCGGGTGCCGTAGATGGGCGGCAGCAGAAGGGCCTCCTTGATCAGGAGCCCGCTCCCGGGGCGGATGCTCCCGGCCCGGCGGTAGGCCCGGGCGGCCTCGATCATCCGTCCCTGGAGCTTGAGGATGTTGCCCAGGTTTTCGTGGATCGTGGCCACCTCCGGCTCCAGGCTGAGGGCCCGCCGGTAGGCCCTGATGGCCTCGTCGGCCCGGCCCAGGCGGGCCAGGAGGTTGGCCAGGTTGTTCTGGGCCGCCGCCAGGCCGGGCTCCAGCCCCAGGGCCGACCTGAAGCTGGCCTCGGCCGAGCTCAGCTCCCCCCTGGCCTGGAGCGACAGGCCGAGGCTGTTGCGGGCCCTGGCGCTGCCCGGGTGTCTCTCCAGGATGCAGCGGAAGATGGCCTCGCTGGCCTCCACCCGGCCCTGGCCGAAAACCGTCTGGCCCAGGCCCAGGGCCGCCTCCAGGCAGGACGGGTCCAGGGCCAGGACCCTCTGGTACCTGGCCAAGGCCTCCTCCATCCTCCCTTTCTGGGCCAGGACCGCCCCCTGGTGAAGAAGAGCCCTTACCAGCCGAAGCCTGAGACCGTCGGGCGTGGTTCCGCCGAGCTTGGGGCCGCCCCCTTGTCCCTCGGAGGGCCCGATCAGGGCCCGGACTTCGGTCATTGTCCTTCCTTTCCCGCCCACCGATCCTTGAGGCATCCCCGGCCTTTGGGGCGGCGTCTCGGATCGGGTTCGAGTCTCACCTCCTTTTACGGGTCTCTGGCTCTTTTTCTTTAACTTCAACTTCCCGGCTTCCCTTGCCGAATTCTCCCCCAAGGAAGGCTTCCCGGGCCTTCCCCCGCCCCCGCCCCGAGGCCGGAAATTTCATGCTTTCCCGGTTTCGGGGCAAGGTTCTGGAGCCGAAGGCGGCTCCTGCCCTATAATCACCTGGCCATCAGACGATCGTTCCCGGGAACCGGGAAGACCACCCGGCTTGGAGGCGGCCAATGACTTCAGATCCCATCGACCTGCTCTGGAAGCGGACCGAAAAGGAGCCC
>Ga0068714_10003507_pt1 | contig 18516 bp, 15 predicted proteins | sample MTBNYHSulfiMetaG_FD_62988 | JGI IMG/M metagenome (GOLD analysis project Ga0068714, IMG submission 62988) | Enrichment culture microbial communities from rom New York Harbor, USA that are MTBE-degrading - MTBE-NYH (New York Harbor Sulfidogenic)... | ecosystem: Environmental > Aquatic > Marine >... | reverse complement strand
AATTAAAAAGGGGCTTGCAAAATTATGCAAGCCCCTTTTTCTCTCATTGGTGCGCCCAGCAGGAATCGAACCTGCGACCTACGGATTCGTAGTCCGTCGCTCTATCCGCTGAGCCATGGGCGCAAGTTATCGGGTGGGATGTATTCTTAATCCCTTTGCCCTGTTTTGTCAAAGACAAATTACCCCCGTTCCGGCAAACAGGTAGATATGGTTTCAGTTAGGGCCACCTGTTTTTTTCTTATCGTATTGATCCTCAATACGGCATGACCGGCTCATTCAGGTCTTGATGCCGAACCTAGGTAGAATCCACTTATTCAAGGCAAACCAGACAAAGATTATCAACAGAACCGTCAAAAAAAATCTCATAATGTACCCCACACAATTCTTAACACTTTAGCTCTTTGAAACGGTTATTGATGCCGAAAATTCCGATCGCTTTGGGATCGGGGCCAAATCCAAAACTCGAATATCGAAATTCGAAACAAATTCAAATTCCTAATGTCTCAATGTTTAAAACAAAACTACAGCGGAGTCAATTCGTTTTGATAATTCGGGCTTTGATCATTCGATATTGTTTCGGATTTCGTGCTTCGGATTTCGAATTTGAAATCAAGCCACATTGAAAAAACGTAGCATATTTTCAGTCAAACACAAGCTATTAATAAAAATAGGCGGTGGATGTGGGATTTTTTATGGCATGTCATGAAAACCCTCCTCTCTGTCGATAAGTATAAAAGCGCTCGGTCATTATGGAGATAAACAAAATGGACTGGGGATTTTTGCAACCATTAAAAGAACTCTGGCCTCAGCAGTTGCCCGAATTTCTGGACAAAATTGACTGGGAGGCGCTATTCCATAATCCTTATTTCATCGGCCTGGCGGTCATTGTCTTGGCTTATGCACTGTACAAACGAATGTATAAATTTCTGGCCTTAGTTTTTTGCAGCGGCGCCTTCTATTATGCCTCACGCTATGTCGCAACCGGCGGCGAAGATACTGTTCCTCTAAAAAATATTATTTCCTTTATCGGCCTATCTATTGTTATAATAGCCGTCGCCGTCTATTTTTTCTTTATCCGCCCCGAATAAATGAACAAGAAACTTGATGATATTTTCCGAAGGATGTTTGCAGCCTTTGGCCCGCAGCACTGGTGGCCGGGCGAAAGCCCTTTTGAAGTGATGGTCGGCGCCGTTCTGACGCAAAACACCAATTGGGGAAATGTCGAGCGGGCCATAGGCCGTCTAAAGCAGGAAGGGATTCTCTCACCCCAAGCTATCTACGAAATCCCTCTATCGCTGTTATCTTCGTATATCCAGTCTGCCGGCTATTACAATATCAAGGCCGGACGTCTGAAAAACCTCATATCTTTTTTTGTGGAGGAATACGAGGCGGACACAGAGAAGATGTTTGCAGAAGATACGGAGGCCTTGAGACAAAAACTGCTGGTCATAAAGGGCATCGGCCCGGAAACGGCCGACAGCATACTCCTTTACGCCGGACACAAGCCCACGTTCGTGGTAGATGCCTACACCCAAAGGGTAATATCCCGCCATTTATTAATAGCGGAAGACGCCGATTATGAGGAGATTCGGGCCCTTTTTATGGATCGCCTCCCCTGCGATGCCGCCCTTTTCAACGAATTTCACGCCCTCTTTGTAAAACTGGGCAAGACTTACTGCAAAAAGAAGACCCCTCTCTGTCAGGACTGCCCCTTAAATGGGTTATGAAGCATGATCGTTTCATCCCGTCCGGGCCCCAAAGAGACGATCATAATCTTGGTCCCCGTCAGTTCTTCTATACGGCCCAGGTAACCCTTAGTGGCTTTAGGCAGGTCTTCGAGACGGCGGATTCCTGTCAGTTCTTCCGGCCAACCCTTAAGCTCTTCATACACGGGATTAACATTTTCCATAAGGTCGATGCGTGACGGACGATACCTTATGGGTTGCCCCTCGCTCAGGTAATGCGTGGCTATCTTCAACGCGGGGATACCGGTCAGGACATCGAGTTTGGTAATAGCCAGGCCGCTCAGGCCGCTCAACCGGACAGAATCGGAGACCAGCACCGCATCCAGCCAACCACATCGCCGCTTTCGCCCGGTAGTAGCCCCAAACTCTGCCCCCCTCTGCTGAATCCGGTCTCCTGTCGCATCCTCCAGTTCAGTAGGGAAGGGGCCGCTTCCGACGCGGGTGGTATATGCCTTGCAGATGCCGATAACCGCATCGATGCGCGTCGGCCCGATGCCGGCGCCGCAACAGGCCCCGCCTGCTATGGTGTTGGAAGAAGTGACGAAGGGATACGTGCCGTGGTCAATATCCAAGTGCGCCCCCTGTGCCCCTTCAAAAAGGATATGTTTTTTAGCCTTTACCGCCTCGTCCAGGATAATGGAGACATTGGCCGCATAGGGGGCCAGCCTCTCGGCATAAGTCATATATTCATTATATATGCCCTCAACGTCCATGGATTTAATGCCAAGGTACTTCTCCATATAAAAATTCTTCTCTGTCAGAACCTCCGAGAGCTTGGCCCGAAAGGTCGGGCCGTGCAGGATGTCCCCCACCTTGATCCCGCGCCGGGCGATCTTGTCTTCATAACAGGGGCCGATACCCCGGCCGGTTGTGCCTATCTTTTTGCCGCCGGTAAGGCCTTCCCGGCCCTGATCGATAGCCCGGTGATAAGGCATAATAAGATGAGCGGTTTCGCTGAGCAAAAGGTGGCCGGGCTTGATCGGGTGTCCTTTGGCATGCAAACTATCCAGCTCGGCCAGGAGGACGGTCGGATCAACCACAACGCCGTTGCCGATAAGGCACTTTTTTTGGGGATGAAGAATCCCCGACGGGATAAGGTGAAAAATAAATTTCTCGTCTCCCACTACGATGGTATGGCCGGCATTATTACCCCCCTGAAAGCGCACAATAATATCCGCATATTCGGTGAGGAGATCGACGATCTTCCCCTTGCCTTCGTCTCCCCATTGTGTGCCGACAACAATAACATTAGCCATGCAAATCCCCCATATCCGATCTGAAGAGTGTTTAAAGCAAACCAAGGTAGGACTGTAATTTACACAAGGGAAAATGTCAATTTGTAATTATGGCTTATGCGAGCCGGAGGCGGTTGACTTTTTCATGACAGACGTTTAATATCCGTTAATAATTGAGGCTCCTGCAAAAATCGTCACACCGGTAAAAACCGGTGTCCAGAGGTATCTCAATCTGCTTGAAATTACTGGATTCCGGCTTTCGCCGGAATGACAACAACGCCATTTACAAGACTTTTGCAAGAGGCTCACTTATAATGCTTTTAAAAGGGGTAATTCTCTATGCCTGACGGGAGTATCATCCAGATAATCCGCGATGCCGGCCTGATGGTAAAGTTTATTTTGTTGCTGCTGTGCGCCATGTCCGTTGTTACCTGGGCAATTGTCTATAAAAAATTTCTCCTCCTGCGCCGCACCAGGCAGGAATCAAATATTTTTCTGGAAACGTTCTGGAAAAGCCGCACGCTGGCAGATGCCTATATTAATACCAAGAATCTTAAAAATTCGTCTATCGCCGAGGTCTTTCGTGTCGGATATGGGGAGTTACTGAAGTTTGGAAAGCCGGGCAGTGATCCCGAGGTAAAGAACCTGGAAATAAAAAAAATCAGCTCCGGGGGAAACATAGCCTGCATGGAAAACATAGAGCGCGCCCTTCATAAGGCTATTAGTAATGAAATAAGCAGACTCAGCAAGGTACTTTCTTTTCTGGCGACTACCGGCAGCACGGCCCCTTTTATCGGTCTGTTCGGCACGGTATGGGGGATTATGTCTGCCTTCCGCAGCATAGGATTGCGCGGCTCTGCCAATCTGGCCACGGTTGCCCCTGGAATCTCGGAAGCCCTGATTGCCACGGCTGCCGGCCTGGCCGCAGCCATACCGGCTGTTATAGCCTTTAACTATTACGTTAATATCATCCGTAAGATAGAATCGGATATGCAAAGTTTTGCCAATGACTTTTCAAATCTTGTAGAAAGGGAATACATACACCGCCCGGCGGGGAGAAGCGGAGCTGCCAGGGGTTCTAAAAAGGAGGATTAATCGTATGGAACTGGGCGATAATGACAAAAGACTCCTTTCAGAAATTAACGTAACCCCTTTTGTAGATGTAATGCTCGTACTCCTGATAATTTTTATGGTGACTGCGCCCATGATGATTCAGGGCATGGACGTGGAATTGCCGAAGACCACCGCACGGGCTATAGATAATAAAGAGGAAAACATAGTTATAACCATCGATAGACATAAAGATATCTTTGTTAATAATGCCCGGATACCACAGCCTCAAATTAAGAAGTACATGCAGCATCTTAAGGAGACGGCAACAGGCCGCGAGGTACTGCTCAGGGCCGACCGGTCTGTCCCCTATGGCCTCGTGGTGGAGATTATGGCCCAAATAAGGGCAGCGGGCATTGAAAAACTGGGTATGGTGACAGAGCCTTTAGAAGAAAAAAGATGAACCCATGGTCAATATGTGACGATAGAACCTCGCCGCGGGAATGGACTTACCCGCTGATCTTCTCTCTGGTTTTGCATCTCCTTATATTCGTGCTGGCCGTGCTTCCCATAACTCTTTTCCCGCGACGTTATAATTTTACACCTGTTTACAGCGTACGCCTGGTTGGCGCTCCTTTGCCGGCCAGGTACCCCGTTCAGTCTGAATCTGTGAGCGCCAAGGATACAGGCGTTGAGGCTGCGGGGAAAAAGGTTGTCAATGTCGATAAAAAGATATTAACCAACGAGAGGTTATCGCGACAATATGAAGAAAAGATAAAGTCCCTGGCCTTAAAACGCGAAAGTGGGCAGAGAAAAGAGAGACAACGTGAAGAATATCTTAAAACCGCCATGGACAGGTTAAGAAAACAGGCCGGACAGCAGGGCTCTCCGGATATGAAAAAAGCGCTGGCCGGTATTCGGGAAAAGATCGGCCGGGAGGGCGGAGCAATTGAGGCGCGGACGCCGGTCGCCGGCGGCAGTGAACAGGCCGGTGCATCCATTTTGAATATATACTTAGGGCTGGTTTGGGATAAAATAAGCAGCAACTGGGTGATTCCGCCAAATCTGTTAAGATATAAAAATCTGGAGACGATCGTCGTGGTGCGTATTTATAAGAACGGGGGCATCGGAAGCGTCTGGCTGGAAAAGAGTTCCGGGGATACCTACCTGGATAATTCTGCCATTCGTGCGGTGCATCTCTCCAGCCCGTTTTCACCTTTACCGCCGGAGATAGGAGAATCGGTTCTGGAGATAGGCATCCGGTTTCGTCCAAGTGATCGGGGATAATCTGCATGGCACATAAACTTAAATATCTTATAGCCCTTATGCTCGCCGGATGGTTGTTGGCCGCGGGCCATGCCTGCGCCAGGGTTTACATAGACATCACCTCGGGTCAAACCCGGAAAATTTCTATTGCAGTCCCTTATTTTCGTCCGCTGACCGGGGTGACGGACAGCCTGGGGACAGGTAAAAAATTCTCTGATACCCTTACTCGTGCCCTTGTCTTTCACGGCATTTTTACCGCCATTGATCCGGACATTTACGGCGGCGGTGATGCCTCCGATTGGAGCGCCTTGGGGGCCGAATTTGTTATTAAGGGCGACTTTAAAAGCGTCGGTGACCGGCTGGTGCTTGAAATGGTGCTGATCGATGTGGCAGAAGGCAAGATAGCCCTCGGTCGTCGCTACGAAGGGGAAATGATAAATTATCGGGCCATGCTCCATCGCTTCTGTGATCTGGTTATTCAGGTCCTGACCGGCGAACCCGGCATAAGCCAGTCTAAAATAGCCTTTGTATGGGCCAGGGATGGCCATAAAGAGATATATGTGGCCGACTTTGACGGAGAGAATGCGCGCCGTATCACCTCGGAATGTTCTATCGTCCTTTCTCCAAGGTTTTCTCCCGATGGGGAGGAGATGGTTTACACCTCTTACCGGGAGGGAAGACCGATCCTTTACATTAAAAATATCTATACCGGGAAAAGCCGGCGACTGGCAGACTTTAAGGGTATCAATGTCTCGCCGGCCTGGTCTCCGGATGGTAAATTCCTGGCGGTTGCGCTGACCAAAGACGGGAGCAATTCGCAGCTTTATCTTATCGATCGCCAGGGCAGTATTATCCGGCGTTTGACCAATAACTGGGGAATAAACGTCTCGCCCACCTGGTCTCCGGATGGTAAACAATTAGCCTATGTCTCTGATTCCTCCGGCGCGCCGCAGATATACATCCTTGACCTGCAAGGTATGCATACGCGCCGCCTGACCTTTGCCGGATCTTATAACACGGCTCCGGACTGGTCGCCCCGCGGTGATTGTATCGTTTACAACGGCATGAAAGGCCGGCATTTTGACATCTATACCATTGATGTCCAAAGCGGCAGGGTAACACAATTGACCGGTAACGCCGGGAATAACGAATGTCCCTCCTGGTCGCCGGACAGCCGGCAGATAGTCTTCAGTTCCACCCGGGGCGGGGAGACGCAGCTTTTTGTCATGTTTTCCGATGGCAGCGGCCAGCGCAGGATTATAAACAGCGCGCGCCCGGGCGCATCTGCGACCGGCGCGCAGACACAACCTTGCTGGTCACGCCGGCTTAACTGAAAGGGGTACAACATTATGAGATGGTTCGCTTTTGTCTTTATGGGTATGGTAATGATCCTGAGCGCCTGCGCCGTGCAGGAAGATGTCCTCATATTAAATGATAAGATCAATGTCTTGAGCAGGCAGACAGGCGAAGTCTATAAAGAGATCAGCGACCTGCAAGAGCAGGTCTCTAAGATGAAAGAAGGACTGAGAAGCATGGACACAGTCAAGTCTGTGGAAGTTATAAGCAAAAAACAGGCCGATATGGGGATACAGCTTGAGGATATCAAGATGGAGCTGATGCGCCTGCAGGACAGGATAGAGCGGCAGGAAAATCGCTGGCAGGAGTTAACAGGCCGGAGTGAGGCGGAAGATAAGGTCTTAGCCGAAAAGATGCAAAAACTCTCTGACCAGATAAACAGTCTTCAGGCCAGGATAGGCGTTCTGGAGAAAAATGTTTCACATGAGGATAAGTCTGCCGGTAAAGAGGTAAAAAGCGATACACCGGCAGTGACCGGGCAGGCGGTTACCATAGAAAAGACAAAGATAAAAGCCCGGAAATCGGCAAAGGAAGATTATGATGAGGCCTACAAGCTTTATAAAGAAAATGCGTACAGGCAGGCTATAGAGAAATTCAGGACTTTTTTAAAGGAATACCCTGATTCTGAATTGTCCGGCAATGCCGGGTACTGGCTTGGAGAATGTTATTACCAGCAGGAGCGCTACGAAGAGGCCATCCTGGAATATGAAAAGGTCGTCCGTGAACATAAAGGGCCTAAGGTTCCCGCCGCCCTGCTGAAACAAGGGCTGGCCTTTCATCATCTCGGGGACACAAAAACGGCCAGGTTCCTCATGGAAAAATTGCTCGAAGAATATCCCAAGAGTGAGCAGGCCGAGGCAGCGCGCGCTAATCTAAAAAAATGGGGGGAAAAGTAAGGTAACTACTCAGGTTGTCAGGTTCACGGTTCACGGTTGGCTACTTTTCGCTTCTCCTATCAATCTTCATCGCTCTCTAACCTTGAGCTGTGAACCTTGGAACTTTGAACCTGAATAGTTATAAAGTAACTGTTTCTGGAGGCTGATAGAAGGCCCATAACCCATGATCCAAAAAGACCTGTACGACATCCTGGGGGTAAAACCCGAGGCCACGGATGAAGAGATCAAAAAGGCCTACCGCAAGCTGGCGCGCAAGCACCACCCGGATGTCAACCCCGGTGATAAAGAGGCAGAGGCAAAATTTAAAGAAATCAGCGAGGCCTACGATATCCTCAGCCGGCCGGAAAAAAAGGCCGAATATGACCGTCTGAGGAGCGCTGCTTCTTCCTACAGCTATACCTATCCGGGCGGAGAGAGGGTATTTGATTTCGGCCGGTTTACCTCGGAGTCCGGAGGGGGTTTCAGTTCTATCTTTGAAAATCTCTTTGGAGAAAAGGCTTCTTATCGCCCCCAACCAATGCGGGGGGATGACCTTTATACTGTTCTGGAAGTGGGATTCCGCGACGCAGTTTTTGGGACAAAAACCCAGGTTAGCCTGGCTCAAGAGGAGCCATGCAAGAAATGCGCAGGGAACGGCATTGATCCCTATAGCGGCGAGACATGTCCTGATTGCAAAGGGAGCGGGCAAAAAGCGAGCCGGAAAGGAGCGGTGCATGTAGTTACGACCTGCGGCCGTTGCGGCGGCAGCGGGCGTATCGGCACAAAGGCTTGCCCGGTTTGTCACGGGATGGGCATGATGAGGACAGAGAAGCGCTTTGACGTGCACATACCTCAAGGAGTGGATAACGGCTCCAGGATCAGGCTGGCCGGTAAGGGATATCCCGGATATAATGGCGGCCCGCCAGGCGATCTTTACATTGAAATCAAGGTTAGACCCGATCCTGTATTCCGCCGTGAAGGGAATAATATCCAGGTTAAGACTACGGTTGATCTTTTCACGGCTGTCCTCGGAGGAAAGGTCTCTGTGGATACACTCTATGGGCGGGTAGAGATGACCGTGCCGCCCGGGACGCAAAACGGGCAGAGATTTCGGCTCAAAGGAAAGGGCGTGCCTGCGCTCAAAGGAGGAGCACGGGGGGATCAATTTGTCGAGATTGAGGTGGCTATTCCCCGCCACCTGGATAGCCGTTCAGAGGCCCTGTTCCGCGAGCTTAAAGAGAACATGGCGGTCAAAAAAGGGGGCGGCAGATAAGAAATGCGCATTTATACTATAACCGAGGTAGCGAGACGGCTGGGGATTCGCACCCGGACCATACGTCTTTATGTGTGTGAAGGGCTCCTGCAGCCTGAGAAGGAGTCCGGCCGTTTCGTTTTTACAGAGAAAGATATGGAAGAATTGGCCAGGATTGTACGCCTGCATCAGGACCTGGATGTAAATACGGCCGGGATTGAGGTAATTCTCGAGATGCGGAGAAAGATACTCGCCTTGCAAAAACAGATAGAACACCTGACTGAAGGAGTAGAAAAGGAACTCCAGGCCAGAATTAAGGACTATTTAGCAGAATCTAATAAACTACCTGCCCGTCCGTTTAGAAAAGATATAATCAAAATCACAGTGCAAGAAGAAAGTGATTGAACAGACCGCTTCCCATCCTGCTTACCGCCTTTGTCACCGGTCTGGTCTTAAACCCTCATCTGCCGTTTAGGGATGGAATGAACTTCGCCTTGGGGGCAGTTTCAGCCCTTGTGGCCGTCCTGTTTTATTCGAGTTATCTCGCCCCGGATAAGAGACCGGGAAAGGGCAGTCTCTTACTGTCCTGCCTGCTTTTTGTGTGTCTGGGTTATCTCCATGCCGGGGCCTTTTCGCCAGAGCAAAATACGCCCCGGGGCCTTTTGTCCCTGGCTGACGGACGTAGTGTACGTCTGGCCGGTGTCCTGGAGAAGATGCCGGTCTTTTTGCCCGACCAAACCGAATTGTTGGTCAGGGCCGAACAATACCTTGGCCGGGAAGAAATACGGTCCGTAAGCGGACGTATTCTCGTGCGTTTAAAGGACAGACCGCGGGCCAGGCTTTCTTGCGGCGATCGGCTCTTATGGATGTGCAGTCTGCGCCCGGTAATTAACTTTAAGAATCCAGAGGGGTTTGACTTTGAGAAGCACATGGCCCTCAGAGATGTTTACGTTACCGGTTGGGTCTCTGACCCGCAGCTTCTGACGGTTATTGGCCGCAGTAGAGGTCTTTCCTTCTCCGGCCTCATTGAAGGCGCCCGTTTGCATATCCAGGACTTTCTGGATAACCATGCCACCCCGTTAGCGGCCTCTTTATACAAGGCCCTTCTCATCGGCGAGAGGGGCAGTATCCCCAGACCCGTACAGGAGGCATTTACCCGTGCCGGGGTGACCCACATTCTGGCCATTTCCGGCCTGCACATGGGCATGGTGGCCGGGGTTACCTATGCCCTTGGCATGTGGCTGATAAAGCGTTCCCCTTACCTGCTCCTGAGATTTTCAGCCTTCAAAATAGCCGCCTTTTTTTCTATCCCCATAGTCCTGTTCTATGGGGCCATGGCCGGCATGTCTCCCCCTTCTACCCGGGCCATGGTCATGGTATCCGTGTTTCTGGCTGCTGTCCTACTGGGCCGGCAGTGGGATATTTACAATAACCTGGCCATAGCTATGTGGGCCATCTTGCTTTTTTCGCCCGCAGCGCTTTATGCCCCCTCCTTTCAGCTATCGTTTATCGCCGTATTCTCCATAGTCTTCTTCTACCCCCGCCGGCAGGATTGGATCGGCAGAAAAAGGGAGAACCCTTTGGCCAGGCTGCGTCCGCGGCCTTCCCCGTTTGTGGATAAGTTATGGGGCCTGTTTTTGATATCGGCCATCGCTACTCTGGGTACGGCGCCGATCGTGGCCTATCACTTTCACCGGCTGTCTATTGTCGGTCTCTTATCCAACGTTATTGTGGTCCCCCTGGTAGGTATGCTGCTATTGCCTCTGGGGCTTGTTTCCGTTGCCCTGTCACCCCTCTCCCTGAAACTGGCGGACGTATTTCTGCAGGCAGGCTCTCTGATCCTTACCGCGATGGTGAAGATTATTGATTTTTTTGCGGCCTGGCCGTTTTCTTCTCTATGGGTAGCGCCGCCCTGCCTGTTTGAAATACTCCTTTTTTATGCGGGGGTACTGCTTATTACTATGGCCTCCCGCCGCAAGGCATTCAGATGGTGCGGCCTGGCCTGTCTATCCATAATTCTCGTGGTAAAAATGGTCGGCGCTTATCAGCAAAACCATTCTGATATGCTCAGGACCACCTTTCTGGATGTCGGTCAGGGGAATGCCGCGCTCGTGCAATTCCCCGGTGGAAAGAACATGATTATCGATGGAGGCGGGACCCTGAGCGGCCGGTTTGACATCGGCGAGCGGGTGCTGGCGCCTTTTTTGAGGACGAAGGGGGTTTGGACTATAGACTACCTGGTGCTTACCCATCCTCATCCTGATCACATAGGCGGCCTTATCTTTTTGCTGGATAACTTTAAGGTCAAAGAGGTCTGGGCGAATGGAGACCGGGTAGAGACAGAGGCCTTTGTCCGCTGGCAACAAGCGATCTCGCATAAAGGCATCCCTCACCGGGAATTTAAGATGGACAGCCGCTCCCCTTTTAATATCAATGGCGTTATGGTCGATGTCTATGGCCCGTCCGGTGATATGGCGGCGGCGGGCGGGCAGGACGTTCTTCTCAACCGCCGTTCTCTGGTACTCAGAATCAGTTATGGCCGCAGACGCCTTCTTTTCCCCGGTGATATCGACGCATGCAGGGAGAATGAGCTGTCGCAAAGGGATTATTTCCTTAAATCCGATGTCCTTCTTGCCCCCCATCATGGTAGTAATACATCGAATACACCGGACTTTATCCGGGCCGTGGCCCCCGATGCGGTCGTCTTCTCCGTGGGGCGGTTCAACCGTTTCTCTTTTCCCCATAGGAATGTGCTGGAAAGATATGTGGATCAGGGTTGTTCTATCTACCGGACAGACCGGGACGGGGCGATCACCTGCCTCACGGATGGCCATGATCTTCAAATCGAACCTTTCTCCCGCTAACGTATCTTCCTTGCAAGAAAAATATTCAAAGCAGGTCTCGGTTTCTTTTCAATTTTCTCTAAAGGTGCAGGGATAACATACCGAATATTGTATGTGGACGAGGAAATGTATGTGACGGGCAAGTTGTTCCCCCAATTCCCAAAAGGAGGGGGGTGATGCTAAACAGAATATGCCATTTTCCTTATCCATCAGCGTTCCCACTTACTTCTGCATTTCGGAGTTCCGGCGAAAACAAAGAAGCAATTGAAAAGGAAAACGTTTTTTCATTTGCGTATGCTTCAAAAACGGCCAACAAGCGTGAAAAAGTACTTCAAACATCCAAAGATTTCTTATGCAGTGTAATCGCCTACTTTATTGCCGGGGTAATAAGGGGTTAAAAATGGGCAACAGATTGAAAACAATAACTTTCATCTTAATAATTATTTTCGCTATGGTACTGCTTGTTCCCACAATCATGACTGCTTCACAACCAAGCGATACCGTTTCTAAATCGGGAGGCATAAAAACGGCAATAGTCACACTGATTGATTTGAATAACGACGGTATAAAAACTAACCACTATGGTGACGGAGCATATTTTGATCAAGATGCCAACGGCTTTGCTGAGAGAACAGGATGGCCCTCAAGCGACGATGGCCTTCTTATTTTAGACATAAACAATAATGGAATAATAGACAACGGCGGAGAGGTCTTTGGAGAATATATGAATATCAACGGCAAAGGCGCATCATCCGGGATTCTCCTATTGAAAGAACTTGATCAGAACAGAGATAGTAGAATAGACAAAAAAGATGCCATTTTCCATCAATTACACATATGGCAGGATGTTGACGGAGATGGGTTCAGCTCCTCTAATGAGTTGCATCCCTTGAGTGACTTTAACGTAAAAGCGATAGTTTTAAACTGCAAGGAGATGAACAGTGTTGATCCCCAAGGCAACACCCTGATCAGGTCTTGCACATATGAAAAAACTGATGGCGAGACAGGGATAATTGGTGATTCCATGGTGAAGCGAGATACCGCCTTTACGATTGGGAGCAGATGGGAGGATGTACCGGAAGATATAAGGTCGCTTCCAGATCTGCAGGGTTATGGTAATGTCCATGACCTCCATCAGGCAATGACAATGGATAAAAGCGGAAAATTGAAACAACTTGTCAGGATGTTCATTATTGAAGGAAGACCTTTTGCACGCACTGCGATCATGGAACAAATACTGTCCACTTGGGCAGGAGTAGATACTATCAATCCTGACGTGAGAGGGCCTTATATCGATGCCCGCAGATTAGCTATTCTAGAAAAATTTTTCGGGGATGAATTCTGGGGTAATGCAAATATGTCAAGGAATCCTCATCAAAGTGCATCTGCCCTATTAAATGAAGCGTTTTATGGTATGTTTGAAATGTTCTATGCACAGCTTTTGGCACAGACACATCTAAAAGACCTCTATTCTGATATTAGTTATTCGTGGGATGATGCAAAATTCAATGTGAAAGGGGATATGAAAAAGGCGGTAGAGAAAATACAGAAAGTAATTTCGGATGACGAAGATAAAGGAAAAGCATTATTAAAAGAGTTCGACAGAAGCATAAAAGGGTTTCAAGCAGAAGACATGCTCGGATATGATGAGCTGTTAAAAACCTTCTCAACATATGGTAATAATTTTTCATGCATTGGCCCTGAGAAAAAGCTTATCGGCGACAATAAAGACAATAAAATTTATGGTACATCAGACCCTGATTACATAGATGCCGGCGATGGTAATGATTGTGTTACTGGTGGTCTATGTGATGACAAAATATACGGAGGAAATGGATATGATACTTTATATGGAGATAAAGATAATGACATCCTAGACGGTGGACCTGGGAGCGATTATTTATATGGAGGTCCCGGAGACGACATTTATGTATTTGGAAGAGGTCATGAAAAAGATTTTATTGGGGATAGGGGTAAAAATGCTGTTCGCTTAACAAAGGATACGAAACTCGGCGATCTTGAGTTTTTCTGGAGATTAAATAAGATATCAAATAAAAAAGACCTTGTAGTAAAAATAAAAAACACTCGGGACCGATTATATCTCCTGGAGTGGGAAAAAGATGGCGTTTACACTGTCGAAAAGTTTATTTTTCCCGATGGCACGTTTTTGACGCCCGCCGATGTAGCAAAAATAGCGAAAGATAACTACCAAGAAGATTTTCAGACAACACCCTACGCCACTGATCCCCTGAAAATTAGAAATTATGTTTTGTCAGTATCCCTGTGTCTGTTAATAGTCGCACTTTTTCTTAAATTTATTAGAAGAAAAAACAAGACGAAATGATAGTCCGTGTCAGCCTGCCGATTGCAGGGGAGAGCAGTGGATAGGATAGTCGCGGTAGGAATGCCTGTTACCAATTAAAGTCCCGCTCCAATTTCCCGATAAGAAAATTAAGGGAGTTTATGTAATCAATCTACTTTAATAAGGATAAGGCGATTGTGACTCAGGGGGAAATGAAACAGGATTTGGTAAAGGATGCAGGAACATACTGGCCCGCCAAAAAATTTTTGGGTATGCTTGTGAACTTGTGCACATAATTATCTCTCAAGCACCTAATATATCATTATCTTTGCGCCGTTGCGGTGAACAAACACGAAAGGAGGAGATGTGAATGAAAATTACAAGGCGTAACTTTTTAAAGGTATGCGGTGGTACCGCCGCAGCCTGCGGGCTTTCCAATTTGGGCATCCCGAATGTGGTGCAGGCCCTGGAGAAGGCCTTGGCGGGCAATCCTCCGGTGATATGGCTTCAGGGCTCAGGTTGTACCGGATGCTCTGTCTCCCTCCTCAATTCCGTCGAACCGGATATTGCCGCCGTCCTGCTCAAGATAATCAGCCTGAAATTCCATTCCACGGTAATGGCTGCCCAGGGCGAACTGGCCATGGATAAGATGTATAAAGTGGCGGAGGATTATGCCGGAAAGTTTTATCTGGTAGTCGAGGGTTCTATACCTACCAAGGAACGCGGCCGGTTCTGTATGGTCGGCGAACGTCAAGGGCGTGAAATTACGATGCTGGATGCTACCATTGAGATAGGTAAAAAGGCCGCGGCAACTCTGGCCTTTGGCACCTGCGCCTCTTTTGGCGGTATCCCGGCGGCCAAACCCAATCCCACCGGAGCAAAACCGGTTACCGCTATCTTCAAGGAAAACGGGATAAAAACGCCGGTGGTTAATGTCCCTGGTTGTCCGCCGCATCCGGATTGGATGGTAGGAACTATTGCCTATGCACTGACCAAAGGCATTCCGCCTCTGGATGAATATAGGCGCCCCACGCTGTTCTTTGGCAGCACGATCCATGATAACTGTCCCTATCGTAAGTATTATGAAGAGGGAAAGTTTGCCGGGTCCTATGGCGAAGAAGGCTGCCGCTTGAAGCTCGGGTGCAAAGGGATGGAGACCTATGCCGATTGCTGGCAACGTCAGTGGAACAACAAGGTCAACTGGTGTGTGCGGAACGCCATCTGTATCGGCTGCGTACAGCCGAATTTCTGGGATGAGATGGCCCCGCTCTATGAACAGACCACAGGCTGAAAGGAGGGATAAGACATGGGAAAAAAGATAGTAATTGACCCGGTAACGCGGATTGAAGGCCACTTAAAGATAGAGGTCGAGGTCAAGGACGGAAAGGTAATTGATGCCCACAGCACCGGCGCCCTCTTCCGGGGATTTGAGATAATCCTAAAAGACAGAGACCCGCGTGATGCCTCTCAGATCACACAGCGCATATGCGGCGTCTGCCCTACTTCTCATGCCAGCGCCTCGGTCAGGACCCTGGATTCTGCCTTCAAGGTGAAACCCCCAAAGAACGGCCGGGTGTTGCGCAATATTATCCTTGGCTCTGACTATGCGTGGGATCATGTCCTTCATTTTTATCATCTGGCCGCCCTTGATTATGTCAAGGGACCGGGAACCGAACCTTTTGTCCCCCGTTATGACGGGGATTACCGGCTGGATGAAAAAACAAACCAGGTGGCGGTTAACCAGTATCTTGAGGCCCTTAAGATAAAGGCCCTCGGCCATGAACTGACCGCCATGTGGGGCGGCAAAGGGCCCATCGTCCAGGGCATGGTCGTGGGTGGAGCCACGGCCATACCCACCAGGGAAGAGATCTCCGGGTACAAGGAACGAGCCGGGAAGGTTATAGATTTCATTGCCAATACTTATCTGCCCACGGTCTATCTGATAGGCGGGGCATATAAAGATCTGTTTAACGTTGGCACGGGTTGCAAAAACTTCCTGTCTTACGGGGTCTTTCCCTTGGACGACAAGGAAAACGCCTTTCTCTTAAAGCGTGGCGTCTATACCAATGGTAAGGATTACCCGTTAGACGTGAAAAAAATCAAGGAGTTTGTGTCCCATTCCTGGTATGACGATCGCACCACCGGGAAGAACCCTGCGGAAGGAGAAACCATACCGCTACCCGGCAAAAAGGGCGCTTACTCCTATATCAAGGCAGCCCGGTATAAGGGAATTCCGCATGAGGTCGGGCCGCTGGCCAGGATGTGGATAACCAACCCGGTGCTGAGCAAACAGGCCAATAGATTCCTCGGCATTGATGAGGCAAAGGATGTGCGCATGCGGGATATTGGTGAGAAGGCCTTTTCCATCATGGGGCGGCACGTGGCCCGGGCGGAAGAATGCTATCTGGTAGCCAAGGCCCTTGGACAGTGGTTGGATGAATTGATTCCAGGCGAGTCAGGTGTTATCATGAAACCCGTTCCCAAGTCCGGTCAGGGATTTGGTCTAAGTGAAGCGCCCAGGGGATCGGTCGGCCACTGGATCAAGATTAATAATAGCAAGATAGCCCAATATCAGGTGATTGCGCCTACTACCTGGAATGCCTCGCCCCGTGACGATAAAGGACAGAGGGGGCCGATTGAAGAGGCCCTTATCGGGACTCCGGTGCCGGATCCGGAAAATCCATTTAATGTGGTGCGGGTCATACGTTCTTTTGACCCGTGACTGGGTTGTGCCGTGCACGTGTTGCACGTCGATACCAATAAGGCTTACGAGATCAGGGTCAGCTAATACCCTGCTCGCTTGCGGGCATAGGAATGGCTGCCGGCGGCAGACAGAACCGCCGGCAGCCATTTTTTTACCGGCGTCCCATTCTTCCCCTTCATTCAAATTCCAGTACACCGAATGATTGGGGTAGATGGAAATTCGGTTTTGGGTAATCAACCGGCGACCAGGTCAGCCAGTGCGGATGTGAAGTGTTGTCGGCACACTTGTAGAAATTTGCTCGCCACAAAGCGTGTGGCTTTGGGGCGCTCACCTGGCAGTATCTTCTCAACAAGGCTATTGGGATCGAGTATTCAACGGTCCATGTGACGGGTTCCTGGATTTCCTGGTCTATAATGCGCGGCAACGAATGCGTTTTTATTATTTTGTCACAGTCACTCTTGGGGATCTTAAACATCCCTTTTTTTAACCCCGGGTGGAAATGGAAAAGCATGGTACCGCCGCAATTCATCTCAAGGTTAAAGTAGCCTTTGGACACATCAGAATCCGGTGTGAAGAAGAATTCAACACAACTATCCCCACAGACACTATCTTGATGCTCTGAGGCTATTGCCCGAACGTATCTGTCTTCGACTCGGAACATCACGTAGATAGCCATGTCATCGTAGGCGATCTTCACCTCCGTCTTTGGAAAATGGCCGGGCTTTTCACCCATGTAGTTCCGGATCAGTTCGGGCGGAATCTCTCGCCATGGCGGCTTGCTCCAATCTGTACCGGCCTTCGGAGGATTTGTCAGTCTTGTTACTATAGCAATCATTAAGTAATTAAGGGGACGTCCGTGAAATATTAACTTTCCAGTAGTTTATTTTGAAGGTTTTGTTCATGGACAAGAGCCTGTCCACGAACTGCCGCCTTGCTGACCGCCGACGGGGTTATATGCAGACTTCTAGCAACAGAGGCACAACTCTCGCCCAGTTCTCTTGTAGCCAGATAACAAAATACCGCGCGAGGCCTCGCCAACCCCTGAGCTTTGCTTCTCATTCTTAAATCCTCGCCATCAACCCCATAATGATCGGCCACCCTCGACAGCAATTTCCTCATATCCATCCCTTGGCTTTTAAGCAAAGTGCGCCTTTCAAAATGCTCGTTCGCCTTCTCTAAAGCTTCTTGAACGAATCCCGAGTCTCCCAATATCCGCTCATCGGCTTTGACCCTTATCTGCTTTGTCCGGAGAGACTTCAAGGCCGACCAACCACCAAGTGAACGGATCAGCCCTCCTCCTATTAATTCCGGACGGCGGCCCATATTGACCCCCGCCTCAATAAAGGCCCTGTATCTCCTGCGGGCCGAAATAAGTTTCTGACCAAAATATCCAAGCACATATCCTGTATTCTGCCATGAGTTCTTTCGCTTTCCTAAAATAACACTATGCCCGGAGTAGGGATACCTGTCCAGTCCACCCACATCGGAAACAATTTTAGCCCGAAGCGGGTTCAGGTGGATATAACGGACCAGTTCCAGAAGATAAGGGTCTTCCTGACATAAAATCGATTTATAGCGATTTTGAAAAAGTTGTCCATGACGTCTGTGCCGTCTGTTAAATTGCTGGGCATACCCGGTCAATACCCTTCTCATCACTGTAGCAATGGGGACTAAACCGGTGCTCAGCAGCAGGTGAACATGATTAGGTATCAAGGCCCAGGCATAGCACTGAGTGGAGGTTTCTGAAAGGACATTGCCGAGCCGGTGCAAAAGGTTGTCCCTATCCTGGTCGTCTCTGAAGATGGTCTTCTTTTCGATGCCTCTTATAATTATGTGATGCAATGCACCAGGGGCATCAATACGAGCTTTGCGCGGCATGGTGGCTTTT
>Ga0068714_10003506_pt1 | contig 18516 bp, 18 predicted proteins | sample MTBNYHSulfiMetaG_FD_62988 | JGI IMG/M metagenome (GOLD analysis project Ga0068714, IMG submission 62988) | Enrichment culture microbial communities from rom New York Harbor, USA that are MTBE-degrading - MTBE-NYH (New York Harbor Sulfidogenic)... | ecosystem: Environmental > Aquatic > Marine >... | reverse complement strand
GATGCAACGGAGTGCCAAAGACCGCCGCCGCGATGATCAGCAGCACGAGTGCAACGATGCTCAGAAGCGCGCCGACGCCGTGCGTGACCGCGCTGAATATCTCCTCGCCGAGCGAGTACTGCTGCGGGGGCTTGGGCCGTGCGGCCTTCTCGGCCTCGGCGGCGGACGTCTCTGCAGAACCCTCTTCGTGCTTGACCACGGAATCCCCTCTCGGGATGACAAGCTGCGATGGACACGCCTGGCGCCTGCCCACGCATCGGCCGCTGCGGTTGTCTTGTCGGCCAACAGGACACACTATACCCTGAGTGCCTGACCGAGAGCCTCCCGAAAGGTCAACACATGTGCGAGTTCTGCGTTCAGCATGGCGACGGCAAGAAGTGGTACCTCGAGGCGGGCAACTACGCGTACGACCTCTCGCACGATCTCGAGCGCCGCGAGTACATGGTTGACTTCGTGCAGGGCTTCGACGCGAGCATGCGCCGGAACTCGAAGCTGCTCGACCTCGCCAAGGCCGCCCCCAAGCCGATCCGCTCGGCGTTCAGGTACTTTGCCGAGCCGCGCCAGATGCGCAGCCACTGGGGCCAGCCGGTGCCGATCGAGGAGATTGAGCAGATCTTCGACATGACGACCTCGATTGTCCAGCTGCCGTGCGTGTGCCGGCACTTTGCCCGCAAGCCCGAGCGCGGCTACTGCCTCGGCGTCACGGTGAACCCGATGGACGATGTCCTAGAGGAGGCGTTTGCCGGGTTTGCCGACGGCCCGGACACGTCCAAGTTCCAGCGCCTCACGCGCGAGGAGGCGCTCGCGCTGCTTCGCCGGACCGAGCGTGAAGGCCTCATGCACTCGGTGTGGACGTTCAAGACGCCGTTCATCGCCGGGATCTGCAACTGCAACCTGCAAAGCGGCTGCATGGCGATGAAGACGACGCTCGACTGGGAGTACAAGACGATGTGGCGCGGCGAGTACCGCGCTGTTGTGGATGAGACCGCGTGCACTGGCTGCGGCGCGTGCGCCACGCGCTGCCCGTTCTCGGCGATCACGATCTCGCCCGCACATGTGGCCGAGATCGGCCCGGACGCGTGCTACGGCTGCGGGATCTGCCGCTCGGCATGCGGGCGGAAGGCGATCGTGCTGGTGGATCGGGGCGAGGGCGGGGCGAGGGTGGTCTGGTAGGGGAACTGCAGGACACGACAGGAGTCCTCCCGGCGTCTGCCGAGAGGACTCCTGTCTTCAGTTGGCGCCGGCTACACCCACGCCTCCTCGGCGGCCGCCAGCTTGCCGGCCTGCCTGCCAAACGTCAGCGTCTGCGCAACACCACCGCCGTAGTAGAGGCCCTCTTGCTCGCACAGTGAGCCGCAGCACGTGCCGACGGCGTAGAGCCCCGCGATGACCGCGCCATCCTCATTGAGCACGTGCGAATCGGCGTCAACCGCGATGCCGCCGTAGGTCGTGTAGTGGCGCGGGCGCATGCGCACGGCATAGAACGGCGGCGTGGCGATCGGCTGGCAGTTCCGGATCTGCTTCTCGAAGTCCGCGTCCGCACCGGAGGCAACGAATCCGTTGTACCGCTCCACTTCGGCGGCCAGAACATCGGCCGGGACCTGCATGTGGGCAGCCATCGCCGTCCAGTCGGAGGCCTCGTAGAAGAGCTGATCGCCCATGGCCGCGCCGAGCATCCAGTCGTGCAGCTGCGTGCTGCTATCGAAGACGTAGAAGGCCTCGTGGTACTTCTGGCCCGCGATGCCGTCGCCGACCCACTTGTATCCCAGGCTCTCGGACATGAAGCGCTTGCCGTCGTAGTTGATAAGGATGCCCGGCATGTCGCTGATCGGCACGGTCCCTTCAATACCGCCGAAGTAGCCCTGGGTATTCGTGTAGCCCATGGACTCGGTCAGCGCCTCGTACGTCATCCAGTGCGTGCCGAGGTCCATGTCGGCCCAGGCGCCACCGATCTTCTTGACCATGAGATGACCGTCGCCGGTGTTCGTGACGCAGCCGCCGCAGAACGTGGAGCTTGCGGCTCCCTCGATGTAGCGGGCCATGAGTGCCATGTTGGCGTTGAAGCTGCCGGTTGCAAGCACGACCGCCTTGTTCGCCTTGATGACCAGCGGGGTGTCCGCTCCGTCATAGGCTCTGACGCCGATGACCCGGCCGTCGTCGTCGGTGATGAGGTCCCAGACCATCGTCTCGGTCAGCGTCTCAACGCCGAGCGCCTCGGCCTTTGCCTGCAGGGGCGGGATCAGGCCGGTGTTGGCGGGATACCACTGGCGCGGGCCTTGCGTGTTCCACTGCGGCTGCGGATACCATCCCTCGCTCTGCCAGCCCGCCGTCATCTACTCGATCTGGGCCTCCGTCTGCATCCATTCGTAGGTCTCCGGGTTCAGCTCGAGCTGACGGGTGGAAAGCGGGAACTCCGCAGGGAGCTCAACGCCCTGCTTGCCTTTCTCCGTCCATTTGTGACTGGCCTTCCAGTCCGTCATGTACGCGTCAATCGTGTCGTCAACGCCCGAGTCCTGCTTGGCCCTGGCCGGCCAGATGCCGATGAAGCACTGCGCGCTCATGGCCGTGTCGCCGCCAACCCTCCCGGCCTTCTCAAGTAGCAGCGCCGTCGACCCGGCTTCCCGTGCGGCGCATGCAGCCATCAGCCCGCCGCCGCCGGCGCCCACCACAACCACATCCACTTCCCTGTCCCACTTCGTCGGCACACCTGCCGAGGCACTAGAACCGTCCGTCCCACTGCATGCCGACAAGCCCAGAACTGCCGCCGAGGCCACTGCCCCGGCGACGAAGTCCCTCCGGCTCAAGCGCTGATTGCCCTTCTTGTCGCCCATTGTCGATGCTCCCTCTCTCAACTGGCTCGCCACGTCTGCGGCGCTTCGGGCACGACCGTCTGCAGCACCGTGCACATGAAGAAGTCTGAGCCGCAGAGGGGATGCCAGCCAGGGTCGATGGAGGGGGCTGGGGGCAACGCTACGATGACGGCGAGTAGTCCTTCCGGGGGATACGCCGGAGAGACGCTGCGGGAGAACGTCGCCGGATCGTTCCCGCCCCGTGAGCTAGCGTCGGCCTTCCGGGCGGCGCAGATGTGCGGCAAAGGTAGCGATCTGCGTACGGTTCTTGAGCTGCAGTTTGTCCAGAATGCTGCTGAGGTGGTTCTTAACAGTATTCTCCGAGATCGCCAGCGCGTGCGCGATCTCTGGATTCGTCTTGCCGCCGACAACGAGCGACATCACTTCCAGCTCGCGGGGTGTGAGACCTGATGGCGAGGCCATCGCTTCGCGCTCAAGGTCCTCGCGCTCTAGCTCCTCCTCGGCCAGGCCGGTGCCCTCGGCGATCGGCTCGTGGCGGGGGTGCGGCACTTCGCGTTCCGCAAGCGCCCGGGCCCGCATCCCAAAGGCGGCCTCAGATGCGTCTGACTCGATGAGCTTCATCTCCGTGAGCGTCACGAGTGCCTCATTCGTGCTCCCCTCAAGGATGAGATCGCGCATGAGCGACGTCTTGCGCCGGAGCAGGCTGAGCGCGTGGCCGAAGTTGTCGTACATCTCCCGCGCGATCCGGCGACGCTCCTCCACGGCTGCTGCCCAGCGGGCTTCGGCAACGTCTTCGGCCACGCCGCTCGCGAAGGACATGGCGTTGGCCTTCACGAAGCGGATGAGGGCGCCCTTGAGGCACACAACGGCTTCGTAGAGCCGGGCCGGATCGGACGAGAATTCGCGCCACACGAGAGGCAAGAGGGTGCCCTCCATGCTAAGACCGTTCTCAAAGACGTTGACCAGATCGGCCGCACCCCAGGAAGCGGCATCAGGCATACCGGCGATATTGGGCTGGTAAGGGAACTTGCGTTCGGGCGGGCAACCCGTCCGGACGGTAGCGGCAAGTCGCTCCATCTCAAGCGCGATCCAGTCGTGCCGCTCGTCCATCGGGAGACTGCCAAGCACTGAGTCCGGATGCGCTCGGTCAAACTCGGCAATCATGTTGAGGGCTATCTCGTCAACGTGGCGACTAAGGAAGTCGGCGAGCGCACTCTCGATTGACACAGCGTCAGGCATAGAGGCGTCCTTCATTAACGCAGGGACAGCACGTCATCCCGGCAGGCCGACAAGAGTAAGCGCGAAGTGCAGGGCCCAGCGAGTACTGGACTATTGTGGTGGAGAAAGCAGGAACACTCAACTGATTGGCGGGGACCAGACGCGGCACCGCAAGGCGGCCACTGGTGCGCACCAGACGCGTCCTCTATCGCGTCGTCCACGATCTGTTTGGCCAGCACACCGGCGTCGGCGGATCAGCTGAGATGAGCGGCCACCGATGAAACCAGAGCTGATGGTATGCTGCAGTGGCAACCCTTCTCGCAGCTCACCGCCACTCAAAGGCAGACACTATGACACAGCAATCTCAAGCAGGACGACGATGGCTTCTTGCGATCGCGGGCGTCCTCGGTATCCTGCTGCTCGCAGCGTGTGGCGCGGTGTTTCTCGTTCTGACGGGAATCATCGCGGAGCCTGAGACCGTGATCGAGAACATGGTCCGGTGGCTGCTTGGGCAGTAGCGAGTCGCTCGCAGTCAGCTTGAGGGCGATTCTGGCCACGGGTTCCGTATTCAGTCCGAGGCCACCTGCAGCCCCTCCACCGTGATTCTGTATCGCACTCGGACAACGCGGTTGATACAACTACATCCGGAACGTATCCATTTGCTGGCCCGCGCTACGGGATAGCAACGACCCCTTGCGACACGCTCCCGCCAGGCCGAGACTCCGCATGGTCGTCCGTACCGAGTGTTCAGAGAGCTGGGATGTCCCCATGCACGCGGGGAGCACGTACGTTTTGAATCGTTTCAAGTACTCGATGGTTAGAGCGGTTGGAGGTGCAGCAGGAATCACTCGCGTGCGGCGCAGGACCCGGGTCTTCCTGGGGCGTCGCATCCCCCGCACCGCCGACATCGAGCGCATCAAGCCCCGTGTAGAGCGGGCCGTCCTGGGCTTCGGCCTCGTAAACCCGCTGTTTGCGTTCCCGCAGCTCTACAACATCTTCGTCACCAAGCATGCGGATGGCTTGAGCCCCATTACGGTTGGCTCCGGCCTCCTGATGGCCGTCCTCTGGACGGCGTACGGACTGCTCGGCAGACAGACTGCGATCTGGAGCATCAACATGGTCTGGGTCGTCCTGAATGCCGTCACGCTTGTCGGCATAGCCCGGTACACGTAGGCCATTCGGCGTCCCGGCAAAGCTCCGAGACGTCGGCCTCACTCCCCCGCCACAAACCGCCCCACGCCCGGTGACGCAAGCTGCTCCCACTCGCCGGTCACTCCCTCGGCTGCCGCACCGAGCTCGAAGTGCAGCATCGCGATGCCGCAGTCGAGGCGCTTGGAGATGCGGGGCATGTCGAGGCCGTCAAAACTCAGGGTGACCGCCTCGTCGCGGCCAAGCGCGAACCGCCACGGCTCGCGGTTCATCGCCGAGGGCGCGATGCGCGCGGCAACCACGCCTCGGCGCGCCCAGACCGGCCAGGACTGCCAGCCGAACGCGATGTCATCGGGCGAGCGGCGACGCTTCTCGTGGCCTGCGCCAAAGAGCAGGCGCTCCTTGCGCGAGATGTGGCCCTCGGCCATGCCGACGGGGATCACGGCGTAGACACGCTCGTCTGCCTCATGCGCAACGAGCTTGTTGGTGGCGGCCGGGTTGAAGAACCCGCCCACCCAGCACGTATCCAGGCCGAGTGCGGCCGCTTCCAGCACAAGCGCTTCGCCGGTGTAGCCGATGCGCTCGGCCGGGACGTCGTGTGACCCCACGAGGACGATCGCCGACGGGGCGCCCGAGATGCCGCCGTATGCGCCGATGATCCCGAGGAAGATCGAGGCGGGCGCTTCGCGCACGAGCACCGCGCGCGCGTCCGGCCAGGGGCGGAAGGATGCGGCGAGGGACTCGAGGGTGTCAAGATGTTCGGGCGGCACAAGCTCGCCGGTGTAGCTCCGGCGTGAGTGGCGCTCGGGGACTGCCTCGAGCCAGCGCTCGGCCTGGGTGGGGGTAATCGTCACAGCGGTACCTCAACTTCTTCTTCGGTGACGGGCTCACGGTGCCCGCGCAGGGTCATTACCAGAACGCCGACGATTGCGATTGCGCCGCCAATGAGTGAAAGCGGACCCGGGACCTCGGCGATCAGGAGCCAGGCGAGCAGGATGGCGATGAGCGGCGAGAGGTTGAGGGTCGTAGAGAGCACGGTCGCCGGCATGCGCTTGAGAGCATACGACCACGCAAGGTATGCGATTGCCGCCGGGAACACCCCCAGGTATGCGACGGCGATTGTCGCGTCGAGCGGCGCCGCGGGCAGCTCGCGCACGAGCCCCGGCGCCCAGAGGAGCAGCGGGACCGTGCCCGTCCAAATCATGTACGACGTGAACTCGAGGGAGCCGTACCGCCCGAGCAGGCGTTTTGAGACGATCATGTAGCCGGCAGTGGAGAGCGCCGAGACGAGAACGAGGAGCGCGCCCACTTCAAGGCCGAAGTCACCGCCTTCGCCAAACGAGATCAGCGCGACGCCGAGAAAGGACACGGCCACGCCAACCCACCCCAGCCGAGTGATCCGCTCGCCCAGGAACGCCCGCGACATCAGCGCGGTGAAGACCGGCCCGGCCGCAACGATCAGGCTCGCGGCGCCCGCGCTCACCGTGCGCTCGCCCGCATTCAGCGCCACGTGATAGATCGTCACGCCGAGGAGTCCCGCGAGGAAGAGAACCGGCAGGTCGCGCCGCGCGGGAAGCTTCATGCGCACGGCAACCGCGTACACGCCGAGAACCGCCGACGCCACGAGAAAGCGCAGCAGTGCAAGCTCCCCCGGCCCGTAGCCGGTGAGCCCGATCTTGATACCGGCAAACGCGGATCCCCAGAGCGTGAGCGTGAGGGCGATCAGGGCGATCGTCTTGGGTTCGGGGCGTGACTTCATCGGCCCTGGGCTACTCAAACTTCAGCAGCCTAATGCCTACGCCCAGCGACACGGCGGCAAACGCGAGCAGCACTGCCGTGGGCAGGAGGGCCGAGGCGAGACCCTGGTTGCGGGCAACGATGTCGGTGAGGCCAATGACTGCCCAACCCGTGGGCGTGCAGAGCGCCACCGCCTTCATGAACGGCGAGAGAATCTCGACCGGCCACAGACAGCCGCCGAGCATCGCGAGACCGGTGGAGATGAGCGGGCCCGCTCCGGAGAGCTGATCGCGCGTGCGCACGAGCGCCGAGACGAGCACGGCCAGTCCGGTGCCGGCGAGCACGTACGCTCCGAGCACCATGAAGACCGCGAGCGGATCGTTGCCCCACGGCACTTTGAAGAGTAGCGAGCCCACGAGCACGAGAATGAGCGCCTGCGCCGCCGCCGTGGCGACCACGCCGGTAACCTTGCCGGTCACGATGGTGCCCTTGCCCGCAGGCGTCACGAGCAGGCGGCGCAGCGTCCCCTGCTCGCGCTCCTCGAGGATGCCGCCCGCGCCACCAAAGGTCATGAAGAGGATGAACCATACGGTGAAGCCGATAGAGCTGAGCGTGGAGCCGTTTGCGATCACGGAGTCGCCGCGGACGTCGGAGGCCACCACGACCTCGCCCTTCGCGGAGACCGGTGGCTCGGGTTCCCACCCCGCGTCGGCGCGCGCGTAGATGTCGGCAAACGTGACCGCACCCTCGGGCAGCATCTTCAGGGCGATCGCGGCCGTCTCGGCATCGCCGGACATGCGCATCGCGATGCCCGCCACCACAGACTGCACGGCCAGCGCGTTTTCCGAGGCTGGGTCGCGCAGGACCTCGATCGTGGCGTTGCCGGCCTCGATGTCGTCGGCAAAGCCTGCCGGGACGAGGACGGCCACGGAAGCGTTGCCCTCGGCGATCAGGCGCTCGGCCTCGGCACGCGCGACGAGGCTCGTCTCGAAGGACTCCTCGGCGTCGATGAGCGTACCTACCTGCGCAGAGTAGACGCTCTGGTCCTCGTCGACGAAGAGGACCCGGAGTGAGGTTGCCCCCTGACCGGAGAACGCCGAGCCAAAGAGCAGCGTGAGGGCAAGCGGCAGCACGATGACACCCACGATTTCCGCAGGGTTGCGGATCATCTGGAGCACGTTGAGCCAGGCAAGCGCGAGGACTCTCCGGATCATTCGTACTTCAACCTCCAAAGGCCAAAGCCGAAGAGCACCGCGCCGATGCCGAGAACGGCGGCGATCGGAACGAGGACGGCCGAGAAGCCCGCGCCGCCCATGAGGTCGAGCAGCGCGCCGACGGTCCAATAGACGGGCGAGATGACCTGCAGCGGCAGCAGCCAGGCCGGCAACAGCTCGGCGGGGATCATCGAGCCGCCAGTGGCCGCAAAGAACATGATGAGCGCCGGGCCGATGCCGCCCACCGCGCGTTCCGTCTTGCCGAGAGCCGCGAGTGTCGTGGCCATTCCGGCTGCCGCGAAAGCCTCGGCGCAACCCACGGCGATCGTGGCGGGGATGTTCGTCCCCCAGTCAACGCGGAAGAGCAGCATCGTGCCCACAAGTAGCACGAGGAACTGTCCCACGCCGAGCACGAAGATGCCGAACGCCTTGCCGCCCATGATTGCGAACCTGGATGCGGGCGTGGCGAGCACGCGCGCAAGCGTCTGCTCTCTGCGCTCCTTGATGAACGCGAAGGCGCCGAACATGCCGCCAAAGAGCAGAAACATGCCGGTCATACCGGCTGCGTAGTAAGAGAGTGTAGAGACGCGCTTCTCGATGGTTGCCTCAGCGTCCGTGACTGTGACGGTGGTGAGCGTGAGGCCGAGAGCCGAGAGGTCGGTGGGTGCGGAGGGGGCGGCGGTCGTCCCGGATGGTGCGGCCGTCCCGGCGCCGGGCGCGGTTTGCGCTCCGGTGCCCGCTGCCGCCTCGGCGGCCAGCTCCCCGAGCGTCCGTCCGGCCACGATCTGCGCCGAGGCGCTCGAGACCGCTGCGCGCACAACGCTCGCCCACACGCCCGCGCTCACCTGCGACCCCGGGTCCTGGAGAACTTCGAGCGAGACCGGCTCGCCTGCGGCGATCTTCTCGGTGAGGTCCGCGGGGATGATGAGCGCGGCCTGGAGGTCGCCTTGCTCCACGTCGCGGCGGACTGCCTCGGCGTCAGTGCGCACGTCCATGTTGAAGAGCGCGGAGACCTCCTCGGAACCGGTCAGGCCGTCTACGAAGAGCGCGCCGGTGTCGCCTTCGTCGAGGTTGACGATCGCGACCTTGGCGTCCAGCGTGTCGCCGGTATCCAGCCCGCCGAGTGCCGAGCCGAGAATGAAGATGAGGCCAAGCGGCATCGCGAGCATGATGAGCACCGCCGTCTTGTCGCGGGCGATGACCTTTGCATCCTTGGCGGCTATGGCGAGAAGCGTGCGCACGTCAGTCTCTCAGGCTCTTGCCGGTCAGGTGCAGGAAGACGCTCTCAAGGTTGGGTTCTGTGACGGTGATCGACGCGATCCGCGCGCCCGCAGCCTCGATGACCGTCACGAGCGTGCCGAGGATCGCACTGCTATCGGGCGCAAGAACCTCAAGACCGCCCTCGGCGCGCTCGGCGTGCTCCACACCCGGGATCGCGCGGATGGCCGCCTCGATCCCCTCGGGAACCGCGTCAAGCGTGACAGCAACGACGTCCATGCCGCCCACGACTTGCCTGAGCTCCGGCAGCGTGCCCGAGGCGATCAGCTTGCCGTGGTCCATGATCGCGATGCGGTCGCAGAGGAACTCGACTTCCTCCATATAGTGGCTCGTGTAGAGCACCGTGGTGCCGGCCGCGTTCAGGTCCTTGACCGTCTCCAGGATGTGGTTGCGGCTCTGCGGGTCGATGCCCACGGTGGGCTCGTCCATCAGCAGCACCTTTGGCGCGTGCAGGATGCCCGCCGCGATGTTGATGCGCCGCTTCATGCCTCCCGAGTACTTCTCGATGCGCTCCTTCGCGCGGTCCGCGAGGCCGGCAAGCTCGAGCGCGCGAGCAACCGCGCTTTTGAGCTCGGCGCCCGAGAGGCCGTACATGCGGCCCCAGAACGCGAGGTTCTCGGCGGCGGAGAGTGTGGGGTACAACGCGATTTCCTGCGGCACGACGCCGAGTGACTGCTTGACAGCGCGGGACTCGCTCGCGGTGGAGTGGCCGTTGACAACGACGCTGCCGCCGTCGGGATCGAGGAGGCACGAGATCATGCTGATGGTGGTTGTCTTGCCGGCGCCGTTGGGGCCGAGCAGACCGAAGATCTCACCGGTCTCAATCGCAAAGGAGACGTTGTCTACGGCGGCAAGCTCGCCGAAGTGCTTCTTGAGACCGGAGACCTCAACGATTGCGCTCATGCCTGACCCCCCGAGCTGGCTGCACGTCTACCTATGAGAGTGTGGCACGAACGGGGGGGTAGGACAACGGGTGGGCTGCGTTGATCGTACTGCAGTGACGCCTAGATGGGGCGTAGAGGCCGGCCCCGCCGAAGGCGAGAAAGTCGGCTGAAGAGGCGGGCAAGGCGTTTACACTTCCGCCGGTCTGTCACCGTCAGCTGACACCCCGCCGAAGCTGCGAATGTTCCCCCGCATCACACGGTCCTAGCCTGAAGCCGAGGTTGTCGCCTTGTCCGCTCGAGCGGCGGAAGGCACAGGCGACACCTCAGGGCCAGGGAGGGCGCTCAACGCGCCAGTGACGGGAGAGGACGACGATCATGAGTTTCGAAATCACGCGAGGCGAGTTCCTGAGAGGAACGGCAGCAGGGGTGGCGGGGTTTGCCGCCCTTGGGGTTCTAGGAGGGTGCACGTCGGAGTCCGCCAACGAGGACCAGACCGCAGTGGAAACCCTGTCGCTCGACGACGCGACATACGACGTTGACGTCGTTGTCGTTGGCAGCGGCGCGGCGGGCATGTCGGCAGCGGTTGAAGCCGCAGCCGGCGGCGCGAACGTGCTGCTCATCGAGGCCAGCTCGAGACTCGGCGGCACAACCATGTTCGCCGAGGGCATCCTCGGCGTGAGCACGCCTATCCAGCAGAAGCTCGGCATCAGCAACAACATCCCGGATCTCGTGCTCGCCGAGCTGGAGTTCTCCAACTACGCGGCCGATGGACGGCTCATCCAGGACCTGCTCGAGCACTCGGACGAGGACATCGAGTGGCTCCAGAGCCACGGGGTCAAGTTCTACGACAACGTGATTGGCGGGGCGACGCAGCACTTGTACGTGGGACAGGGCAAGTCGCTCATCGCCGCGCTTGAGGCGAGCGCAACCGAGGCGGGAGCCACCCTGCTGACCTCAACGCGGGGCAAGCGCCTCTTCGTCGAGAACGGCACGGTCACCGGCATCGTTGCCGAGGGCGCCGATGGCGAGTTCCCCATCCGGACCAAGTCCGTCATCCTCGCCTGCGGCGGCTTCATCCAGAACGAAGAGATGCTGTCCGAGATGTTCCGCTTCAGCCCCAGCCGACTGAAGATCACGGCCAACCCGAACCACCTCGGCGATCAGATCACGATGGCGTATGCGGCAGGAGCGGATCAGTCGGGCATTGTGCTCCTGCACCTCATCTGGTGCGGCCTGGAGAACTACGACCTGCACTCGGAGCTGAGTACTGCAGCCTGCAACGAGCCGTACTTCTGGCTGGACGAGAAGGGCCAGCGCTTCATCAACGAGACACTCATCTTCCAGCCGTCGGTTGTCTGCAACCCGGTCCTCAACCAGAAGCGCGCATTCAGCATCCTCTCGCAGCCGGAAGTTGATCGCCTGATGACCGAGGGCTGCACTGTCGGCTGGGGGTCGTACATCTTCGCCGGAGCCAAGCTCACCGACCTCCAGAACCAGCTCGACGCGGCCTTGGCGGACCCGGCCGAGGGTTTCTTCTACGGCGCGTCGATCGAGGAGCTCGCCACCGCGCTCGAGATGGACGCCGACGTGCTTCGTGAGTCCATCGTGAACTACAACGCCCTTTGTGACGCCGGTGCGGACACGGACTTCTACAAGCCCGCGCCGTTCATGCGCAAGGTCTCCGAGGACGGCCCGTTCTACGCCTTCGAGCTGCAGTGCAACGTGTTCTGCACGATGGGCGGCATCCGCGTGAACCAGCAGAACGAGGTGCTTGACGCCGAGTTCAACGCGATCCCCGGTCTCTACTGCGCCGGCGTTGACTGCAGCGGCCTGCAGGGCACGACGTACTGCATCCGCCTCGGCGGCGGCGCGCAGGGGTACGCGGTCTACTCGGGCAGGAACAGCGCGAGGAGTTCGATCAGCTACATCGGCGCGTAGGCGGTGACGGGCCTGGTCGGGTGACTGCGCGATGCGGATAGCCAAACCTCGCAGGCGGTGACAGAACGATCGATATCCTGAGCCACGGAGGGAGCGCCCCTTCGTGGCTCAGCGCGTTTCAGTCGGCTGCTTCTTCACGCGGCGTCGCCAGCAGGTCGTGAAGCGCTCGCGGAACGCACTTCTCGATGAGGGCGGAGAGACGCTCGGGCGCGAGCGGCATGCCGTTCAGCGCCCATGAGGCGATGGCACGCGACTCCGCATCAACGAAGAACTCGATCTGGAAGGCGAGGTCCTCAGTCAGCTCCAGACCTAGGTCATCGGTGACTGCGGCCTTCAGGAACGCAACCCTGCTGCGATAGCCGTGGTTCAGGTAGGAGTTGTAGTCCTCCGAGCGCAGCAGACCCGAAACGAACGCGGGGTACGCGACAAAGATCCTGAGCGCCTCTAGATTGGACTCATACCAGGACAGGGACTTCCCCGTCTGCCGGAGATAGGGCGCGGCCGTCAGGTTCCAGAACCACTGCGCGATTTCGTACTTGTCCTTGAAGTGCTTGTAGAACGTCTGCCGCGAGATCCCAGCCTTCTCGCAGATGTCCGTCACCTTCAAGTGGTCGAATGATATGCGCTGCATGAGTTCTTCGACCGCATCCAGGATCTTGACCACGGTGATGTCACCGGCGCGGTAGTCCTTGAGGTCCTTGGTTGGAATCTGCATGGAAACTCCATCCCGGCCGTTGTGCCCTTCCGAATGACAGTCCGCATGATCCCCCGCTGGGGGCCGGAGGGCAAGCAGGCGCCATGCCGGGATCTCAACGCCGCGCGCTGCCTCAGACGCACTTGACTCCTTCGGTTAATAACCGTTATAAACGTACCGGGAGGTGTTTCACATGCCGAGGGTTGCCCGAGTGGTCACATTCTCCACAACAGCCGAGATGGCCGAGGAGATCGACAGGATTGCCCGCAAAGAGGGGCGGTCGCGCAGCGAGTTGCTCCGCGAGGCCGTTCGCTGCTACCAGGAGTCGCGAGGCGCATCCATTGCTGCGGAGTCTGCAGCAACCTACACGTCGCGCGGCATAGTGCCGACTGCTCCCGAGGTGTACGGCATCGCTGCGGTGCTGCGAGCCCGAGCGGCAATCCGACAGCTATGCGAGTCACTCGGCGTCGCCCGCTTGTGGCTGTTCGGGTCCGCCGTCCGCGATGACTTCGACCCTGATCGGAGTGACTACGACTTCCTGGTGGAATGGAGGCCGGATGCTCCAAGACGGCCCTGGGCAGGTGAGTACCAGGACCTGCGCGACGGCTTGATGCGGATTGTCCATGGTCCTGTTGACGTCGGAAGCGCCACCGCGATCACCAACCCGTACCTGAAAGCCTCGATCGACGCCGAGAAGGTGCTCATCGTTGAGCAGGTATGACGCTGTGGTGCCTCTCTGTGAGCTCGTCACCACGTGCGAGGAGATTGCGGAGATCATCAGGGATCTGACCGCTGAGGAGTACGAACAACAGCGGGTCGTTCAGCTGGCTGTCGAGCGCCTTCTCACCACCTGCGGCGAGGCGGTCTCAAGAATCCTTCGGTCGCAGACCGGGCAGACTGAGGGGTGGAAGACCAACCCTCATGAGGTCGTGGGACTGCGCAACTTCATCACCCACGAATACGACCGGGTCGATGCCTCCATCGTGTTCGCGGCAGCGCAGAGCGCTGCGACCGAACTATTGAAGGATGCGAGGGCGTCGCTCGCGGCGGCGCAGTTCCGCTGATCCGGGCATTCCGATCAGTGATGGCCGTACGTCAGCCGACAACTCCCTCATGCGAGCAGATCAAAGAACTCCTGCCGCGACTGCACGCCGATCTTCCGGTAGATGTGCGTGATGTGTGTGCGGACCGTTCCCTCGGCCAGGCACAACTCCTTCTGGATGCGGGGCACGCTGCGCCCCTGTGCAAGCAGCTTGAGGATCTGCGTTTCCCGCTCGGAGAGACCGTAGGTGCCTGCCAGCCGCATGCATTCGTCGTCCCGCGAGAGCAAGGGCTTGGAGGAACTCGAACTTGCCACCGCCAGGATGACGATGATGGCAAGGGCTCCGATGAGGATGAGGGCCCCAGTGGGCGCCGAAGGCTTCTCGAGAAGCACGCTCCACAGGAATGATTCCACCCAGGTCGAGCAGAACACCAGTCCGCCCATCCGAACGAGCGAGAGCCTGAGGACGCGCGACGAAGAGAAGATCGCGAAGTAGAGCGACGCACTCGAGAACAACCCGATGAAGTAGAGGAAGAACATGGTCTTGCGCTGTGACAGTATCGGGATGTTCTGGGAGTCGAGGAAGACGATGACCGTGAAGATGGCCGCGATGAGCGCAAGCGGAACGTAGTAGGGAGTGCTCAACGGCTTCTTGAGGCACTGGGTGAAGATTGCCCACGCCACTGGAATGGCCACGGCGATAGCGAGCCACGCAACGTATATGGACAGGTCGGAAGGCGAACTTCCGTAGCGAAGGTGACCCCACACGCCCGCGTCCATGAACGACAGCGCCGCGACCACGGAGAAGCCGATCAGGAGCACCTGGATGATCAGACGCCGCTCGGCCGCGCCGTGCAAGACACGCTTCTCGGGAACCGGACGAGGATGCCGTACGGCCATGAAGGAGCACACGCCTACCAGAATCGGCAACAGCGCCGTGATCAGCACCTGGTATCGATCCGGAAGCGTGCTGATCGTGAAGGTTCCGACGAAGGCGTAGAGGAGATACAGCGCGGCGATTGCCACGAACTGCGACTCGGCAAGTGATCGTTCGACGGTATCGAGAAAGCCTGCCAGGAACGCCACGTAGCTTGCCGCCATAAACACGCAGGCCGCCGAGCTGAGAATCACCGGCGCCACGAGCGACTGCGCGTAGGAAAGGACAAGCAACCCCACGCCGAGCGTTCCCGAGATGGTCGCCGCCACCGCCACGGTCTTAAGGTGAGCGGTCAGCTTCCTGTCGTAGAGGCCAATCAGCAAGAAGCCCGCGATGCAGGTGAGGAAGTACGCGACGCGTTCGCTGCTAGAATCCCCGGCCCCGAACGCCACGAACGCCTGGGTCCGCCCGAGCAGATAGGAGAAAGTCTCGTTGAGTGTGATGCCAGCACAGCACCACACGAACGGAACGGTGATGATCTTCTTGAGCCCTGGCAGCATTACCCACCCATTCCGATAACTCGAGTTGTCCCAACCCTATCGACGCCTGGAGATTCGGACGCGGCTGCAGGCCGCGCGTGCTCAGTCTGCTCTCCAACCCATCTCGGTGGCAAGACCTCAAGCGGTGGACCCTGCCGAATGCATGTTGTAGCACTGCCGCAGGACGGCTTGTGACTCCTAGCAGCCTCCCTCCCCATCCCCCTGCACGCCTTCCGGTGACCACCAAGAGGTTTCCTCTGAGTGGTCATCGGACGGAAACGCGAGGGTTCGGCGGATTCTCTTCTTCCCTGAACGCGCGAGGTTGGTGATGTTGCTGGAACCAGGGCAACAGGTCGGCCGACTAGCAGGGTCAACGTTAGGGAGGCGCCACAATGAGGGAGAGCATGGGTTCTGAGGGTGTTAGCCGCCGCGGGTTCGTCAAGGGATTGGCGATCGGCGGCGCCGGAATGCTGGGGATGGGCTTGCTCGGCTGTGCTCCGGACACCGCGAGCGCCGCGGCAACCGGCATACCGGAAACGTGGGACTACGAGGCCGACATCGTCATCCTCGGCTTCGGCGGCGCGGGCGGCGCGGCTGCGGCAAAGGCGGCCGAACTCGGCGCACAGGTCATCATCCTCGAGAAGATGACCGAGGAGCTCGCTGGCGGCGACACGTACTGCTTCGGCGGCGGCTTCTTCGCGCCCACGGGCATGGAGGCCTACTACTACAACGCGAACGGAACGATGACCGAGGAGACAGCCAACGAGATCTTCGCCAAGGCATCCGAGGTCTACGAGTGGATGTCTGGCTCCGGCCTCGTGTACCGGGAGAACGGCTACGAGGTCGAGGGCGGCGCTCCGGCGTTCTACGAGGTGCTCAGGCAAAACGTCCTCGCCGCAGGCGCTCAGGTCCTGTACGAAACGCCCGGGGTTTCTCTGATCCAGGACCCGGTCACTAAGGAGATCAAAGGCGTCAACGCCCTGCAGGGTGACAAGGCGATCACCGTCAAGGCCAAGAAGGGCGTCATCATCGCGACCGGCGACTACGTTGCGAATCACGAGCTCTGCGAGGCGCTCCACTGGCGTCAGCTCAAGTGGGCAACAGCCGGCACGCCAGCTGCCACCGGCGAAGGTGGCCTGATGGCGCTTGCCGTGGGTGCCAAGCTCGAGCACGCGAACAACAACTGCTGGGAGTGGGCGAGCGTTGCACTCAGAGCGGCGAGCGAGGAGATCGGCACGGCCGTTCTCTACACCCAGGCATCCCTCGAGCAGATCATGGCAAACGCTGAGGGTTCTTCCGGCGTCGAGTCGAAGATCTTCGTGAATGCGGCCGGCAAGCGCTTCATGGACGAGACCACCTCGCTCAACCATCAGAAGACCACGACGGACCTGCCGTTCCTGAACCTCTACGCTCCCCTTATGGATCCCAACAAGGAGTACGTCAATCTCCCGATGTTCCTGGTCATCGACGACACGTGCTTCAAGGCCGCCCCGCTCGGCAAGTCCATCGGAATCAACAACCCCGTGTGCTGGGCGCAGTGCAAAGGCATCTACACGTGGAGTGACGACAACGTGGCGGAGCTGGACCGGGGCTGGATCCTCAAGGCCGACACCATCGAGGAGCTGGCCGCCAAGATGACGTCAACCACCTACATGGCCGGAACGTCCGTCACCGTTCCCGCCGACGCCCTCAAGCAGACGATCGACGAGTACAACGCCGGTTGCGCCGCAGGCCAGGACGCGTTCGGCCGTCAGGTCCCGCAGCCCATCATGACACCGCCGTTCTACGCGGTTGAAGTCATGCCCGCCACGGTCTACACGCTGGGCTTCCTCCAGGCGGACGAGAAGTCACGTGTCATCTCGGTAGAGAACCAGCCCATTCCGCGCCTCTACGGCGCCGGAAACGTGGGTCAGGGCACCGAGATGATGCCGATTGGTGTCTGCGGCACGATGGGCCGAGGCTACATGGCCGCCTACGACGCCGCAGCCCTCACGGCGTGGGACGCTGCCGCGGAGGAGTAGCCCCCGCTGTCCTGTCACGTTGCGCGGATCCGGGGCCGTGTCCCGGATCCGCGATCGATTCGAAAGGCTCGTCTGTATGTCAAAGCACAGACTCTTGATCGTGTTGTCGGTGCTAGCCGTTGTCTCGGCCCTCGCCGCATGCGGGAACGCAGGGACGCCGAGTGATGCCACCGCGAGCGAGGAGACCACAGCCGTCCCAGCAGCGGCGTTGACGTGGTCCGCCGACTCCGACTGCTCAGTCTGCCACGGCGCTGAAGCGGAGTCGGCGGGCAATCCGTTGTGCCTGGCATCTGCACACGCAACACTCGGCTGCACGGACTGCCACGGCGACACCGCAGGGCTCCAGAACGCGCACGCCGGCCTCACCTACGCCGACGTCCAGGGAACCTCGAAGCTCTCGACAACATCAGTAGCGCGAGATGCGTGCCTCGCCTGCCACGAGGGCGATTACCTGCCGGAGACAACCGCTGGCGTGACCGCGCTCACGGACATGAACGGCACGACGATCAACCCCCATGCCCTGCCCGTGAGCGACAGCCACGCCGACATCATGTGCGGCGACTGCCACGCGATGCACACCGAGACGCCCGTCACGGAGACGGCGCCCGCGGTGTGCATCAGCTGCCACCACGCAAAAGTCTACGAATGCGGCACGTGCCACTAGTTCGCGTCGAGCGACACGGCACCTGGTGATGCTTCGGCGGATCCGGTGCCGTGCGCGGCGACCGGTGTGCCCTCGAATTCGTCGATCGGTTCGTTTGCCGTCTTGAGTGGCGTTTCTCTGAGGAGCAGCAGCATCACGGCGCCGGCCGCCATCAGCGGGACGATCGCGAGCAGCACCGGCGTGAGCGCCTCGTTGTACGCGAGCGCCACGGCGCGATGCACGGCCGCAGGCAGCGCGTCGGCGATCTCGGGCGTGAGCGAGTTCACCTTGACGCCAAGCGCCGAGGTGCCGCCGAGCGTGGAGAGGTTCGCGGCGAGACGCGTAGCCAGACCCGCCGTGAAGAGCGACCCGACGAGCGCCGAGCCAAGCGATGCGCCGATCTCGCGGAAGAACGTGAGCGTGGAGGTGACCGTGCCAACGTGCGTGATCGAGAACTCGTTCTGCGCGATCA
>Ga0068714_10003505_pt1 | contig 18527 bp, 17 predicted proteins | sample MTBNYHSulfiMetaG_FD_62988 | JGI IMG/M metagenome (GOLD analysis project Ga0068714, IMG submission 62988) | Enrichment culture microbial communities from rom New York Harbor, USA that are MTBE-degrading - MTBE-NYH (New York Harbor Sulfidogenic)... | ecosystem: Environmental > Aquatic > Marine >... | reverse complement strand
CACCCGAGGCGGGGGGCTGCGTCGTCCTCCTGGGACGAACCGGCGTGGGCAAGACCACCACCCTGGCGAAGCTGGTTTCCCGGGAGCGGTTCCTGCACAAGAAGAAGGTGGGCATTGTGAGTCTGGACGCCTGGAAAATGGGGGCGCGGGACGAACTGGAACGCGTGGGCAGGCTCCTGGACGTCCCCACCGGCGTGGCCTACGAGCGCCAGGAAATCCCCAGCATCCTGGACCGCTTCCGGGACATGGACACCCTGTTCGTGGACACGCCCGGCTCGGGGTTGAAGGGCAACGGGCTTCAGGAACGGCTCCTGGATCTGACGATCCTGCGCCCCGGGGTCCAGTTTCACCTGCTCGTGAGCCCGCACTACCAGCGGGAAGTCCTGGTTCAGGATCTGGCGGAGTACGGACGATTGGAGTTGACCAGCCTGATCGTGACCAAGCTGGACGAGAGCCGCCGGTTGGGAGGGCTCCTGGAGGTCATCCTCACGCACCCCATTGCCCTTTCCTGGATGACCACCGGACAGGAGATCCCCAACGACATCCTGCCCGTCAACAAGGGCTTGCTGTTTGAAATGATGATGGAGGGCTGAGCATGCAGCGGGGTTCCACAACCAAGGCGCCGGCACGGGTCCTTGCCATCACCAGCGGCAAGGGCGGGGTGGGAAAAACCAATATCGTACTGAATCTGTCCATCGCCCTGGCGGAAAAGGGGGAACGAGTCATTCTTCTGGACGCGGATCTGGGACTGGGCAACCTGGATATTCTCCTGGGCATCCGTCCTCTCCACACCTGGTCGGACGTCATGCTCGGTCGCTGCTCCCTTCGGGAAGCCCTGGTGGAAGGGCCCAGGGGGATTCGGATCCTGGCGGCCGATTCGGGCGTGGACGACCTGGCGAGCTTGAACGCCTCGGAGATGATCCGGGTGTTCTCCCTGTTCCGGGAGCTGCAGGAGGAAGCCGGAACCATCCTGATCGACACGGCCTCCGGGATCTCGTCCAACGTCCTGTACTTCAGCAGTTTCGCCCAGACGATCCTGCTGGTGGCCACGCCGGAGCCCACGTCGCTCACGGATGCCTACGCCACCATGAAGGTGCTCTCCCAGCGAAACGGGGAGGAGCATTTCCAACTGGCCGTAAACCTCGTGGAATCCGAACAACAAGGGTTGCACGTGTATCAAACGCTTCGCCGGGCCGCGGCTTCCTTCCTGAAGATTCGGCTGGGCTATGCGGGTTGCATCCTCAAAGACCCCCATGTTCCGCTGGCCGTGAGTATGCAGAAGCCCCTCATGGTCCTGCACCCCCATTCCCGGGCGTGCGCCAACCTGCGCGCCCTGGCGGGCCATCTGCTCCTGCCGAACCCCGAGGCCCCTGCCGAAGACCGGGAGCCGGAAACCCGCTGCCTGCCGGGGGTGATCTCGTGTCACCCCGTGACGGTGCACTAGGAGAGGCCCATGAAACAGGATCCTTTGCCGGTCCCCCTTCCGGACGCAGCCCTCCTTCCCCGGAGCGTGCCCCCTGGGGAAAGGGAGGCCGCCGCCGCCCTGTGCCTGCATGCGGGGGAGCCCGCGGAGCGGGAGGCCTCCCCGGAGGGCGAACCCTCGGTGCTCGAGTACCTCCCGCTGGTCAAGGGGCTCGCCTACCGGCTGGCCATCCGGATCCCGGCTTCCTTGAGCGTTCAGGACCTCGTCAACGCAGGCATGGTGGGACTGCTGGAAGCCCTGCGCGACTATGAGCCCCGGCGAAAGAACCGCTTTGTCACCTACGCGTACATCCGGGTCCGCGGGGCCATGCTGGACGCCATTCGCGAACACTGCTGGGTGCCTCGCTCGTTCCGGGATCGCTACAAACGATATGTGCACGCGATCCGGCACCTGGCCGAGGTTCTGGGCCGGGAACCGGAGGCGCACGAGATTCAACAGGAACTGGGGATGACCGAAACGGAATTCGAGACCTTTCTGGAGAACGCCCGGCCCCTGTCCTTTCTGAGCATGGACGAGTTGCAGGGGCCGGCACAGAGCGAGGCGGCCTCCAGCGAACCCGGCCTGGCGAGCCGCGAGCCGGATCCGCAGGAGTGCGCGGAGCGGATGGAAGTCCGCCGCCTTCTGGCCCGGGCGATCGACGCCTTGCCGAAGCGGGAAAAGCTGGTGGTCCAGCTCTACTACTATGAGTACCTGAGCCTGAAGGAAATCGGAAAGGTCTTCGGTGTGAGCGAGTCACGGGTTTGCCAGCTCCACACACAAGCGATCATGAGGCTCAAGGGTCGTCTGGGACGGACGCGCGTATGATGACAATCGTCGGAATCGGGGTCGTATTCGCCTGTATTATCTCGGGCTATGCCATGCACCACGGCAACTTCCACATCCTGGTGCAGCCGGCCGAGGTGTTGATTGTGGCGGGGGCCGGATTCGGGACCCTGCTCATCATGGCCCCTGGCAAGCTGCTGCGTCAGATTTTGCGGGAGATTCCCAGCGTGTTCTCGGGCGCCAAGCACAGCAAGGAGATCTCCCTGGAGGTCATGGGGTTGCTCTATGAGGTGCTCACGCGCGTCAAGCGCGACGGCGCCCTGGCCATCGAGAAAGAGGTGGAGGACCCCCAGCAGAGCGAACTGTTCAAGAAGTATCCGCTGTTCCTGCGTAACCGCCCCGCCGTGACCATGCTGTGCGACACCCTGCGGCTGATTCTCATGGGTGCCTCGATCCAACCGCACGAAATGGACGAGCTGATGACGGTGGCCATCGACACGCAGGAGGAAGAGTCCCACCGGATTTCCGGGGTGCTGAACACGCTGGCCGACGCCCTGCCCGGTCTGGGGATCGTGGCCGCGGTGCTGGGGGTGATCATTACCATGGGCAAGATGAACGAATCCCCGGAGGTGATCGGGCACAGCGTTGCCGCGGCCCTGGTGGGTACGTTCATGGGGATCTTCCTCTGTTACTGTGTGGTGGGGCCCGTGTCCAAACAGCTGGAACACCGGCATCAGGCGGAACGCAAGATCCTGGACGCCATCAAGGGTACCCTGCTGGCGTTCGTGAAAGACATGCCCCCCCGCGTGGCTGTGGAGTTCGGCCGGCAAACGCTCTTCGACGATGACAAACCCGAGTTCAGTGAACTGGAAAAGGCCCTGAGGAAGCGCTGATGGACAACCGGGTGGTGATCATCAAGCGGAGGAAGAAGGCGCACGGCGGCCATCACGGGGGGGCCTGGAAGGTGGCCTACGCGGACTTCGTGACGGCCATGATGGCCCTGTTTCTCGTCCTGTGGATCATCGCCATGCTTTCGGCGGACACGCGCCAAGCCGTGGCCGACTACTTTCGAAGCTACAGTCTTTTCCATGGAGAGGGGGCGTTCGGCGGGGACAAGATCTATCATCTGCCCGGCGATGCCTTCCTCCTGCAACAGGATCCGGGGAGCATGCGGCCCGGGAAGACCTGGAAGCAGGACCTGGAGGAGCGGCTCAAGAAAGAGTTGGAAGCGAAGCTGGCGGAGGCCATGGACCAGGTGTTTCTCACCGAGGTGTCCGGCGGAGTCCGCATCGAGATCGTCGAGCGCTCGGGCAAGGCCATGTTTGCCCTGGGGGACGCCCGCCTGTTGGAGCACGGCGAGAAGCTCCTGGAGATCATCGCCGGGGAACTGGGCCGCCTGGAGTATCCGCTTTCCATCGAGGGGCACACGGACGCTTACCCCTTTCGCATGGGCTCCTACACGAACTGGGAACTGTCGGTGGACCGGGCCAATGCCGTGCGCAAGAGCCTGGAGGCGTCCGGCATCCGGCCGGAACGCGTGTCCAATGTCATCGGGTTTGCTTCCACCGACCCCATCATCCGGGACGATCCGTACTCGGAGTTGAATCGCCGGGTGAGCATCTTCGTCAAGGAGTTGCACGACGAGCGGGTTCCGCTCCTCTCGGGCAAGAACCTTCGAGCGGCGGTGCCTGCCCAGCGTTCGGTTTCGGCCAGGACCGGCGCCCCGGACGGGTTGCGGCCGGAGGAGACGGGACCGCCCGCGGAAGGGGAGGTTCCCACGCTGAGCCCGGTTGAACCGGGGGTGGATCGGCAGGCCATGCTGGGAGCGGATCGCTAGCCGTCTGTGGAGCGTGCGCGCTCGGGCACGCCGTTCCACGGGTGCCGGATCGAGGGACAGCGACATTCCGGGGAAGACGGCGTGCTTCGGACGACGGGGGACGACGCAGGGGAAGCGGAACGAAACGGAGGGCACCGTCTCAACAACCTGCCAGGAAAGGAGGTGAGTCCGATGCCGTCTGGGATCCAGGGGATTCCGAACGACGCGATCCGTCCCCTCAGGCCGGATCGCATCCAGGAGATCGGAGACAGAAGAAACCCGCAGCAGAAGAACGGATCCTGCGAGGAACAGAAGCGGGAAAAGGAAGGCAAGGCGCCTGAAGAGGAACGCAAGGCGCCCAACGCAGAACACAAGGGAGGGGTGGACATCCTGGTCTGAAATCTTGCGGACGGCCGTCGTCCGGGGCCCGGGCGTGCACCGGTGACCGGAATAGGCGGAGGCCGCGGCCAAGGGGTTCCAGCCTTTCCCCAGGGAGGAAAAACGCATGAACCCGAGCCTGCTGGTGGGAATCGATCTGGTTTTCACGGTCCTGCTCCTTGTGCTGCTTGGGGTTGCCGTGAGGGGGCGGGGTTGGGGGTGGCGCCCGGCCCGAAGCACCGGGGCCGCCGTTTCGGCTCAGCCCCCTTCCGCGGGTGCCCCGGAGGAGGGACCGGTGGTGGGCCCGGCACGCGAGGCGCTCCCGGCCGGGAGCCCGCCGGACAAAACCCCGGACGCCCGGCGGAGCCTGCGCAGCGTGAAGACCGCCCCCCCTGCGGGGGACGGAGGGGCCGGGAGGATGGCGGGCGGCGGACGGCTGTTGGGCGAGGCCGTGGAACTCAAGCGGCAGGGACTCTCCCCGGAGCAGATCGCCCGCCGATTGAACGCGTCCACCGGGGAGGTTCAGATGGTGTTGGCGTTTCACCGCATGGAATCCGGGAACCTGGAAGGTCCGCCGCCGCAGGCGTCGCTCCGCGCGGCCGGCACGGTGAGCCACGTTGCCTAATCCGGTGAACCAGAAGCACCCGTCTGCGGGGCCTGTCCCGGCCAAAGCCGGGATCCGCGAAACCGGCAGGAAGGGGCGTGCTCCGGCAGCACGAGGACGGACGGAGGAAGAGCGCACCCAGCGGCCGGCACGCCGGGGGCTGCCTGACAAGACACGGCGGGGGGGACCGGGGTGAACCGAGCGAATCTCTTGGGGGCGACCGCCCGCGTGGCCGGGACGGGGGGTGACCCTGCTCTGGGCCGTGTGGTCCTCCGGGACGGGCAGCAGGTGGCCTTCACGGTGTTGAAATCGCTGGGCCCCGGGGAGTACCTGATCGCCGTCGGGCAGCAGCGGCTTTCCGCCTCCACGGGTGTGAATCTGGCCGAGGGCGGCCGTCATCTCGCCCAGGTGGCCGTGCGGAACGGGGAGGTGCTGCTCCTCATCAAGCCTTCCGCAGACGGACTCCTCAGCCGACTGCTTCCGGACCCGCAGCTTTTCCTGCAACCCCTGCGCGCCCTGTTCGCCCGCTGGCCCGCGGGATCCCCGCTCCCGCCCGGGTTTGCCGCGAACTGCCTGACGCCGGAGGGGGTCAAGGAGGCGCTGGCCAACTGTGGGATGTTCTACGAAGCCAGGATCAAGGAGGCCTTGCGCAAGGGGCAGCCTTTTGATTTCCTTCGTGACTTCAAAGGGTTTTTGCTCCAACAGGTGTCGGGAAAGGGCGAAGCCGGTGCCCGCAGCTTCCCGGCCCTGCTCCTGAAGAACCTGGAGTTTCAGCAGCTGGCCTCGGCCCAAGACCGGCTGGACGGACCGGCCTTCTTCTGGTTGCCGTTCCTGGACGAGACCTTGGTGGAAGGGTTTGCCCGCCGGGTTCCGGGGGCGGACCCGGGCGGACCGGGGCTCCTGCTCGTTTGGAGAGTGCCCTTTGTGGAGAAAGAGGAGGTGCTGGTGACCCTGCTTTGGAGCACCCGTAGGCTGGAGATCCACTTCACCACCGGGTCCCGGCTGGGCGACCTCCTGCGCGGGGAGATCTCGGGGCTGGAGGAGCGACTGCGTGCCGGCGGGTTCACCCGGCTCACGCTGCAGGTGTCGGAGCGCCCGCCGGCCCATCTGCAGGAATCCATGAAAGGGGCCCACTTCACCGAGGTCTATGGATAGAGAAGGGTCATGAGCGAAACCAGAGACGGCAGGCGATCGGGTTCGGTGGCGCTGCGTTATCGGCAGGGCAAAGACCGGGCACCGCAGGTGACGGCAAAAGGCCGCGGGCGGATCGCGGAAAAGATCATCCAGGAGGCCAAGGCGCACGGGATTCCCGTCCGCGAGGACCCCTTTCTGATGGAAGCGCTCATGGGGGTGGATCTGTACCGGGAGATCCCGGCGGAGGTCTACAAGGTCGTGGCCGAGATCTACGTCTTTCTCCACCGGTTGCGGAGCCAGGTCACTTCTTCCGGGTAGAGACGCCAGGGGCCCGCGCGGTGGAGGGGCGTCCGGACCCTCCGTCTTCGGCCGCAGCCGTCCGGACATGGAGACCCTCGGGAACCTGTTCAGCGGTGCGGATCCGGGAAGCGTCGCGAAAGGACGGTGGATGAGAGAACGGATCCTCCTGAGTTACACCGCCAACCCCCTGACCACGGCCGCCTACCTGGAGAAGGCGCTCCGGGCCGAGCACGACGTGGTCACCTACGGCCCGTGCATCCAGGACGAAATCCTCCGGGCCTGGAACCTGGAGGGGATCCGGGACCGGGTTCGCGGGCACGACATCCCTTTCGTGAGCCCTGACCTGGGTCCTGTGCTGGAACGGCTCCCCAAGGGGTGGAGACCGGACCTGTTCCTGTGGGTGGAAAGCGGGATCCGCTACCCGCTGGAGGGACTGGATTCTCTGGGCTGTCCCACGGCGTGCTACCTGGTGGACACGCACCTGAACCTGGAGACGCACCTGGAGATCGCCCGGCGCTTCGACCATGTGTTCATCGCCCAGAAGGCCTACCTCCCCCGGTTCCGTGAGGCGGGCTGCCGGAGCGTCTGCTGGCTCCCGCTGGGGTGCGACCCCGAGGTCCACGGGAAGCAGGACGTGGAAAAGCGTTACGACCTGGCCTTTGTGGGAAGCGTCACGGCATCCAACCCCGAGCGGAACCGGATCCTGCTCCGCCTTGCCGAGCGTTTCCCCCTGCACGTGGAGCGCTGCTTCCTGGAGGACATGACGCGCGTGTTCAGCGCCTCGAGGATCGTGTTCAACCGTTCGGTCCGAGACGATCTCAACATGCGGGTCTTCGAGGCCCTGGCCAGCGGGAGCCTGCTCGTGACGGACGAGGCGCCGGGAAGCGGCCTCACCGAGGTGTTCCAGGACGGGCGGCATGTGGCGGTCTATCGGAGCGATTCGGAACTCTTTGAAAAGGTGGCCTACTACCTCCGCCACGACGAGGAGCGGGAGCGCATCGCCGAGGCGGGAAGACGGCAGGCGTGCGCGGAGCACACCTATGCCTGCCGTGTGCGGCGGATGCTGTCCGAGATCGGGCTGGCCGGCCGGGCCGATTCCGCTAGACCCACCCCGGTGAGGCAGCCGGTGCCCGGCGAGGGCGAGGGGTGCGAGGCCCCCCCGCCGGGGAGCCCCCGGAGCGAACCGCACGATGTGGCCGGATGGGTGGGGGAGGCGGCCGGCAGGGTCCTGGACGTGGGGTGCGGGGTGGGCGGATGGGGCCGAACACTCAAGGCCGCCCGTCCGGCCTGTCGCGTCTGGGGCGTGGAACGCGACCCGGCGGCCGCCGGCGAGGCGGCCAGGTGGTTGGACCACGTGGCCGTGGCGGATGCCGCCCGGTGGGAGCCCCCCGTGCCGGAGGGCGCCTTCGAGGCGATCCTGTTCGCCGATGTCCTCGAGCACTTCCAGGAGCCGGCCGAGGTGTTGCGGCACTACCTGCGGTGGCTCGCCCCTGCGGGCCGGGTCGTCCTGAGCCTCCCCAACGTGAAGTACTGGGGGCGGGTGCGGCACCTGCTGGAAGGCAACTGGACCTACCGGGACGGCGGGATCCTGGATCGCGGACACCTGCGTTTCTTCACCCGCAAGGAGATCCTGCGCCTCCTGGAAGCCTGTGGCCTGGAGGCCTGGAGGATCTCCTCCTCCCTGGACCCACGGTGTCCCCAGATCCCCGACGGCCGGCGGGTGGACCTGGACCTGGGACGGTTCGCGGTGCGGGACCTCTCCCCGGAAGAGGCGCGGGAGTTCTTCCACGTCCAGTACGTCGTGGTGGCGGTGCGGAAGCGGGAGTGGGCCGAGGTCCGGGCCGGACGGCTGGCGGCGGGCGAGAACCGCTCCGAGGCCTTCTGCCTGTATGCGCACCTTCACGAACGCTACCCGCAGGAGGCGGGCTTCCTGGCCCGGATGATCGAGCTGGCGGGGAGCGAAGAGACCCGGCGGCGGACGCTGGAGCCCCTGCAGGCATACCTGGACACTCACCCCGCGCATGTGGATTTCCAGCTCGCGGCGGCCGGTCTCCTGGCGGGGGAGCGTCGGTACGATGAGGCGCGGGCCCGGCTGGAGCGGATCCTGCTGTTCGTGCCGGACCACGCGGAGGCGCAGGCCGGGCTGGCGTTCCTGGCCGCGTCTTGCGAAGCGGCTCCTGGCGGCGCGGGGGCCCAGGCCGCCCAAGCCTCCTGAAACGAGAGGGGCTCGACCCATGCAATCCGTGTATCGCGCGAACCTGGCCGTGCTGGCCTCCCGGGATGAACCCCTCGCCCGGAGGATGGAGGCGGTGCAGGTGGGGAAGGACATCACCGTCCTGCCCTCCCGGGACGGATCGCCCACGCTTCGGATCGGGGGGGTGACGATCCACTCCACCTACGGTCCGGTGGCGGAGGGACAGCGCCTCAGCGCTTCCTGGAACCTGGAGGACGCCGAGGCCGTGGTGGTCCTCGGCCTGGGCCTGGGCCATCACGTGCGGCCTCTCCTGGACAGGGTTCGGGGGCCGGTGCTCATCGTGGAATCCCGGCCGGACGTGCTCAAGGCGGCCATGCAGGCCGTGGACTTGCGGCCCGTCCTGGAGCGCTGCCGGCTGCTGGTGGGCACGGGCCGGGCGGACGCAGCCGGGGCCGCGGCGGTCCGGGGGTTGGGCCATCGCCGGCCCCGGGTGGTGGAGCACGGGCCCTGCGTGCGGATCGATCCGGGGTACTACGCCCGGTGGAAGGCCGCCCTGACCTGCACGGGCCTGAACATCCTCATGGCTTCCCTGTCTTCGCCCGTCTCCTCCCCGGCTTTCTACGAGCGGGCCTTCCGGAAGCGCCACACGGTCGTCACGTTCGGACCCTACCGGGACCGGGCATACTGGGAGGGCTACGCGGCCGAGTTGAAGACGCACGCCTTCTACCGGGAGGGGTCCGCGGAGCACTGGGCCGACGTGTGCTCGAGGCTCGCCGCGCCCTGCGACATCGTCACGGAACGGGGCGTGGTGGATCTGCGGGCGCTGCGCCGCCGGCTCCCGGCGGATTACCGGCCGGACCTGTTCGTCTGGATCGATCAGCACCGGCACAACGTCCCGGTGAACCTGGAGGCGCTGGAGTGCCCCACCGTGGCCCTTTTCGGGGACACGCACCTGGGGGACATCCGCTCGCGCATGGAGTACGGCCGTGCGTACGATCACGTCTTCCTCTCGTTCAACCGGCACCACATCCCTCTCTTCCGGCAAGCGGGGTGCCGGAACGTGGCGTGGTCGCCCGCGGCCTGCGACCCTGTGCTGCACCGCCGGATCCCTACCCCGAAGATCTATCCGGTGTCGTTCGTGGGGGGCACCCACCCCTTCCTGCACGGGGAGCGGGTGCGCCTGATCCAGTACCTGCGCAGCCGCGGCGTGAACGTGTACGTGGACTGCCGGGTCCTGGAGGACATGGCCCTCATCTTCTCCCGCTCCCGGATCGTGCTGAACGGCAGCATCGGGGACGATCTGAACCTGCGCGTCTTCGAGACCCTGGGCACGGGCAGCCTCCTGGTGACGAACCGGTTGAGCCCTGCGTCCGGGCTCGAGGAGCTGTTCCAGGACCGCCGGCACCTGGTCCTGTACGAGAACCGGGAGCACCTGCTGGACCTGTTGCACTACTACCTGGAGCACGAGGACGAGGCGGAGCGGATCGCGGAGGCCGGGCACCGGGAGGTCCTGGCCCGGCACACGTACGATCACCGCGTGGAGGAGATCGTGTGCACGGTCATGGCGCGGGAGCGGGGGGAAGCCGGGACGTGCGGCCGGCCGGAAGAATGCAGGGGATTCGCGGAAAGAGCGTGCGCATGAACCTGCTGGAAAAGAACCTGGCCGTTCTCAGGGAGAGGCAGCCGGACCTGGCCGGTGGGCTGGCCGGCCTTTCCCGGTCCCCGGAGGTGGAGCGGCTGGAAAGCCCCGGGGGACTGCCGGTCCACCGCTGCCGGGGAACGTTGCTGCACTCCCGCCTGGACCCCGTCCGGGAGGCAGTCCGCTGGGCGGAGAAATGGGAGGCGCCCCCCAAGGTGGTGGTGGGGTTCTCGGGCGGCTACCACCTGGAAGCCCTGCTGGAAAGGGGTGCGGCCCCGGACCTGACCGTGGTGGAGCCCGATGGCCCCCTGCTCCGGACCGTTCTGGAAGACAGGGACCTGACCCCCCTGCTGAAAAGAATCCACCTGGTGGTGGAGCCGGTGCCGGCCCGCGCGGCCGAGCGGCTGCCCGATCGGGAAACGCCTTGGTGCGCCCACCCGCCCCTCGGGCAGATCCGGAACCGCTACCTGGAGTCGTTGCAGGCCCTGTGGGCCTACCGGATCCACCAGGCGCAGCCGCTTCGCATCCAGGTCGTGGGTCCGGTGTACGGAGGGTCCCTGCCCATCGCGGACTATGTGCGGGAGGCCCTGGCGGGGTTGGGGCACACGGTTTCCTACCTGGACATGAGCGTGTTTGCCCAGGGCTTCCATGCGCTCGTGCCCTGGGACAAGGGGGTCGGCCTGTTGATCGCCTTCGAGCAGGTGCTCTCGCGGCTGATCGAAGAGCGGGTCCGGGATTTTTCCCCTGACCTGGTCCTGTGTTTGGCACAGGCTCCGGTGCGCGCGGAAACCCTGGACCGGCTTCGCGGGCAAGGGATACGGCTGGCGTATTGGTTTGTGGAGGATCTTCGGCGGATGGACTACTGGAGCCGCCTGGCCCCCCGCACGGACGCCTTCTTCGTGATTCAGCGGGAGGGGCAGGACCGCATCCGGGCCGCGGGCGCCCCTTGTGTCCGCTACCTGCCCACGGCCGCGCTGCCGTCGCTGCACGCCCCGGGGGCGCTGACCCCGGAGGAGCGGGCGCGTTTCGGGAGTCCGGTGTCCTTTGTGGGCGCGGGCTATCCCAACCGCCGCCGTTGCTTGGCCCGGCTTCCGGACGTGGGGCTGAAGATCTGGGGAAACGAGTGGGCCGCCGCACCCCCGGTCCTGGAACCCCGGATCCAGGAAGAGGGGCGCAGGGTGAGCCCCGAGGAAACCGTGAAGATCTTCCATGCCACGCGGGTGAACCTCAACCTGCACTCCTCCACCTACCATGAAGAGGTGGACCCGCACGGCGATTTCATCAACCCCCGGACCTTTGAGCTGGCGGCCTGCCGCGCCTTTCAGCTGGTGGATCACAGGACCCTGCTGGAGGAGCTGTTCACCGGCGAGGAGGTGGCGGTCTTCAAGGATTTGAAAGAACTCAAGGAGAAGATCCCGTACTACCTGGACCGGGAGGAGGAACGGGCCCGATTGGCTCAACGGGCGTACCGGCGCGCCCTGGACGAACACACCTATGCGCTGCGCATGATGGAGATGCTGGGCACGCTCTACGAGCAGGGCCTGCGCCCGCGTCCCGAGGCGCGCACCGCATCCGAACTCTTCCGTGCGTCGGACCTGCCGGAGATGCGTGCCTTCCTGGCCCGGTTCCCGGAGGGGCGGAAGATGGCGCTGGCCGAGATGGACGAAGAGGTCCGAAAGAAGGGAACGCTCACCCGGGAGGACCGGATGTTTCTGACCTTGATGGCGTTCCGGTAGGAGTCCTCGTGCAAGAAATCATGCTCGTGAACCTGATGCGCATGGGGGACATCCTGCAGACCACCCCCCTGATCGAATCCCTGCGGGACGCTCATCCCGGGGCCCGCATCTCCATGGTGCTCAGCGATTCCTTTGTGGAGGTGGGCCGCCGGGTCGGTCTGGATGAGATCCACCCGTTTCCGGTGAAGGCCCTGCGGGGCCTGGTTTCCCGCCCGGAGGGGTTCCCGGAGGGCTGGAGGATCCTGAGCGAATTTCTGCAGCGCGTCCATGCCGGCCGGTCGTCGTATGACTGGGTGTTCAACCTGACCCCCTCCGCGGCGGCCGCGTCGCTGAGTTCGCTCATCCGACACCGCGCGCACCAGGGCATGTGGCTGGAAGAGGACGGCTCCATCCAGACGCCGGGGCCGTGGACCGCCTACCTGGTGGCCGCGATTTCCCACCGCCGGACGAACCCTTTTCACCTGGTGGATATCTGGCGGAGGGCCTTCGGGTTGGCCGGGCCCCGCGGCCTCAGCATGCAGGTGATGCCGGAGGATACGGCCGAAGCGCAGCGGCTGCTGGCCGAGCACGGCCTGAACCCGGACCGGGATCTGCTGATCGGTCTTCAGCCTTCGGCCAGCCAGAAGGAGAAATGCTGGAGCGAAAGGGAGTTTGTCCGGCTGGGTCAGACCCTGCACCGGGACCTGGGGGCCCGGATCCTGCTGTTCGGCGTGGACGCGGAGGCCGATCTGTGCGCGCGGATCGGGGCCGGCATTCCCGAGGCGGTGAGCCTGGCCGGCCAAACCGGCCTCGGCACACTGGCCGCCACCCTGAAGCGCTGCCGGCTTCTGGTTTCCAACGACACCGGCACCCTGCACATCGCCACCGCGGTGGGGACCCCGGTGATCGTGGTTTCCGTGGGGCCGGTCTTTTTCCGGGAAACCGGGCCCTACGGCGAGGGCCACTGGGTCCTGCAGCCCCGGCTTGCCTGCCTGCCCTGTCCTTTTGATGTCTCCTGCCTGAAACCGGTGTGCAAGGAGATGATCCGTGCGGAACACGTTTTCCGCGTGGCGGTGGCGGTCCTTCGGGGCGGGGGTGCGCCGGAAAGCGAAATGCCCCCGGACGTTTCCTGCTACCGGTCGGGCTTTGACGCGTCGGGCCTGCTGAGCTTCACCTCCGGGCGGCCCGACCCCGGAGACGGGCGGATCGACCTGTACAAAGGGTTGTGGCTTTCCCTGTTGGAGGGCCGTCCTCTGCCTGCGGCGGCGGCGGACTCCGGCTGCCTGGATCCGGAAACCGCGGCGGGCTGGGCCCGGCTGGTCCCCTTGGTGGAGCGTGCGTCCCGGATCCTCCGCCAGATACAGCAGGCCGGCGAGCGTGGAGAAGCGGACGCTTCCCGGTGGAAGGTGCTCAGCGAGAATCATCGCAGCGTGGAAGAGCAGATGCGGCAAGTGGCCCTGGAAGTGGCGGACCTTGCCCCCTTTGTGCACTTCGTGACGCTTCGGAGAGAGGCGCTGTCTTTTCAGGATCCCATGGGGTTTCTTCGGGATGCCGCCGCCCTGTATGACCGTGTGGCGGCGCAGGCGGGAAGAGCGATCCCGGCAGGTTCCTTGCGGTGAAGGGTGGGCAGGCCCGGGAAAGCGTCAGCGAGCCTCTTCCCACCTTCGGGCCCCGGGTACCGGCCTTGAAAAGCGCGATGCGCCGGCACCATAGACGCAGTGCAGGCTCTTCAATTCGTTCAACAACAAGCCGTATTCGGACCGAATCGCCTCCGCCCCCATGCCGTCCCCTTTTTCGGCCAACCGATCCAGAATATCGATCACGTCCCTGGCTTGGAGCAAGATGGCGCCTTCCCGGAGTTCGAACAGGTCCTTCAACCCTTCGGCGGGGGGGGGCTCCTCCTGGAGATGCCTTTCCAGTGCTTCCATCTTCTCGCGGATCTGAGACGCGAATGCCGGTATGATTTCCGCAACGAAATCGAAATCGAACTGCAATTCCGATGAAGGAAGATCCTTCCTCCGAAGGAGTTGCTTCTTCTGATCCAACGCCTTGCGAACCTTCTGAAGTAACAAGGTCCCGTCAATGGGTTTGAGCAGGTAGTCTGTGCATCCCATCTCGATCGCCTTCTTCACCGTATCGGTATCGGACAGGCTTGTACACATGATGATCGGGATCTCTTTCCAGAAGAGATGCCGCTTGATGAGCCTCATGAACGCGAGTCCATCCATTTCCGGCATCATGATATCCGCCAGGATGAGTTCAATGTCGGGGATGGATCTCAAACAATCCAACGCTTCCTTTCCGGTCTTGGCCGTGACCGTCAGGTAGTCGGATTTCCTGAGATTCATCTCCAAGATCTTCGTGTTGACCGGATTGTCCTCGACGATCAGTATTCGCATCGTGCTCCCCGCTGCAAGGCTCGTCCGTTCCGCACCCCGGCAGGCCGCTCCGCCAGGGCCCCCTGCTGTGGTGCGTTCATCCTTCGTCCGTCCCCGTGCTTCCCAACGACGCTTGCATCTTGCTTCTGCTTCTCTGCAAGCGTGTCACGAGGCATGGCCTCCTCTGGTAAACCATCGGCAAAAGGTGGCCTCCACCTTAGGCCCGTGAAGTCTTTCGGGCACTTTTCGTTCGCCGGGTGGGAACGTCTCGCGGACCCCGTCTGCGCTGGGTCCGCCCATGGGCGGAGGGGGGGCTGGTTTGTCCGGGGCGTCCGCCGGTTCGATCCGGCACACGGTATCGGATGCGGAACCGGGCCTGTTCTTCCGGGTAGGAAAAAATTTCCCCCGAATCCCCACCCCACGGGCGGGGCCCCCCTCCGGCGTTTTCCCTGCAATTCACCCGGGTTCGGGGCCCGCTCGCTCGCTGGCATGTGCCTTGCTTCTTGCTGAGGCAGAGGCTGGACGGCACACGGGGCAGAAACCCCCACAAGAGGCTGGAAGGAGACGCACGATGATCGGCAGCTACGTTGCGGTGTCCGCCGCGTTGGCGTTCATGAAGGGCCTGGAAACCACAAGCCACAACCTGGGCAACGCGTCCACGCCGGGGTTCAAGAAGACGATGCTCCAGATGGATCCGGTTCCCGTTGAAAGCCCTGCATCGGTGTCCGGTGCGGTGCACCTGCCGGCCTTCGCTCGTTTGGGGGAGAGCGTGCTGGATCTCTCCGCGGGATCCATGGACGCCACGGGCCACAGCCTGGATCTGGCCCTGGAAGGCGAGGGGAACTTCGTGGTCCGGTCCCCCCAGGGGCCGGTCCTGACGCGCAACGGCAGCTTTCGGGTGGCCACGGACGGCACACTCGTCTCGGCCGAGGGGTTTCCCGTTCTGGGGCGCGATGGCCGCGAGATCGTCCTGGCCGGCCACGGCGACCCGGAGGTGCGGCCGAACGGGGAGATTCTGATGGACGGGACGTCGGTGGGGCGGATCGACGTGCAGACCGCGCCGGGGCAATCGTTGGCGCCGGAGGATTGCCGGATTTTGCAGGGGCACCTGGAAAAGGCCAACGTGAACCCCATCGAGGAGATGATCAAGATGATCGAACTCTCCAGGGGGTTCGGTATGCACATGAAATGCATCGATGGGTTTTCTCAGTTGAACGAAAAACTGGTCAACACCCTGGGAAGGGTCTAGTCGTTCCCTCGGGGCCCGGCGTGCGGGCACGGACGATGGACCGAACCGGCTTGACCGAACAAGGGGAATCGAGATGCTCAGAGCGTTCATGATTGCCGCCACCGGAATGGGCAGCCAGCAGCTCAACCTGGACGTGATCGCCAACAACCTGGCCAACGCGAACACCGTGGGTTTCAAGAAGAGCCGGGCGGATTTCCAGGAACTGCTCTATCAGGAACAGATGCTGCCGGGCGCGGCGTCTTCCCCGACCACGCAGTTGCCCAGCGGCCTGCACGTGGGGTTGGGGGTCCGGCCCATCGCGACCCAGAAGATCTTCACGGAAGGCAATCTCCAGCAGACGGACAATCCCCTGGACCTGGCCATCGAGGGTGCCGGATTCTTCAAGATCCTCCTGCCCACCGGGGAAACCGCCTACACCCGATCCGGGTCGTTCAAGATCGACAGCGAGGGAAGGGTCGTCACCCCCTCGGGCTACGTGCTGGACCCGGAGATCAGCCTGACGGAAGACACCCGGGGCATCAGCATCAGCCCGGACGGCATCGTCTCGGTCTCGGAAGGCAACTCCAACTCCCCCACGGAGATCGGGTCTTTCGAGCTGGTGAAGTTCATCAACCCCAGCGGGCTGCGTCCCATCGGACAGAACCTGTATGTCGCCACGGATGCCTCCGGGGATGAATTGACCGGCGTTCCGGGAGAGAACGGCATCGGCACGGTGGCCCAGGGGTTTCTGGAAATGTCCAACGTGAACGTGGTGGAAGAGATGGTCAAGATGATCGTCAGCCAGCGCGCCTACGAGATGAACTCCAAGGCGATCCAAAGCGCCGATGAGATGCTTCAATTGATCGGCAACCTGAGGAGGTAGTCCCCATGCGTTGTTTTCGAGTCGGCTGCATGCTCGTGACGCTTTTGATCCCCGGTTGGGCGGGGGCGGACGGGTCCCGGAGCGACCCGGAAGCCCGGGACGTCCTGATCGTGGCCGCCCGCAACCTTCCCATCAACCACGCCATCGGCCCGGAGGACGTCCGGCAGGAAGAACGGGCCGGTGCGCGCGCGGATTCGGATCCACGCCTCACCTTGGAGGAGGTGCTGGGAAAGCGGGTCTGGAGGCCCGTGTCCAAGGGGACCCCTCTGAAGAGCTGGCACATCCGGACCGTCGAGAATGTGGAGAAGGGGAACGCGGTGCTCATCGTTGCCGAGAAGGGGGCCATCCGGGTGGAAGCCCCGGGCAGGGCCCTGGAGGCCGGCGAGTTTGGGCAGACGATCCGGGTCCTGAGCATGGTTTCCGGCAAGGTGCTGCACGCCACGGTGGTGGACCTCCAGACTGTTTCGGTCCCCTTCTGAGGGGAAGGCCGCTCCAGAGCGTTCCCCCCCCGTACCGGGGGTTCCTTTTCTGTGTCCCACGAGGAGGTGTCACGTGCGAGGTACCTGGCTTCTGATCCCGGTCCTGTTGGTCCTTGTGGCGGGCTGCTCACGGACACGCAAGGAGTCCGTGGAGATCCCCGTGGTCCCCAACGAGCCGTTGGAGTCCACCGGATCCATCTGGCGGGAAGGCTTCGGCGACCCCTACGGGGACCGGCGGGCGCGAAGGGTGGGCGACATCGTCACCGTCGCCATCGTCGAGGAAGCGAGCGCCTCCAACGAAACCAAGACCGAAACCGGCCGAAGCGCAGACCTGGACGCGGCCATCACGGACCTGTTCGGCATGCCGAACAACTTCGGGATGACGAACTTCGCGGACATGGGCCAGCCGTTCTCCCCCACCGTCAAGGGGGACTACAGCCGCAAGTTCAGCGGCTCCGGGAGCACCACGCGCAGAGGGACGCTGGTGGCCACGGTGACGGCCCGGGTGGTGGAGGTCTATCCCGGGGGGAACATGCGCATCGCGGGGCAACGGGATGTCCGGGTCAACCGAGAGAAGCAGTTCATCACCGTGGAAGGGATCATTCGTACGGAGGACATCTCCTTTCAGAACACGATCCCCTCCACCCTGATCGCCGAAGCCAAGGTCCAGTACAAGGGACGCGGGGTGCTCTCGGACACGGAAGGCCCGGGGTGGCTTTCCAGGATTCTGGATTGGATCTGGCCCATATGAGAGGCGGCCGGCGGTCCGTGGGGCACGACGGCCGGCTGAAACCGCGGGGTCCACAGGGTAGACCCGGAGGGAGACCCACCATGGTTCTTCGAAAACCGTTTCTCGGCACGGGGCGGCTCGTTTCGCTCCTGTTCCTTCTCCTTCTCCTGCCGCCGTCCCCGCTCTTCGCTGCCCGGGTCAAAGACGTCACCACCCTCTCGGGCGTCCGCCCCAATCAGCTGTTCGGCTATGGACTGGTGGTGGGTCTCAACGGCACCGGGGACAAGCAGGGCACGGAGTTCACCCAGCAGAGCTTGTCGAACATGCTCATGCGGTTGGGAATCCGCGTGGACCCGGATCAGACCCGGGTCAAGAACGTGGCGGCCGTGATCGTGACGGCCGAGCTGCCGGCCTTTGCCAGGCCCGGGACGCGCCTGGACGTGCTGGTTTCCTCCATCGGGGATGCCAAGAGCCTGCAGGGCGGCACCCTCCTGCTGACTCCCTTGCGGGGCGTGGACGAAAACCTCTACGCGCTGGCGCAAGGACCCCTCTCCCTGGGCGGGTTCTCCGCGTCGGCCGGCGGGGACAGCGTTCAGAAGAACCACACCACCGTGGGGACCATCCCCGAGGGGGCCATGGTGGAGCGGCCCGCACCCCTGGCCGCCGGCCTGGATCAGGAGCTGAGGTTCGTGCTGTCCCACGGGGACTTCACCACGGCGGCCAAGATCGCGGAGGTCATGAATCAGAAACTGGGCCATCCGGCGGCGTCTCCCAAGGATGCCCGGACCGTGGTGGTCCGCGTGC
>Ga0068714_10003504_pt1 | contig 18530 bp, 16 predicted proteins | sample MTBNYHSulfiMetaG_FD_62988 | JGI IMG/M metagenome (GOLD analysis project Ga0068714, IMG submission 62988) | Enrichment culture microbial communities from rom New York Harbor, USA that are MTBE-degrading - MTBE-NYH (New York Harbor Sulfidogenic)... | ecosystem: Environmental > Aquatic > Marine >... | reverse complement strand
TATGGCGTTGACGGGCTCAGGGGGGCCATCATGGGCGTGTCCGACCTGCCGATGATGCTCGATTTCGGGGTGCTCGCCATCTTCTCCGTGGCAATGGTGCTGCTGGGCGGCTATTTGTTTAGAAAGGCGAGCGCCTAGATGCCCATAATTCTAAAGACCTCGGAAATATTAACTGTCTTTCGGCTTTCTTTTAAATCCCAGGATGATGTGCAAAGCCAAGAAAAATACCATAGGTATCAACACTATTTTATGCAACTCTGCTGAAACGAAACGGTCAAGCAGCCCGCCTGTAATCCCAGTTATAAAATCGCTAGTAAGCAAATCCCATCCAAAACCCGAAACAATGCTAACAGCAAGCAAAAACACAGCCAATATGCCGCACCAAAAACCAATCCGACGAATAATTCCTTTGTCTTTCATAGTCAACTTTCCCATCAGTCGTTTATATTTGCGTCATCAGGGTAGCCTTGACTTTCCCATTTACCTAGGAAGTCATAGTCGACAAGCTCGACAGTATGCAGAGCGTTGATCCATTTGTAACCCCACTGGCCAGGTACTACTAACCGTAAAAAAGGCAGTGATTCACCGTTCAATTCGTAGGCAATGATTATATTCTCCTGCATTGCGGTTGAAATTGAGAGGTCTGTCGTGTATCCGCCAGAAGCGATGAAGGCAACCTTGATTGCCTCTGGAAGTACTCCAGCGTTTTCCAGAATTAAACCGAGTCTGACACCCGTCCAGTCGCCCTCAGAAACGGGCGTCTGCGGATAGTCTACGCAATAAATTTCGGCATTGACGGTGGTTTTTGGCATGGCAAAAATCTCATCAAGGGTAATGTTAAGCGGGTTTTCAACGAGTCCGGTTACTGATAAAGTCCACGCCGTATTTTCGCTTGCAATACTATCTGTTGAGGTGGTTTGCGAAGGCTGGGGCTGAGGCGTGGTAGATTGAGTTCCCGTAACCGTAGGTTGTACTAAGCTCGGATACCCCAGGCTTATCGTCGCAAAGACGGCCACGATCAAAACTGCCGATAGCAACAAAATTCTTTTCATTTGCCTGCCTTTCCAACTTAATATGACATATGTCATATTATATGACGTATGGCATCTTTATAAGCTTTCCTTATTAAGTTAAGTCGAGGTGAACTAATTTGATAATTCCTTGTGAAGTCAGCGTGAAATCGGTGGTGCCAGCGATAAAAGCAATCGTAGCCAAGGAGCTGGTGGAAACACACGGCTTGAAGCAAACCCAAGTGGCCAAGATCTTGAATATCTCCCAGTCTGCCGTGAGCAAGTATGTAATGGAAATCAGAGGACATGTTATCTCAATCGAAGAAGCTGAAAAAGCAAACCCGATGATAAATAAGATGATAGAACTTCTTCTTGCCGGGTCATACAGCAGAGAGGAATTTTTGAGCGTTTTCTGTAGGATTTGCGTGATTGTGAGAAAGGAGAGTTTTATGTGTCCATTTTGCCAAAAAACAGAGCCTGAAATAAAAAAAGAAGGGTGCGATTTCTGCCTTTGATAAACGACTCAATTTCATATCTGTAAGTGGCCTCTTCGCTGAAGTCTTACTTTTCACGGAGGTAGAAATTTTTAATAAACTATCAAGCCAGCATATTTTGGGCCAAGTAATATCAAAATCGGTGGCATTTGCAAAAGATATCCAAATTACCACAAAAATGGAGCTTTTCCGAGTATGTTAATTTTGTGAATAGCCCATGAAGAAAAACCCAATTCCCAAGATAAAAGAAACTAAAGCGAATAAAAACGAGATTAACGCGTCCATATTCAAGAGCACGGGCAAAAAGAAAAATAGAACCGAAGCGATTATGAGAACCGTACCCGCTGCAAAACCGTAGGTCTGTCGATTCATTATTAACGCCACCGAAATCACATTGGATTTGCAACAATATAAAGTTCATTCGCGGTCAGAGCCCAGGTGGCCATTCATGACTCTCGTCGACCAAAAAACTTAATTCACAAGGATTTCTCCGATTATTGGTGCTTTCAGAAGATGACACCGCGCAAACCGCTTTACAAAGTTGTCGGCCCCTTGAAACGGCACGACCAGAGAAACACCGTGTGGATAAAGGGCTTCGTTGATGATGAATACCAATCCAGCCAAACCTTCATGGGCAGCAAAAAGTTCTGGGAAAAGATAGAAAACGACATCAGGGTGAAGAAACCGGGATACGGTCTCGAGGATTATGCCTTCTGGCACGCCACCTGGCACCTGGCTCACGGCCTGGGCGACGTGGCGGACAACGCCGGCAACGAACTTTACTACAGTTGGAAGAGCCCGAAACCCATGAAACTGGGCAAGCTAGAAGTCAGCGACCCGGCGGAAATGTCCAGGAAAGTCAAGAAGGTCGCCAAGTTCATCGGGGCGGACCTGGTGGGCATCTGCAGGCTGAACAGGGATTGGGTTTACTCGCACGCGTACGACTACCCGACGCGCACCAGCAAGGAAATAGTCTTTGAAGATGTGGACGAACCCGAAATAAAGGAGGACAAACATGTGATCCCCAACAAGGTCAGGTACGCGGTGGTGCTGGGGACCGCGAAGGACTTTCTGACCGTCGCCACCTCACCCTCGCCAATCTCGGGGGCAGCAACCGGGATGGCCTACTCGAGAATGGTCCTGCTCGCTAGCACCCTGGCGGAATTCATCAGGGGGTTGGGCTACGTGGCGATTCCATGTGGAAACGACACCGCCCTCTCCATCCCGCTCGCCGTGGACGCCGGGCTGGGGGAACTCGGCAGAAACGGGCTGCTGATAACGCCCGAGTTCGGCCCCAGGTTGCGTCTCTGTAAAGTTCTGACCGACCTTCCGCTGCAGCCGGACGAACCCGTTGACTCGGGAATCAAAGATTTTTGCTCGACATGTCTGGCTTGCGCCAAAAACTGCCCGGCAAAAGCTATCTCCTACGATGAAATGACCTCGGAAGGACCCACGGAAGAAAATAATCCAGGCGTGATGAAATGGTATATAAATCCGGAAAAGTGTCACGAGTTCCATGCAACCAAGGGGGCCCCGGGCTGTCTGAACTGCATCATGTCCTGCCCGTTCAACACGCCCAGTCCTGAGGACACGAAAAAGCCCGGGTACGCGAAAAGGATACGTCCGGAAAGTTGGTGGAAAACATAGCGGGCGGCTTCCTGGAGACTTTGATTTAAGAGGAAGTACGACTGACATTGTTTGCAGATCGGGTAATTAGATGCCTTCGAAACTAATCATAATAATTTCCACAGACGAAAAAGGAAAGGCCCTCACTGGGATGATGTATGCGAAGAACGCATTGAAGTACAAATGGCTGGACGACGTCAAAGTCTTCTTTTTCGGCCCGGTCGAGAAACTGATCTTTGAGGACGACGAAGTCCGCAAAGCCGCAGGTGAGGTCACCTCTCTGACCGAGTGCTTCGCCTGCAAAGCTATATCAGACCGTGAAAGAATCTCCGAATCGCTGAACGAGCTCGGCATGAAAGTTGACTATGTGGGTGGCATAATTTCTTCCTACATCAAGGAAGGCTACTTACCAATGATTTGGTAGCTCAACTTAGACCATCTGGAACTAGAGAGTTAGCCTATCAGTTAATTATAGAGTCGTGTTGAGAGACTAAAATTTGAATCCATAAATTCAGGGTCTCACCGCAGATACTAAAGCGCCGGTTCTTGCACAATGGGTCACTCAAGATACGAAATAGATAAAAAGTTAATTCTATCTTTTCATGTTTTTCAAAGCTATCTCTGCAACCGTTACTAAAGGATATACGACAGGCGAAGCAGTCACGGCGGGATGGGTGCCTATCTGGAAGATTGCGATATCGCTAGCTCTCATCCTGTTTTGAATACATGCGCTGATAGTGTTAATCAGTTCCCCCGCACTTGGGCCACCTCTAACGGCGCCCCCAATTAATTCTCCGTTTAATTTGTTGAAAATCATCTTTACCCAAATTTTTGAGGCCCCCGGCATTCCTGCGGGATGTCTATCGGGGACTTCGACTTCGCCAGTTACAACTTCAAACCCGCATTGCTTTGCTCCTTTCTCACAAACCCCGGCAACGGCCACGGTTAGGTTTCCAACAGCCGTGGAAAAGACCCCCAGAACACCAGGGTTTTTCCTGCTAATCTCGTATAGATTTGCGCCAGCTATGCGAGCCTCCATCGTGGCTATCGAGGCAAGTCGCAAAGTTGAAGTCTGGCCGGTGAAGAATGAAAATTTAGTTGCACAGTCACCGCATGCAAAAATGTTTGGGTCGGAAGTTCTCATTGTCGTGTCGACGATGATTCCATCTTTGCTTGTTGCTAAGCCTGCTTTTCTCGCCAGTTCGACATTTGGACTTACGCCCACCCCCACGATCAGCGCATCTGCTTTGATTTCCTTGCCGTTGGATAGTCTGACAGCTTTTATCGCTTCGTCGCCGAGAATCTCAGTTATTCTGGTTCCCGTGACTATGGTTATGCCCTTTTTTGTAAGATAGTCTTCAATCTCCTGGCAGCATTTGCATGCCCCCTCGCCGAAGGCTATTTGCAAGCATTGGTCAAGCATCTCTACTACTGTCACGTTGATATCACGGTTCTTTTTACATTCGTCGGCAAATTCGACGCCGATAAACCCACAACCCAAAATCACCAGTTCTTTCACATTTTTCAAGGCGTCTAGCAAGGTTTGTAGATATTGAACGTCTTTCTTCACTGTGTAAACATTTTTCTTGTCAAATCCAGGTATGGGAAGGATTGCAGGAGATGATCCAGTCGCGAGAATTAGCTTTTCATACAGCACCGATTCGCCGCTCGCCAAGACCACTTTCTTTCCTTTGGGGTCTAATTCCTTGGCGTGTAATTCCACTGCTTCATCAATTACCAGCTCTATGTTATTATCCTGCAATGCCTTGTCTGACATTAAATTGTTCTCTGGTTTTCCCAGCGTGCCAAATATGTAAGGAATACCGCAAGGTATCAGAACTTGTTTTTCTTTTCTTATCAAAATTATGGTTTTTTCTGGGTAGTGCCTCCGTGCCGTTATCGCTGCGGGAATTCCAGCGGCACTACCACCGATAACTACAATGTCAGCCCGTTTCATACAATTTCCATCATCTGAGTTTGACTTATTTTTTTGACCAAATCGTATTAAAATTTTTCGCTAACCGGTGCTGAAATTCAACTTGCAAAACTAAAGCTAATATTTAACCACCCACACAGTGTAAATCAAACCACGGCTTAAAAGTGAAACAGAAGGAGCCTTAGGATGAAATACAGGCGTTTCGGAAAATTGAACTGGAATGTGTCCGTGCTGGGCTTTGGTGCCATGCGTTTACCGATCATCGGGGACGATGATGCCAACATAGATGAACCCGAGGCAATCAGAATGGTCAGATATGCGATTGACCACGGCGTCAACTATCTGGACACGGCTTATGTCTACCATAAAGGTGGCAGCGAAGCATTGCTGGGGAAAGCTTTGAAGGATGGGTACAGAAGCAGGGTTAAGCTCGCCACTAAGATGCCGGTTTGGCTCGTCAAATCCCATGATGAATTGGACAAATATTTTGACGAACAGCTCGACAGGCTTCAAACGGGCCACGTAGATTTCTACCTGCTTCACAGCCTCAACCGAGAGTTGTGGGATAAGGTCAAGCAGCTAAATGCCCTTGAGTGGCTGGACGAAAAAGTGGCAGAGGGAAAAATTGGACACTCGGGATTCAGTTTCCACGACAAACACAGCGCGTTCAAGGAAATAGTGGATGGCTACGAGGGGTGGGCTTTCTGCCAAATCCAATATAATTATTTGGACTCCGATTACCAGGCCGGGACTGCTGGGCTCGAATACGCCGCCGCCAAAGGCCTTGCGGTCGTGGTTATGGAGCCGCTTGCTGGCGGGGGTCTGACGTCAGTGCCCCCGAAAGAGATTCAATCAATTTGGGAAAAGGCCAAAACTAAAAAGTCCCTGGCGGAATGGGCCCTTCGTTGGGTATGGAATCGTCCCGAAGTTTCTGTAGTCCTCAGTGGGATGAGCACCATGAATCAAGTCGTGGAAAATGTAGAGATCGCCAGCCGCTCAAGTCCGCTGAGCATGACCAGCGAAGAGCTTGCGCTGGTTGAAAAGGTGAAACGAAAGTACAAGGAATTGGGTTTCATCCAATGCACGGGCTGCAGGTATTGCATGCCCTGCCCACAAGGCGTGAACATACCACAAATATTGTCCCTCCACAACGAGTTCGTGAGGGAAAGAGGCGAGGAAATCAAGAATAAATACGAGAAAAATATATCTCCTAAAAATCGGGCTAAACTATGCTCAAAATGCGGGAAATGCGAAGAGCATTGCCCTCAAAAGATACCAATAAGGCGGCTTCTTTCTGAAGCTGCGCTGTTTTTTGAAGAATCGGGCTGACGCCACAAGGCCAAAATTCAGCAACGAAAGTATTTTAGTTTCTTTTAAAGTCTTGCAAACACTACTGTTTTAGATGATGACTTATGAGAATAACCGTCGAACCCCAGCTGCTGGAAAATTTTCCAGGGTTGCAGGTTCTCGTCCGCCGCATTGACGGCCTGACCGTGGGCGAAAGGAGCGAGGAGCTACAACAGTTCAAGGCGAAGGTCGTCGAGGAGATAAAGCGCAGGTACGACATCGCCACGGTCAAGGACGAGCCAATCTTTAGGGCCTATCGCGATTTTTTCTGGCGCGCCGGGATAGACCCGACCAAGGTCCGCCCGGCAGCGGAGGCGCTCATCCGCCGAGTCCTAGCCGGCAAGCCGATCCCCACCATCAACACCTTGGTCGACTCCTACAACCTGGCCTCGATCAACACGGGGATAGCCTTAGGTGCTTTCGACGCGGAAAAGTTGACAGGGGACCTCATCTTGAGGCTCGCGCAAGAAGGAGAGAACTTCTTGGGCATAGGCATGAGCGGGCTAATCACGCTCCAAGGCAACGAGTTGGTGGTCGCGGATGGAGAGAAGCTCATTGCGGTCTATCCTTACCGTGACGCGGACAACACCAAGGTCACTACGGCCACGAAGAACCTCTGCCTGTTGGTCTGCGGCGCCCCGAGAATAGATGAAGAAACCCTCAATAAGACATCGCGCATGGCAATAGATTATATAGTAAAATTCTGTGGTGGTAAGGAGGTAGAGTGAATGATTGACAATGTCAAGGGCGTGATCTTCGACCTCGACGAGACACTGATTGACGATTTCGTCGGTCTGGAGAAGGCCCACCGCGCCGTGGCCAAGGAACTCCACCGCTACGTCAGTGGGCAGGGCGCCAAAGTCAGCGAGGAGGCACTTTTTTCCAAAGTCACCGAGCTTGACGACAAGATGAACATGAAGCGCAAGTACATCCGCAACGACTGGTGGCCGCTGCTGCTGGAACAGCTGGGGGTGAAAGTCGAGCTGCCGCTGGAAATCCTGGACAGGCTAACCCTGCTCTACTGGGAGACCTTCGCCGACAACACCGAGCTCTATCCTGACACCGAGGAGACCCTCCGTTACCTCAAGGACAAGGGCTACAGGCTCGGGATAATCACAGACACCGACGGCACCAGAGGCATCAAAAAGATGAGGCTCTCTAGGCTGAAGATAGTCAAGTTCTTCGATTCCATAGTCATCGCCGGAGAGGACACGCCGAAGACCAAGCCCGACCCAAATCCCTACCTGATCGTCGCCAAGGAACTGGGTGTGGGGCCGGAAGAATGCGTCTTCGTCGGCGACAAGCCCTTCACCGACATCGACGGCGGCAACAAAGCGGGCATGAGAACCGTGTTGCTGAAGCGCCGTGACTGGGGAGTAGAGGACAACTCCGACTTCACCATCAAGCAGCTGGCCGAACTCCGCGGCCTCCTGTGAAGCCACCCAACAACATGGTTTTATTCTACGCCGACGCTTTTCGATTGGGGGTTGAAGGTGCCGGTTCACCCGATTGAGTGGCGCTATGGCAGCCAAGAGATGCGCTCGATATTCGAGGTCGAAAACTCTTTTCAGAAGATGCTCGACGTCGAGGCGGCCCTGGCCAAGGCGCTGGCGGGTGCCGGGCTCATCCCGAAGAAGGACGCCGCCAAGATAGCCAAGAGCGCCTCGATAAAGAAGGTCACCGTCGAGAGGATCCGCAAGTTCGAGCAGGAGCTCCAGCACGAGACGATGGCGACGGTGATGGCCCTGTCCATAACCTCGGGCAAGGCCGGACGCTATGTGCACTTCGGCGCCACCAGCAACGATATCCTTGACACTGCGGCGGCGCTGCAAATCCGGGAAGGCCTGGCGGTAGTCGAGAGGCGGCTCCGGAATTTACTCATGATAATTCTTCACCGAACCCTGGAGCACAGGGACACGGTCATGGTCGGGCGTACGCACGGCCAGCATGCCGTCCCGACGACCTTGGGAATGAAGTTCGCTACCTGGGGCTCGGAAATCGGCCGCCACATCCAGCGCCTGGAGCAGCTCAAGCCGCGCATCCTGGTCGGGAAGATGAGTGGCGCGGTCGGTACGGGCGCCGCCTGGGGCAAAAACGGAGAAAAAATCCAGCAGCTCACCATGCGCGAGTTGAAGCTCTCGCCGGCCCCGATTTCGAGCCAGATTCTGCAGCGCGACCGCCTCGCCGAGCTGCTGAACTTCTTCGGGCTGGCAGGCTCCACCTTGGAAAAGATCGCCCGCGAGGTCAGGAACCTGCAGCGCACCGAGATAGGCGAGGTAGCTGAGCCGTTCTCAACAAAGCAGGTCGGCAGCAGCACTATGCCGCACAAGCGCAACCCGATAAGGTGCGAGAAAATCTGCGGGCTGGCTCGGGTTCTGCGCGGCAACGCCCACGCGGCGCTCGAGAACGTGGTCCTGGAACACGAACGGGACCTGACCAACTCCTCCTGCGAGCGCACCATCCTACCCGAGTCCTTCCTGCTGCTCGACGAGATGCTCAGCACTTCCATATTCGTGGTCGGCAAGCTCAACGTCTTCCCGGAGCGCATGAAGCGGAACCTGGAGATGACCAAGGGGCTGAACATGGCCGAGGCGGTGATGATCGAGCTCACCGGCCGGGGCATCAGCCGTCAGGACGCCCATGCCCTCCTCAGGAAATGCAGCGCGGCCGCACTCGAGAAGAACGAGACCCTGTTGAGCGCCCTCTCCAGCGACGGGGCCGTCACCAAGTACATCGCCAGGGAAGAACTCAAGGAGCTGATGGACCCGGCCAAGTACCTGGGCTGCGCCGCGGCAATCGTCGACAAGGTAGTGAAAGACCTAGAGCCGCTGGCCAAGTGAAACCTCAGTCGTAGAGCTCCGGAGACGTAACTCTTTCTATTTTCGTGGGCTCGTCCTCCCTCTTGTCGCGGTGGAACCGGTAGAGGTAGCCGCTCACCGCGCCCTCGAGTCTCTCCTCGTGCGTTATCAGCAGTATCTGCCTGACGACCTCAGGAAGTCGCTCCCTCATCACCTTGGCCAGCTCCTGTATCCCTTCGGAGTCGAGGTTGTGCGTCGGCTCGTCGAAGACTATCCACTTGAGCTTCGGCGCCAGCACCATGGAGAAGGAAATCCTGAGCGCCAGGGCCGCGTCGGTCCGCTCGCCGCCGCTGGCGACGCCGTCGACCGGCATCCAGTTACCCGAGCGGTCCCTGAGCTGGAGAACGTAGTCGCCGCGCTCCCCCTCCTCGACCTCAAGCCTGATGCCGGAGAAGTCGCCGTAGGGGTAGATGCCGTCCCAGAGGTCGTTCATGACCAGGTTGACGCCCTCGATGAACATTCGCCGCATCGCCGTCTGCGTCCTGGCCAGAGCCGTCTGGATTGTACCCATCGCCTGAGCGGCCTCGCGCAAGCGCCTCACCTCGGCCTCATACCTCTGGATGAGCGCGAGTTTGTCCTGTATGCTCTCAACGAGCCTTCTCTTCTCCGCAATCAACTGCTCTTTGCCGAGAAACTCAGCCTGGAGACGTTCCTGGGAACCGACCAATTCCTCGACCCTTCTGCGGATGGCCTCGGCCTTGGACTCATCGTAGGTTTTCCTGATCTTCTCTATCTTTTCTTGCGAGCGGGAGCTCTCCTCGAGCTTCGAGTTCAGCTCAAGGAGCCGCGCGTCCAAGTCGGTGCGGTTTTGCAACACCTGTCTTGCGTTCGCTAATTTACCATTAGTCTCCTCAGCTTCCTTTCTTGCCTTGGCGACGTCGACGGCCAGTTTCTCGACTTTCTCTCGCTGCTTCGGTATGTCGCTCTCGAGGCACGCGAGTTGCCGGTGGACGTCGGCAAGCTCCGAGTCGAGCCTCTGCAGGCCCTCGGCGTCCTTCTCCAGCATCAAGGCCCGCCGGTGCAGCTCCTGCGCTTGACGCAGCTGCAAGCCGAGCTTTGAAGAGAGAACCTCGGCCTCCTCCACTTTCTGAGCCAGTTCCTTCAGCTCGTTCCTGCGCTTCACCAGGAGTTCCTGCTTCCTTCCCTCATCCAATGGGGTGTCGCAGACCGGGCATGCCGCGCCTGCGGTCATGAGCTCTTCGACTGAATCGTTCAAGTCGTGAATCCTGACGCGATGACCCGCCAGTTCGTCGCCGCAGCGGCGAAGCTCCGTCTGGGCCTTTTCCGCCTTCTCCGCGAGATCGCGCGGTTCCATGCCCTCAAGTTTCTTCTCGGCCTCGCGTTTGCGCTCAACCTCAGCCGCCAGCTTCCCGACAGAGGTTGCAAGCATCGCCTTCTTGGTCTCAAGCCCCTGGAGGCCGGAGGACGCCTTGGTTAGCTCAGATTGTAAGCTGTTGAAGGACGAAATATTGCTCGCGTAAGTTGACTCAAATTCCTTAATCTCTTCGCGAATCTTCTCCAAAGGGGCATCGGCTTTGTCCCTGAGTCGACTCTTGGCCTCGTCGATGTTTCGCCTCAGGGCGCCAGTTTCCCCTTCGAGGCCCCTTTTCAAATTTTCCAGAGTTCTGAGTTCCTGCTCCAGCTTCCGGAAGTGCTGGTCCTGGGCCCGGATAGACTCCAGCTCAGCCCTAAGCCCCTGCAGCCTCGTCGCCGTCTCCTGCCTGGTGGCTTCGAGCCTAGTCAGCTCCAGGTGGTATGTGGGAAGGGACTGTAGGGACGGGTCTTGCTTCAGATTTCTCGCTGCAATCTCCCGTTCGCTTGCCCGCTCGGTGACGCGGTTGATGATTGAGCCGACGCTCTTCCTAGCCTTCTCCAGCTTGTTGATGCCAAGGAGCTCGTCGATGTTCTCCATCCTTTTGCCGCGCTGCAGGGTCAGGAAGTAGTCGAGACGGTTCTGCTCCGAGTAGATGGCCCGCTCGAAGAGGTCGTAGTCCAGGTCCAAGATCGACCTTATCGCCTCGTTCACCCGCGAGGCGTTCGGGCCCTCGATTAGCTCGCCGCTGGCCTTCCTCAGCTCCGAGAGAGTCGTCCCGCTGCCACGCTCGATGACGCGCCTGACTGTGAACTCGTCGCCGTCGGGACTCTGGAATTTGACCTCGACCTCGGCGCTGTCGAGCGGGTTCGGGCGGTTGGCGATGAGGTCCTCGAGCTTGATGCGCCGGGACTGCACCGCCGGCAGGGTGCCGAAGAGGGCGTAAGTGATGCCCTCCATCACCGAGGACTTGCCCGAGCCCATGATCCCGATGAGGACGTTGGTCCCGTCGCCGAATGCCAGCTCGGTATCGCGGTGGGACTTCCAGTTCTTGAGCTTGATGGACGTTATCATTCCTTTTTCACCTTCAAGTCGGCTTTGACCAGGCTGTCCACGACGCCGTAGACGCTCTGCAGGGCTTCGTCTGCCCTGTCCGAGGAGAGCAGGTCGTAAAGGGAGCGGACGTCAAACATCTTCGCTTGGGTAGCGTCTTTGAGGCTGTCCTCGAGGATGGCCATGGCGGTCTCATCCATCGACAGCCGCCGCTCCCTGAGCTCGCGCAACATCTGCACCTTGTCTCCCAACCCCGGCGCCTGCAGGTCGGCCTTGCCAACTATTACGATGGCCACGTTCTCGAACTCCTCGGACACGGCCCGGTCGTCGAACTCGCCCCGGGAAGACTCCTTGGCCAGGGTCCCCATCAGCCTCACCCTCACCAGCGGGGGCTTCTCGTCGTTCTGCCTTGGCAGCCCCAGCAGCTCCCTCACCTTTTTCCTGACCGCGTCGTTGAGCTCGGTTATGGTAGCCTCGTCGAACTTCATCTCGGCGTAGCGGAAGTCGCGCTGCGATTTCAGCTCGACGAACTTGCAGTTGAGTTCATCCCCGAGCTCCATCATGTAGAAGCCCTTGGGCATCTCGGCCTCGACCTTGGCCAGCTGGGTGCGCTCGGTGCTCCCGGGAAAGATGAGCGGTTTGCCCTTGGCCGAGGTCTCGCTCCGGTAGTGGATGTGGCCGCAGAGATAGAGGTCGAAGCCGGGCGGCAGGTCGGAGATGTCGAGGGTCGGAGCCTCCTCGCTCGAGTAGACAAATTGCCCGATCGACTGGTGCAGCGCCAGGACGTTGAAGGCGTCCTCGACCGGCTTCGGGTTCCATGTGGCCAGGACGTTGGGCGCGTGCTGTTCGGGCACGTTGCTCAGCCCGTGGAAGGCGAGCCTGCGACCGTCGTCCTCAAAAATTAGCGTGTTGTGATGCACGTGTATCAGCAGACCTGCGGCCTCGAGCGCCTCGACGGGATTGGTCAGGCCACGCGTCCGCCGCTCGTGGTTGCCGTGCAGCGCCACCACCGGGACGCCGCGCAGGGCCACCGGAGATATCTCCTCAGGGTTCTTGTCGATGGTGCGCTCGAGCCTGATGTTGTTCTTGCCGTGGGCCAGCGGCAGCGAGAGGATGCGCAGGGCCTGGGCCCAGACTTCTTGCCGCGGGATTCGAGTGTCGAAGATGTCGCCGAGGATTAGGATGAGCTGCGCCCCGAGCTCCAATGACCTCTCCACGGCCTCGCGGAACTGGACAAAGGAGTCCTGTTCCCTAGAAGTCCCCCACTTCGTCCCGAGGTGAGGGTCAGAGATAAGGGCCAGCTTCAAACAATCACTCAATCTCCATTGGCATTTTGTGCTTAAGTGGATTTTCAGCTGTCAAGTGGGGACTTTACATGTCGAACAAAAAATCTCACAACCTCAAACTTAAATCAGACTCGGGAGAACTTGTTTCGGTGTTTTTACGTCTGTTCCCTGGGTCGACAAGTACAAGCCGAAGAGGCTCCGCGAAATCACCGGACAAAACAAGGCGGTCTTCGACATAACTCGCTGGGCGGAAGGCTGGGAGCACGGCAGGCCGGCCAAGCCAGCCATCTTGCTCTACGGTCCCACAGGAACGGGGAAGAGCGCGGCGGCGGCTGCCCTCGCCTGTGATTTCGGCTGGGACCTCATCGAGATGAACGCCAGCGACCAGCGCACCCTCGCCGAGGTGAAGAGGGTCGCGGGGGCGGCGGCGGCCTCGGGAACGCTGTTCGGCGGCCCGGGCAGCAAGCGGCTGGTGGTGCTCGACGAGGCCGACAACATCCACGGCAACGCCGATCGCGGCGGCTACAGCGCCATAAAGGCTCTGGTCGCCGAGACCCGCAATCCTCTCATCCTCATCGCCAACGACAAGGACGCCATACCCTGGGAGATCAGGGCTGGCTGCCAGATGGTCGCCTTCAACAAACTCTCGCAAGAAGCCATCCTCAAGGAGCTCGAGAAGATACTACACGCGGAGAATATCGAGTTCGAACCCATCGCGGCGAACGTCATCGCGGAGACCGCCCGCGGCGACCTGCGCGCGGCCGTCAACGACCTGCAGACGTTGGCGGCGGGCAAGAGGCACCTCACCATCAGGGACGTCACCCTCTATCGGCGCGACCAGGAGACCAACGTCCGGGATTTCCTCTCCAAGCTGCTCGACGTCAGCAGCGCCGACGAGGCGAGGAAGCTCCTCTGGGCGCTGGACATGCCTCCTGACGATGCGCTGGCCTGGATTGCCGAGAATGTCCCGCTGATGGTGATGGACCCGAGCGACAGGGTAAAAGTCTACGATGCGATTTCCAGAGCCGACATCTTCCTCGGCAGAGCCAGACGAGGCCAGGCCTACAGGCTGTGGAGCTACGCCAGCGACTTGATGAGCGCTGGCGTCGGGCTGTCTCGGGGTGAGAGCGTCAAGCCAGCCAAGCCACAGCTGCCAAGCCACATCCGCCGCTATTCGCGCACCCGCATCGACAGGGCCGTCCGCGACGCCGTGGCCAGAAAGGTCGGCGCACGCTGCCACACTTCGGCCCGGATGGTGCGAAAAGATGTGCTGCCATACCTAAAATTCGTCTTCAAACACGACAAGAAGGCGGCCGCGGCGATATCCGGGGAGCTGGAGCTGACCGAGGCCGAGGCGGGCTTTCTCAAATAGGCGTCTAGTCCTTCTGGCACTTGGGGCAGTAGTAGCTGCTGCGGTTTCTGGTCTTGACCCTCTGGATGACCGTCTTGCATTTTGGACATTTCTCACCGCCGCGGTGGGCCACGCGGAAGTCAAAGTGGGCGGTGCCCAGCTCGCCGCTGGGGCACTTGTAGGTGCTGATGCTGGCGCCCTTCTTGCCGATGGCCTTGGTCAGGACATCGCGAATCGCCTTGTGAAGGTTCTTTGTTTCGAATGGCAAGAGGTCACCCGCCTTGCGCATCGGATGGACCCTAGCCGAGAACAATGCCTCGTCGGCGTACATGTTGCCGATGCCGGCAATGACGGTCTGGTCGAGCAGCACCGCCTTTATCGGGGCCTTCCGCTTCGCCAGCAGCTTCGCCAGGATCCCTGGAGTGAACTCGTCGGAGAGCGGCTCCAAGCCGAGCTTGCCGACCACGTCCTTTTCATCTTTCACCAAGTACATCGCCCCGAACCTGCGGACATCGGTGAAGACGAGCTCGCCGCCGTCGGTGAACTTGAAGGTGACCCGGGTAAATCTCTCTGTATTTTTCGGATTCAGCAACAGGGCGCCAGTCATACGGAGGTGGATAATCAGGGTGCTGCCGTTGGCGAGGCGGACGAGCAAATATTTGCCGGAGCGGCCGACCTCTTTGATCTCCTGGCCGATAAGCCGCTTGCGGAAATTACCGGAGGATATACGGCGTAGCGGCTTGCCATCGCTGATTGCCAAATCGGAAAATTGCTTACCCACTATACAAGCGGCAAGTTGCTGTTTTATTGTCTCGACCTCGGGCAATTCTGGCATTCAAATCAACTAGTAATTACTTCCACCAAAATTAACTATTACTCTCTTCAGCGTGGCCAACCGCTTCAAGTCACTGGGGAGTTAAGTTGAAGTTTCCATAGGCGGTTCCGGAAGCGCTACCATTAATGTCACCGTCTAGGTACTCGAACCCAGGGTCTAATACAACCGTCGCCGTGAAGTACCATTCCCTCGGTGGTGATACAGTGTCCGGCACCGAGAAGCTGAGCGTGCCTTCGATCGTGGTCTCGGAAGTGAACGTGCCCCAGACGGTCCCGCTAGCGCTCGAACTCCACATGAACTCACCCGTGCTTGTATTGAGCACCGTAATCCCGTCAAGATAGAGGTCGGCTTCGAAATAGTCGCCGTCCGTGAAGATGTTGGTCCAAGTCATGTTTCCGCCGCTGTTTCTGGTGTAAGAATCAGTCGACTCTGTGTGGACGGCGCTGTAATACCCGCTCCAATCTCCAAAGACGGAAGTCGTTGTGGTCATGGTGGTAGTGGTCGTTGTCGTTGTGGTCGTTGGTGGGAAGAGCTCGTTGGCTTTGGCTAAAGCCTGTTGCAACGTCGGCATCGTCCGGTAGGTGTTGATGACAGGGGCCGCGTAGAGGATGGCCCTCTTGAGATCACCGCTTTTCAGGTCGGGGCGTTCGGCCGCCAGCGCCGCGACAAGAGAGGTGAACTGTGGCGCGGCAAAGGAGGTGCCTATGAGGCCCTCGGGCATCTGCGCATAAATGACATCGTCCGGGTTCTCGCTGGAGTTGGCCCACGGGGCGCGACTGTTGTTGCTTTCCAGACCGCCCGCCATTATTATATGATTCCAGGCTTTCGGATATCTCTCTTTCAAATAAGCGTACTGATTGGTGAGGTCCATACCAGAGTTACCCGTGGATATGTTTACCAAGACGTGATCAAGGAATGGCTGCCCCATGGACTCCATGGACTGGAAGATGCCTTCCAAATAATTCTGCTCTGCCTGTTGTCCCTGGACGGTCGCCGAATCTGTGAGGGCATGCCGGTCACCGCTGCCTTCTAGACCAGAAAGGGCATTGATGGAAATGTTGATCGCCGTCACCCGGTCTCTCTCGTTTGCATTCATAGCGGCCAACATTATAGAGGGAACTATGGCACCCATGTTCAGGTTGCCCGGTCCAGTGCCCGCCGGCTGATGGTAAACGTCGACCTCAGTTTTGGAAGCAGCTTCAGACTGTTCACTGCCGCCGGACGCGATGTCCGAGGTCGTCGCACCATGATCCTGCCCATTGCCGGCATTGATATCAGGAGAGCCGTCATTGGACCAGCCATCGATCATCACTATATCACTGTCGAAGGCACGGGTATCGTAGGCGCCCCAGAACCAGCCAGTGGGGAGTTCGGCGTCCACGGACGTTAGCTCTCCTGAAAGGGTAACGGGTGTGAGGGGAAAGGCGTTGATCGTCCAGTCCTCGTCCAGCATTTTGGTGATGGCATAAGCCTCGTAGCCCGAACCGACGTTGACCCAGTAGATCCCGACAGGGGGCAACTCCATGACTAACTCCCAGCCGAAAGCGGTGACGGCGTCAAACACCTGATACTCTGGAGTACCCGACTCCACCAGCAGGACGATCAAGCCAGCGTAAGCGTTCACGTTGCTGATTTCTTCAGAATCGCTGTTGAAATAAGTGACCTGCGTGATGCCAGGGTAATCGCCTTCGTAAAAAACAAGACCATCGGTAAGGTCGGTGGGTGGTGAAGTGCTGGTCGTCGTGGTCGGTGTTGTGGTGTAAGTGGTCGTCGGCTCTCCCCCTCCTTCCGACAAGAAAGCAAACGCGACCCCGGCGATGACCATTACCCCCACAAAAATCACGGCCAATAAGAAAACTTTCTGGCTGAAAAATTTCGGCCGAGCGCCCTTTGTTTTCTCTTGGCGGACGACTGGCTTCTCTATGCGGGCAGGCTCGGGCGCTGGAGCGGGCGCAGGCTGTGCAGGAAGTTTCGCTACAGGTTTAACAGCAATCGGGGCACCGCAGTTGGTGCAGAACTTTGTTCCGGGTTTGACCTCGGCCCCGCACTCGGCACAAAAAGGCATAAGATATCTCCATATCCTCGGTTAAAATTTGCAGCTTAAATAGCTGATTAAAACCAGCCTGATGAATTGCCCAATTTCCTTTTATTAATCGCCCTCACCCAATGTATCGCCGGGAATTATCCGGCGCTTATCTCAATACTTGCATGGGCTAAATAACAACATCGCACGTAAGTTATGGCTGAGGCGAAAACGGATGCAACCCAGCGAGCTCGAGTTCGGCCTGTTCGAGGACAGCGGTTCCCTGGCGCCCAGGCGCTACTCGTCGGGCAAGACCCAAGCCGACCTGATCAAGGAAATCGTCGGCGCCTTCGACGATAACGACATCGTTTTCCTCAGGGCCACCGTCGGCAGCGGCAAGTCTGCCATCGGACTGAGAACGATTCTGGAGTTCGGTCGCGGCATCATCTCCGTCCCGACCAAGATCCTCTCCGACCAGTATGCCGCCGCCTACGAGGGTAAGAAGTACTTCGTCAAGGAGGACGGCTCCAAGCTCAAGATTGGTATCCTCAAGGGGCGGCGGAACTTCCGCTGCAGGCTCCAGGCCGACAAGGGCCGCGATTTTTCCTGCGACAGCAGCACCCTGCCATGCAAGCGCCCCATCGATTGGAAGGGCGGCGAGCGCAGGGTCGACGCCGTGCGCGAGTGTCCGCACTGGGGATTCATCTTCCGCTCCGAAATCGCCAAGCCGATAAAGGACGCGAGGAAAGCGCCCTACAAGGGGATAAAGGGCGACTGGACTTGGTGCATGAAAGGCGAATGTCCCTACTGGAAACAGTTTGGCGCCTACGTCGACTCCGACGCCATCGTGATGAACTCGGCCAAGTGGGCAGCCGAGGTCAACGCCGGCAGGCTGCCTGCGGTTCCGATTACGGTCATCGACGAGGCCGACTACTGGCTCGACTCGCTGGCGGTCAAAGTCTCGGTCACGGAAAGAACCATGAGCTGGTTGCAGGAAGCGGTCAGGCGCAACCTGGAGTTCAGCGGCGAGGACGAGACCGAACTCAAGGAGATGATGGGGGAGCTGCGCGACGAGTGGTCCGAGAGCCTCGACGGCAGCGGCAAGCCAATCAAGCTGGTGCAGTCGCTGGTGAGAATACTCAACGGCATCGACGAGACCGCCGGCGATCTCTGCTGGAAACTGGAGTCGGTGCTGGAGCACAAGGACCACGCCGAGTGGGAGCTCAAGGAAAAAGCGATAACCTATTTCGTCCCCGATCCCAAAGTCGTGCTCAAAAGCATCCGGGAGAAGGTCGGTGGAAAGTTCCTGCTGATGTCGGCGACCACGCAGAGCGACCAAGTGCTCAAGGAGGTCTTCGGCGTCAAGCCAAAGTTCGTCGAGGGCGAGACGCGCTTCCCC
>Ga0068714_10003503_pt1 | contig 18541 bp, 16 predicted proteins | sample MTBNYHSulfiMetaG_FD_62988 | JGI IMG/M metagenome (GOLD analysis project Ga0068714, IMG submission 62988) | Enrichment culture microbial communities from rom New York Harbor, USA that are MTBE-degrading - MTBE-NYH (New York Harbor Sulfidogenic)... | ecosystem: Environmental > Aquatic > Marine >... | reverse complement strand
ACCGAGAGCTCCCTCCAGAAACTGCGCTGTTTCGGCATCGGGAAGGCGAGCATCACGAGCACGGGAAGGAGAATCAAGGCCAGGTAGACGGCGATGCCGAGGATGCCTTTGACTCTCTTGCTCATGCCACCGTCCTCCTCGTGCGCGATTCTCCCGGGCCTGCCCGCTACCGGGGCCGGCTCAGGAGGGAAAGCGGAACCTCCACCGCTTGCGACAGGTCCTCGATGGCGTCATACAGGAGCTGCAGGACGTACCGTCCGTTGTGCACGTACCCCCCCGGGTCTTTGGCCGCGAACTGGTAGTTGAAAGCGGCGCGCAGCAGCCGGGGCGTGAAGGCGCGGTAGCGGTTCGCAAACGAAGCCTCCTCCCCGTCGACCGCCCCGTCCCCATCGGCATCCACGAAGAAATAGGGGAATCGATCCGCCCAGGCGGCCGGCTGGCCGATCACCTGCGACGTGTAGGCGTGGATGGCGTCGTGCAGTACCTCCCGGAGCCCCCGGATCTCGTAATAGATCCCGAGGGCCGAGCCGTCGCCGTCGTAGTCCACCTTCTCCACGCTCACGTCGCGGTAGTCGGGGTATCCCATCACGTTGGAGTGGCAGGCCGCGCAGAGGTTCGCCTGCTTCCCGTAGCGCTCGCGCATGCGCAGCGAGTGAGCATCGTGGCACTGGGTGCAGGTGCGCACACCCTCCGCGTGCTCGAAGCGCCCTGCGTATCGCCGCTCCGGGTACTCGTACCCGCCGTGCGTCTCGCTGCCCAGCCAGGTCGCCGCGGCGAAGGCGTAGTGGGGGCCGATGAAACCGGCGCCGGGAACGACCTCGTCGTCCCCGAATCCCGACGCCGCGGTGCGCACGTCCTTTCCGGCCCGGGTTCCGCTGTGGCAGGTGGCGCACAGCGCGTCGTTCCGGCCGACGGTCAGCTGCACTTCGGAGGGAAAGCGGACGGCCTCCAGGGCGTGGGCCTTTTCGTTGTGACACGCCATGCAGGATACGACGGACCGCGTCCGCCCGGGCTCGTCGACCGCCATTTCCGCGCTTCCATCCTGCCCGAGGTAGTCCAGGAAGCCCTGCCCGCTGTGACAGCGGGCGCAGCCCACCGGCACCTGGGGCGGTTCGTCCTGGTCCCAGTGCACGAAGGCCTCCGAAGCAGCGTCCGCGTGGCCGGAGCCCCACCACTTCGAGCTGATCCGCGCGACAGGCTCCGCCTCCCGCGCAGTGGCGTTCAGGTAGTAGATCCAGCCCGCCACCAGGGCCGCAGCGGCAACCAGCACGACGACGAAGACTGTCTTGTTCATCGGATCTCCCCGCGAATGCCCCAGGAGAGGCCGAGGATCCGGCCCGACGGCGGGCCGGCCGCCCCTCGGGGCGCATGGTGCCTCCCTGGCCGTATTCCGCCTCCCCGATCGTATCCCGAAGCGTATCCCGTGTCGAGGCGCAGGGCGATAATCCATTCGAGTTATAGGCGTCGGAACAAGGGCTTACACGGGCGCCGAGCCTCCCACCCGCCACGAGCGAGTTCGCCCCGTGCCGCTCCATACCGCCTCCTGCATTCCCTCGCCCCTGCGGCCGCACGTCGGAAACTCAGCGCGGTGCCGGCCGCGGTCCTGTGCTACAATCTGGGGCAGACCCACCTGAAGGAGCAGCCATGGGAGAGTCGAACGGCTTCGGACTTCACGTCGACTTCGCTCGCAGGGAGCTCGTGCGCAGTCTGCATCTGGCCCCGTCCGGACTCGGCGGTCTTCAGATGCTCCAGCCGCTGCCCCGGGAAATCGGGCGCGGCTCCGTGGAGCTCACGACGCTCGGCAGCGGCATCGGCTACGGCCGCTACTGCTGCGAGGATGTCACCGAGGAAGTCCACTCGCGCATGGAGCTTCGCGCCGACCAGGTCAAGTTCACCTTTCACCTGTCTTCCGAACCTGGCGAGGTGGGTATTGAAGGGCTGCGGAACCCAATCGTCCTAAGCCGCAGTGACTCCTACATCCTGGGACCTTCGGTAATCGGCACGCAGACGGTGCGCCCCGGCATGGTGAGCCGGGAGCTCAGCCTGTTCGCGGATTCCACGGTGGTCGATTCGTGTTTCGCCGACCAGGGCGAGAGCCTCCCGAGGTCTCTCAAGCAGTGCCTGACGCACCCCGCTTCGGAGCCCTACTTCTTTCCCGGCCGGGCAACCGCCGCCATGGGCCAGGCACTGCGCCAGATGCTGACCTGCGGACTGCGCGGAGGCATTGCGAGGCTCTATCTCGAGGCGAAGGTCCTGGAGATCATTGCCCTGCGGCTCGCTCAGCTGGGCAACGGCGAGTGCCGCAGGCGGCGCCTCACCCTGATGCTCCGTGACGTGGAGCTGCTCGAGGAGGCTCGCCACATTCTGCTGAACCGCTGTCAGGACCCCCCGAGCATCTCCGAGCTCGCCGCGTGTGTAGGCCTCAACCGGACCAAGCTCAAGGCGGGATTCAAGGAGCTGTTCGGCACAACGGTCTTCGGGTTCGTGCGCAGTCAGCGGCTGGACAAGGCCCTGGAGCTGCTGCGGGACGGCGCCTGCAATGTCACCGAGGCGGCTCAGAGCGTGGGCTACAGCTCCCTCAGCGCCTTTTCGCTCGCTTTCCAGGCGGAGTTCGGATTCACTCCGGGGTCGATACGCGGATGGTATAGCGGCGGCGGCACTGGACCGGAGGGCCGCCGCCAGACCGCGGGAACCCGCCGAGGAGGCGCTCGCCGCCCAGGACCACTGCGGTAACGAGCCGCGCCGCACCGAATACGCCCTCGTCCCCGGCCAGGGTAGGGGTCAGCGCCGGCCTTTCCGGTGCCATTCAGGGCCTGTGTCCATCGTGGGCTCAGGGAGTGGGGGTGTGGCGCAGGGTCATGGTGCCGTCGGCCGCGTGGTAGATCGCGCCGCTTCCGTCGCCGGGCTCTATGCGATGGCTGCCGAAGATGCTCCGGGTGGCATATTCCGCGCCGCCCAGTATGTTCCATCCCCGGTAGACGGGGGCCGTTGCTCCTTCGAAGGGCTCGACGTCCCCCGCGCCGAGAGCGGCGAACGCCAGGCCGTAGCCCCAGTTGTCTCCCAAGAGGTCAAGGGTGTACGAAGCCCACTGATCCCCGTCAGTGCACGACCACTCCCAATGGATCTGCGGACCCAACGCCTGGAACCAGATGCCGATGTCCTCGATCTCGTCGCCTCCCTCGTTCAACGGCAGGAGCAGCAAGGCGAGGACGGAGTCCGATTCCGGGTCGGAACGGTGGTAGTCCACCGAGCAGGTCCAGTCGCCGCCGGAGGGGTCAAACTCCGGAGCGTACTCGTAGCTCTCGATGTCGAACGGGCCTTCCGCCCAGCCCCAGACACAGCCCTCTTCCGGACTCCACGCCAGGGGCACGGTGAGGATGGTGCGCATGCTCGAGACCCACCAATCGTAGTGCCCGCCGTCGATCAGCCCGCTCAGGACGCGGTCGACCGTGACGTCCACGTCCAGCTCGAACCTCAGACAGTCTTCCAGCAGCTCGGCGAGGCTGATCGGCTCGCCGATACCCAGCAGGTCCACGATCCTCTCGAGGCGCAGCAGGGCCTTGATCTGGTGCAGCTCGTGATGATTCACGCAGCGGTCCCGGGCCACGGCGCGCAGGTTTTCGATGCCGGCCCGGATCAGGTCCCAGCCTGTATCCACCTGATCGGCAAGCAGCGATGTGGGGCCCAGACCCAGCAGGTCTTCGGCCAGGTAGACCTGCTTCTGCCAGCCCAAGAACGCGTTCACTGCCTGGATAAACGCGTCCAGATCGCTTCCGCTTGCCGTGCTGCTCAGATTCGGATAGATGGTTTCGTCCCACCAGCTGAGCAGCTGGTTTTCTACGGCATCCGTGAGCTCTTCGGTGAGCTGGAGATCGCCGTTCTCGTCGTAGGTCGCGGCTCCGGCCACCTCGTGCTCGTACTGGGCCTCGGTGCCGACGGGCGGTGGCAGTTCCCCGGGCGAGCCGTAACCGACCCCATAGCCGCAGAAGTGCGAGATCACGAGGCGGATCGGCCGCTGGAGGCTCGCCGCGGGGTACAGGCGCAGCTGAGTGCCGTCGCCGGAATAGGCGAAACTGACTGCGGCAGGTACGTCGAGGTCCTGGGGTGGGGTCAGGGTCAGCGTGGCGGGCTGCATGAGCTGCAGGCCCGAAGGCTCCAGGTGCAGAGCCGCCACGAGCCCGCCCGAGAGGGGCAGCCCGGTTGCCGCCGAGACAGGGGTGATGGAAATCGGTTCCTCCGCAAGCAGCGCGTTGGCAGGGATGTCCAGGGCGTAGACCACGCCGTTGGCATCCGTGGTGCTCAGGATGCCCCCCGCGCTGCCGATGCTCCCGGTCTGCGTGTAGGCGCGTGCAAGAGAGAAGCTTACCTGGCCGCCATCGCCGGAGGTGTCCTCTCCGTCTGCGAGGGGAAGCCCGATGTTGCAGGCCGCAACGAGAGCCGCAGCTGCCAGGGCACATGCACCGATTCGAAGGATCCTCTTCGTCATCTCGAACCTCCTGCTCCTCGGAGTCCGGGCCCCTGCGGGCCCGACCGGCGGCGTCTGTCCAGCCGCCCTACCGGGACGTGCGGCCCACGTCCTGACCGATGCACCCGCAGCCCGGCCACTCAGGCGCCAGGACGGAGCCGCCGATCGCCGCGACCAGGACGAGGCAACGCCTGTTGCTGGCTATCCTCCTGGGCGCTGGTTTCCCTCCCTATTCTACCCTCAAAGCGCGCCCACCGACCCTCGTCAAAGGACGTTTTTTTCGCTCGAAAGGACCCGCCCGAGGCTGAGCTGCGTGCTCCCGAAACGGGCGTGGCCCCCGGAACGGGCGTGCTCCCGGAACCGGCCTGAGGCGCCGGGTCGGGCAGCTGGCGCAGGCGGTTGCCGCTCTCCATTTACCCCTCTCCTTGACGCCTCGTCGGCCGCATGCGATAGTGGGTTTCAGGAGGAGGCTGCCATGGCTGGAGAGGCGATCGGGTGTGCGAGACCGACCGGCAGCGTGGTTGGCGCATCGCCCAAAGAACAAAGCTCCGAGCCCGCGGAGCGACCCAAGGAGCAAAGCATGGTGCAGGTCAAAGTAGGGGGCAAGGCGCCTGATTTTCAGGCACCGGCTTATCACCAGGGCAAGTTCACGAGCGTGAAGCTCTCGGAGCATCTGGGGAAGTGGGTCCTGCTGTGTTTCTATCCGGGGGATTTCACCTTTGTCTGACCGACCGAAATATCAGCGGTCGCTGATAGATATGACGAACTGAAGAAACTGGGCTGCGAGGTATTCTCCGTGAGCGTGGACAGCACGTTCACGCACAAGATTTGGGACGAGGAAGAGCTGTCCAAGATGGTGGACGGCGGAGTCCCCTTTCCCATGATCTCCGACGGAGCGGGACACCTGGGCAAGGTGTACGGAGTCTACGACGAGAACGCGGGGGTGGACATCCGGGGACGTTTCATCATCGACCCCGATGGGGTCGTCCAGGCCATGGAGGTGTTGACTCCGCCCGTGGGCAGGCATCTGGACGAGACGATCCGCCAGGTGCAGGCCTTTCAGCATGTGCGAAAGACCAAGGGCGCGGAGGTTACCCCTTCGGGCTGGCATCCCGGCGATCCCGTGCTCAAGCCTGGGCCGGATCTGGTCGGAAAAGTCTGGAAGGTCTGGAAACCGCGGAAGTAGAAGAACGATCCAGCCCTTCGAGCGCAACCAGGGCAACTCAGCCGGCAAGTGAGCCGGGGAAGCTGATGGGATCTGGTGGTCCCCGCGGTCTTCAAAACCGTTGGTCGCCTGAACAGGCGACGGCAGGTTCGATTCCTGCCTCTTCCGAATTTTGCCGTCCGCAATCGCGAGGATGAACTAGTCAGGTGCACGTCATCGGAACCGCCGGACACGTGGATCACGGAAAGACCCTTCTCATCGAGGCTTTGACCGGGATCAACGCGGACAGGCTGCCCGAGGAGAAACGCCGCGGCCTGACCATCGACCTGGGATTCGCCCACTTCTTCACCCCCGGCGGAGAACCCGTGGGGGTGATCGATGTTCCCGGCCACGAACGGTTCATCCGCAACATGGTCGCCGGAGCCTGGTCGCTGGATCTGGCGCTGCTGAGCGTGGCTGCGGATGACGGATGGATGCAGCAGACCACCGACCACACCCGGGTCCTGTGCATGATGGGAGTCCCCGGGTTGATTGCGGTCGTCACCAAGGTCGACCTGGCCTCCCCGGAGCGCGTTCGCCAGGTCACCGAGCAGGCCGCCCGCGAGTGCAGCCTCAGGGGGTATCCCCGGGTGCCCACGATCGCGGTGTCCGCCCGAAGCGGGCAGGGCATCGAAGAGCTGAAGGCCCTGATCCTGCGGCAGCTTGCCGGGCTCCCGGAGCCCGGGCAGAGCTTCGCCCATCTCTACGTGGACAGGGTGTTCTCCGTCAAGGGTGCCGGACTCGTGGTGACCGGCAGCCTGGAGGGAGGAGCGCTGCAGCGGGGGCAGGAGCTGCTCCTGCTGCCCCAGGGCAGGCGCACACGCATTCGGGGCCTTCAGTCCTACTACAACGAGTGCGGGCGGGTCGAGCCCGTCTCCCGGGTAGCGGTCAACCTCACCGGCATCGACATGCAGGACATCGGCCGGGGAGACCTGCTCACCGAACCGGACAGCCCTTTTCAGGTGGCCAGGGAGTTCGTCGCCCGCATCGCCCCTGCCGCCGGTGACGAGGCGCTTGCTTCGCTGAAGAGGGACACCGAAGTGGAGATCGCCGCAGGAACGGGTCACCAAACCGCTCGGCTGACCCGCATCGCGGCCAGCGCTCTGGCGCGGGTGCGTTTGAGCCGCGGGATTGCCCTGCGGTGGAGCCAGCCGATCGTGCTCATCCAGCGCGGAGGAAGCGCCATCCTGGGCGGAGGGCGCGTGCTGTGGGTTGGACGGACCGACAAACGGCAGCGTCTCGTCCTGGCCGGGATCGAGCCGGCCCTGCCGGCGGAGCTGGGGCCCGAGCATCTGGCCCGATTGAAGCTTTCCCTGGAAGGCGCGGTCTCCCCGGAGCAGGCGAGGAACCTGAGGCTGTCCCCCGAGCTTCGGCAGAGTACCGTCGAGCTTGAGGGCTGGATCGTGGACAAGGAGTACGCGGGCCGACAGGAACAGCGGATCCGGGAGCTTGCGGCCGCACCGGGGGGCGTGCGGATCGGCGAGCTGGCCACCAAGATGAAGGGCGCACCGGGGGCTCTCCTGGGGCTCATCGCCGGGAAGCTCGCAGAGGAGGGCGCCCTGGTGCTTCGGGGAGGCATCCTGTTTCCTCGGGGAGCACAGGCGCCAGAGGTCTCTCCGATGGGGCGCCAGCTGCTGCGGGACCTCCATGCCGGGGGCAGCCGCGGGCTGGAGCTGAGCAAGCTCAAGATCGCAGGGGCCACCAAGGAGCTCCGCAACCTGACGCGGCTCGGACTGGCCGTCAGTCTCGACGGGGACATCTACTACGACAAGGAGTCCTATCTGGCCCTGGTGCGCACGTGTCTTGCCGGCCTGGAGGTGGGCGGAACTCTGACCATCGCCGAAGCCAAGGCTCGAACCCAGATGTCCCGCAAGTACGTCATTCCCCTGCTCAACCGCCTGGAAAGCGACGGCTACGTGAAGCGCAGCGGAGACGACCGCATCGTGGCCGCAACGCCGCAGTAGCCGGAGCCCCGCCTCGGCGTACAGCGACAGGGTTCGCAGCAGCTGTGTGACCATCCCGGCAGCCGCGAAAAGGAGGGTCGTTTCATGATCCAGGAAGTCAGCGCTCAGGAGTTGGACGCCCAGGCATTCATCGCCGAGAAGGTCGAGGAGATCCGGGCGGCGGTCGGCGAGGGCCGGGCGATCAACGCCCTGTCGGGAGGGGTCGACTCCTCCACGGTGACCATGCTCGGGCATCGGGCTCTGGGCGGACGCCTGCGCACCGTGTACGTGGAGAACGGCCTGATGCGCGCCGGCGAGGCGCAGCGGGTCGTGGCCCTCTTCGGGGAGCTCGGCGTCGCGGTGGAAGTGGTGGAGGCCCGCGAGGAGTTCTTTGCCGCCCTGCACGGGATCGCCGACCCGGAGGAAAAGCGCGAGGCCGTCACCCAGACCTTCTACAAGAGGGTGTTCGGGCGACTGGTCAGGGAAAGCGGCGCGAAGCACCTGCTGCAGGGCACGATCCTGACGGACGTGGACGAGACGGTGGCGGGGATCAAGAGGCAGCACAACGTCTTCGAGCAGCTGGGTATCGACCCGCAGGAGGCCTTCGGCTATCGGATCCTGGAACCTCTGGTCAGCCTGCGCAAGGACGGGGTCAGGAAGATCGGCCGGGCTCTAGGCCTGCCCGCCGAGCTCTTCGAGCGCATCCCCTTCCCTGGACCGGCCCTTGCGGCCAGGGTGATCGGCGAGGCCACCCCGGAGCGCATCGAGACCGTGCGGCGGGCCACCGTGGTGGTCGAACGGCTGCTGGCTGGAAGCGGGGCCTTCCAGTATCTGGCCATCCTGCACGAAGACCGTGTGACCGGGATGCGGGACGGCAAGCGCCAGTTCGGCGGCCAGATCGAGGTGCGCTGCTGGGACAGCGTGGACGCCCGCACCGCCACCCCGACCCGGCTGCCCTTCGAGCTGTTGGAGCGGCTTGGGCGGGAGATCACCGCCGAGGTGCCGGGGATCGTCAGCGTGACCTACAACCTGGCCTCCAAGCCCCCGTCGACGATCGAGGCGGTGTAGGCGGGCGCCGCCCACCCCACTGGGAAAGGAGGCCAGGCGGCGAGGGCGATCTACCTGACCAGCTCCACGAGCTGGAAGTCCACCACGCCGGCTGCGCGCCCCTCCTCCACGTCGACGTGCATCTCCAGGGCGAAGTCTTCGCTCACCCGTACCACCACCTGGTCGAAGACCAGCCCCCGTTCGCCGGGGACGCGAACCCGAACCCGCTGCCCGTCGGACACTCCGAAGTCCCGGGCGTCCCGCGGGTGCATGTGAATGTGACGGGCCGCTGCGATGACGCCGCTGTCCAGCGGCACGCTGCCGGCACTGCCCACCAGGGTTGCACCCGGGGTGCCTTCCAGGTGCCCGGACTCCCGCAGCGGGGGAACGATACCAAGCACCAGGCCATTGCCGAAGGAGATCTCCACCTGGGTCCGAGGCCGCGGCGGACCCACGACCACCGCCCCGGGGATCCGCCCCTGCGGACCGACCACCTCCAGGGTTTCGCGGCAGGCGAACTGCCCGGGGATGGTCAGATCGTACCACTTCGTGAGGACGTGTCCCCTGCCGAAGAGCGCTTCCACGTGCCGGGGCTCGAGGTGCACGTGGATGTCGGACATGGCGATAGGCAGCATGGTCTTCACGGCGTTGCTCCAGGGCTTCCGTCTGTGTTCCGCGCCGGGCGTCCGGCCTCCCGAGGTTCCTATTCTCGACAGCCTGCAGTCCGCATGTCAAGATCCGGCCCCGCTGCGGTCGCTGGTGCGCCGCGGCGACCTGCGCTACAATTCCCAGCAGACATCTTCGATTCGGGGGGATCAAATGCGTACCAGGTCCGTGCTCCTATGCGCCGCGCTGATCGCGGCGGTCGCCGTGGCTCTGACGGCCACGCCGCAGGTGGCGGTCAGCGATTTCGGCGTCTCGAGCGAGAATCCCAGGCTGAAGTTCGTGGGCAAGGGGCTGGCCGAGATGATCGCCGTCGAGCTGGCCGGCTCCGGGGCCGTCATGCTCATCGACCGCGACCGCCGGATGGAGCTCCTGAGCGAACAGGAGTTCTCGCTGTCGGACGCCGCCGATGCGCAGAGCCAGGCCCGGATAGGCCGCCTCCTGGCGGCCGACTACATCCTCTACGGCGAGATCGTCGACATGGACTCTCAGGTCCTGGTCACGGCCAAGATGGTCGACGTGGCCTCCGGACAGGTGGTGTGGACTGACAAGCATCTGGGCGCCCTCGCCGACTACGACCTGATCAGCTCCGGCTTCGTGCGGGCCGCGGTCGTCCACCTCGGGGCTGCCCGGGGGCCAGCGGCGGCCCCGGCGGTCAGCAAGGCCCCGCCGGAGGTCAAGGAACAGCTCCTGGTGGCCTTCTCCCGGGCCGTGGACTCCTATGACCGCAGGGACAAGGCCGAAGCCAGGAGGGAGCTGGAGACCGCCCGGAGGATCGACCCGAAGAACCGGGCCGTGGCCCTGTACCTGAGCAAGCTCGCCGAGGGGAACCCCCGCTTCCAGGTCGAGCTGGAAAAGCACGCCCCGAGCTACAACCCGGCGCGCTTGGGTATGGTCGAAAAGGGCTCGGTGTACTACTGGGTCTCGCAGAACCTTCCCTGGGAGATGATGGACCCGGAGTACCAGCCGGTGGGGGACCTCGAATACTACGAGTTGGGCGCCACGCAGCGCCTCGGCACGCTGCTGCCCCTGGGGGATCGCTTCGGCCTGGCCTCCGAGATCTCCTGGAGCGTCGTCCAACCGGCGACGCACACCGTCGACTACGCCGGCGACGTGGCCTCCAACTTCCCGGGCCTTTCGTTCATCGGCCTGTTCAGCCACGCCTTCGGCGCGCAGATGGGCGTGGGCTACAGGATCGCGGACGGCCTGGGCCTGGGCATCGGAGCGCGGGTCGCCGTTATCGGTCCCTGGCGCTGGCTGTGGTATGGTGAGGAGTTCGATATGGAGGCCTACACGCTCCTGGACGCCGCCGGGGTGTGCTACGCCCTGGACGGCGGTCTTTCCTACCAGGCCCCGGACGGCAGGCTCGGCGCGGACCTGCAGGTGATCTGGTCGAATCAGCCGGACCCCTACCTCGACGAGGTGGACGACCCGGCCGAGCGGACTCTGAACGCCGGAACCGTGCCGCTGAGCCTGGCCGGCTCCGTGACCGGAGGGTTCCTGGACCGCAGCCTCTTCGCCTCTCTCAAGCTCATCGGGGACGTGTACACGGACGATCGCTCAGGCGCCGCCCTCCGGGTCATCCCGGCGCTGGAGTGGTGGCCCCTCGACTGGCTTGCCCTGCGTGCGGCCTACGAGTATTCCCTGCTCGCGGTGAGCGACATCTTCGCCGATGGGCACGGGTTCATGGCCGGGTCCTCGGTGCTGCTCGGCCGCTGGGAGATCCACCTCAACTACGTGAACCGCTTTCGCCCCTATCGCATTCTCTTGGGAGAGGGCAACCGCGATCAGACCCTGCTGTTCGGCGTGGCCTGGAACGGCCTGCCCGGGCGGAAGTAGAACTCCTGTCGCGATCTCGGGCAACCGTGATCGCAGCCCCGGGCGATCGGCGTCCCCGGGGCTGAGGGCTATGTCGCCTGGATCAGGGGTCCGGCGTTCTCGATCAGCTTTCTCACTCGACGCAGATACCGTGCGGCCGGTGCTCCGTCGACGATGTCGTGGTCGAAGCTGAAGGTCAGACAGAGGTGGTCCCGCTCGCGGGGGTGTCCGTCCACCAGGCGAAGGCGCCGAACGATACCTCCTATGGTGACGTTGAGGGTGTGGCTGGCGATCGGCACACCCCAGCCTGCGCCGTTGCCGAACATTCCGACGGAGGTGACCATCATGGTCCCGGCCCGGTCCTTCATCAATCTCGGAAACCTGTCGAGCAGCCGGAAGGCCAGACGACGAATCAGCGGCGGGATGGCCAGATAGAGCCTGATGCTGTCGAACACCCCGGCCGTCTCGGCCGGCGCCGACCGAGCTTCCTCGATGTCCCGGTGGATCTCCCGGATCGACTTTCGATTCGCCGCCCGGATGAGGGTCGGCACGACCTGGTTTCTCCCGCGAACGACCCGCTCGACCGGCGTGCTGACGTCGACCTCGTCAAACATGACCAGGCGATTACGCAGGTCTCGGTACCCGTGGACCGACCTGTCCCGCTCGACGGCTCGGGCGCAGCAGCTGATGATCAGCCCGGTGAAGGAAAGAGCTTCGCCGGTTTCCCGACCGATGCGCCGCAGCTGCCTGCGAGCGTCCGTGACGTCGACCTCCACCATGGCGTGGATCATGTGCTTCCGGGCCGCCGCGTCGAGCAGGTCCCTCGTGGCATGTCGGACACGTGGATAGGGCAGCGCCGTGAACGCATCGTGATGCATGTGAGTGCCTCGCACCCGGATATTATGAGGCTGCTCCGGACGGCACTCCCATAGTCCGAAGGGTCTACTTCGGCCCAGACAAGGGTTTAACCGCCGCGCCGCTCTTCCAGAGGCCGGCGGTTTTCGAGAAGCCGGCACATGGATTCACGACCGGGTCCCCTTGACTCTTACGACGTTCTGGCTTAGCGTGCAAGCAAGCGCTTGCACGCAAGAGAGCGTACGGGAGGCACGGTCGAGTGAAGGGCACGACTGACGCCGGCGAGAGGATCCTGGATGCCGCCGCCCGGCTGTTCGCCCGGCGGGGCTACTCCGGCACGTCGACCCGGGCGATCGCCAGGGAGGCGGGGGTCAACGAGGTCACCGTGTTCCGCCGCTTCGACAGCAAGGCAGGCGTGCTGCGGGAGCTCGGACGGCGCATCGAGGGCCGCACGGCAGGCAGGGCCGCCCCGCAGCCGGAGGACAGGCAGCGGGAGGACAGCTCCGACGTCCGGGCGACCCTGCTGGACCTGGCGCGAAGGGAGGTCTCCTCGGCCATGGAAAACGGCGGGCTGGCCCTTCGTCTCGCCTTCGAGGCCCAATCGGTGCGGGAGGTCGAGGAGGTCCTGGGGGACAGCGTCCCGGCGAATCTCGCGGCGCTCTCCGGGTACCTGCGCGAACAGCAGGCCGCGGGTCGGCTCCGCAGGGATGTCGATCCGGGTGTGATCGCCGAGGCCTTCTTCGCCCTGACCTCCTCGTACGTGATGTATCGCATGGTAACGAAGCTGCAGGACGCTCCCGCCGATGCGGGCCTGGACACGAGCATCGATCAGCTCCTGGACCTGTTCTGGGCCGGGGCTGCACCTCAGGAGGAGACGAAATGAAGAAAGCGAGTCGTACGGGAATGGTCATCCTATGCCTGGCCGTGGCGCTGATGGCGGGGGCCGCCGGCGCCGCCGGGGTGTTCCTCCGGGGAGACGGCAGCACGGAAACGGTGGTGAGCCCGAGAGGCGAGCGGTACGAGATGGTGAGCGGCGGAGTCTACCGGTACAACGCGGAGCGCCTCGTGGCCGAGGGGGTGGGATGGGACATCTTCACCCTGTTCGTGGCCGTGCCGGCCCTGCTGGCGGCGCTCCCGGGTCTGGGCCGAGGGGGCCTGCGGTGGCGGCTGTTCGCGATCGGCATCCTGGGCTACCTCTTCTACCAGTACCTGATGTACGCGGTGACCTGGGCCTTCGGCCCGCTGTTCCTGCTTTTCGTGGCCATCTATGCCGGAAGCCTGGCGGCGATCGTCTGGGTCGTGTCCACCATCCGGGTGCATGAGCTCCCCGGACGCTTCACCGAGCGCTTTCCAGGGCGGGGTATGGGGATCTTCAGCTTCGCGGTCGGGCTGCTGCTTACAGGCATGTGGCTCGGGCGGATCATCCCGGCCATGACCGGCGAGATCCAGGGATTGCTCGTGGGTCAGACCACGCTGGTGGTCCAGGCTCTGGACCTGGGGCTCATCGTGCCCCTGGCCGTGTTCACGGGTGCCATGGCCTGGCGCCGGCGCCCGCTTGGGTACCTGCTGGCATCGGTGCTGGTCGTCAAGGGCGCGGCCATGGCCGCGGCCATCTCGGCCATGCTGCTGATGGCCTGGTCCGTGGAGGGAGCCCTGGAGATCGTGCCCTTCGCCCTGTTCGTCCTGATCACGGCCGTGGCCGTGTGGCTGGGGGTGCGGCTGTACCGAAGCGTGCGGCCCGCGGCGTCGGCTGCCGCCCCGTCTGTTGCTTCGCAGGGCCGGTCGTAGTACCGTTCTCCGGGGGGTACATCGTGGGCTGGATTGCGTTCCTTGCGGGTGGTTTCGTACTGGTAGGGGTGGCTGTCGCCGTGGTGTTCGTCCTGGCGATGCGCCAGGACCGGCGGGTCAAGGAGAGTCTTGCCGACCTTGCGGGGGCACAGGGTTTCCAGTACCTCTCCGAACCGCAGCAGGAAGCGCAGGCGCTGCTGGACTACGTGAAGGCGGCGCGCTTCTTCACCACTTCGCAGGTTCACCGGAACGACAGGAACCTGTTCTCCGACCTTCTTCAGGGGACTTACGCGGACCGCCCCTTCCGGTTCTTCCGACACACTCACAAGCACGCTGAGCTGCGAACCCGCACCCGCTACCACTCCAGCAGCACGGCGTGCGGCGGGGGACAAATGGAGATGCGCTCGGTCACCAGCTTCGTACTGGTGATGCCCTTCGGGCGTCCCTTGCGCCTCCAGCCTGTCTGGTTCAAACGGGCGTCGATGCTCGACGCCGTTTTCACCCTGGCGGGCCTGTCCAGAGCCCGGGCGGGGGCCCCGGAGATCGACCGTCGCTTCCACTTTTTCTGTGCCGACCCATCCTTCGTACCGCAGTTCCTGGCCCCCGAGGTCGAGGAGCTGGGGGATTCGCTTCTCAAGGGTGAGATGGTGTATGTCGATCCGGGGTTCGCGCTCCTGGCCAGTCCGGGGTACAGAGGCCCCGAGTGGCTCCTCGGCAAGCTGGATGCGCACCGCCGCCTGTGCGGCTACCTGGAGTCGAGATACTGAGGATCGTCGGCGCAGCCGGCGGGCGCGCGAAGCGCTCTGCGGCGCGGAGCCAGTGTCGAGTCGATGCCCCTGCCCGATGCCCCGCCTCGTCGCTACTGCAAGAGCTCCCTGACGGCAGCGCAAATCCGCTCGGTGTTCGGAAGAGCCCGGTCTTCCAGGGGGCGGGCGTACGGGATGGTCGTCCGGGTGCAGACACGGGCGAATCTGCAGGATATCCCGGCCTCCAACACGAGCGCGGCCAACTCACCGGAAAGCCCGAAGCCCTCGTAGTCCTCGTCCACGACCACCAGACGTCCCGTCCGGGCAACCGCTTCGCGGACCGCGGTCCTGTCCAGCGGAGAAACGGTGCGCAGGTCGAGAACCCCCGCGGAGATTCCTTCGAGGTCGAGGGTCTGCGCGGCCTCCACCGCGCGGTGTACGCCGACTCCCACGCCGGCGATCGTCACGTCGGTTCCCGGGCGGCGTGTCACTGCCTCTCCCATGGGAAGGGGTTTCCACCTGTTCGGCACCTTGCCGCGTGTCCCCTCTGCGGGCACATCATACTGGACCGTGCGTCGCGCCCCCGAGCCCAGGAACTCGAGCCAGGTCTCGGAGAGCAGCTTGTGTTCGAGGAAGATCACTGGACCGTCGTGTTGCAGGGCAGCCAGCATCAAACCCCCGGCATCGGCCGGTGTGGATGGAACCAGCACCGCCAATCCCGGGATGTGCGCAAGCCACCCCCACAGAGACTGTTCGTGCTGCCCGCCGTCCCCGTAACCGCCTCCGCACGGCGCCCGTACCACCACGGGGGCAGTCCAGCCCCCGCCGGAAAAAGCCTCGAGCTTGGCGGCATGGTTCAGTAGCGCGTCCATGCCCACCCCGAGGAAATCCACCATGTACACTTCGACCACCGGGCGCAGGCCTGCCATGGCGGCGGCCACCCCCGCCCCCAGGAAGGCGCTTTCGCTGATGGGGGTGCCGCGGACCCGGCCCGGGCCGAAGCGCACGAGCAGGTTGCGCCGGAGGAGCGGAACGTCCTCCCCGAGCACCACGATGTTCGGATCCTCCGCCATGGCCGTCGCGAGGGCGTCGTCAACCGCCTGGGTGAAACGCATCGATCTCATGACGCGTCCTCCCCCACGGCCGACGCGAGCACGGCGTCGATCTCTCCCTCCAGCTGGTCTTCCAGTGCCTTCAGGCGCAGGGGATCCGACAACAGGGCGCGGCGGGCAAGCTGCACCGGATCGTTGGCTGCATCACGGCGGGGGTCGCGCAAGGTCGCGAGCACGGCGCCAAGCACCTGTTTCAGACCCGCCCTGCGCTGGCCCAGGGCCGCCCCACGGGCGTGCAGGAAGGCCCGCGTGAGGGGAAGGGTGATACCCGGCATTTCCTTGAGGGGCTCGCGCGCCATGCGCAGCAGCTGGAAGCCCAGGAAGTGCCCCTCGAGGTGTACGCATCGGGCCTGGATGAAGGTCGGCCCCTGGCCTGATCGGGCCCGTTGCATGGCGGAGCGCGAAGCCTCCCACACTGCACCTGCATCCCGACCGTCCACCTCGACCGCGGGGACGCCCAGGCCTTGCGCTCGCTCCTGGAGATCTCCGCCGGTTACGGTTTGCGACTGAGTGGTGATGCCCCAGCCGTCATCCTTGCAGACAAACAGGACAGGCAGCGCCCAGGCCGAGGCCAGGTTCAGGGATTCCATCAGCATGCCCTGGTTCATCGCCGCCTCTCCGAAGAACGCGACGGCGATGGTCCCCGGACGCAGGTGCTGCGCCGCCAGCGCGAAGCCTGCGGCGCAGGGTCCGGCCGCGCCGACGATCCCGGAACAGGCGGCCAGGTGATCCCTGGAGTACAGGTGCATGTGCCCGCCCATCCCGCGGCACAGGCCATCCGGCCGGCCGAGCAGCTCGCGCATTATGGCCACGGGGTCGACGCCGCGCATGAGCAGGGCCGCGGTACCGCGGTGGTCCAGCGCCATGGCGTCGCCGTCACGCAGCTGGGCAACGACCCCGGCGACGATCGCCTCTTCACCCGTCCCGAGATGCAGCTCACCGGAGATCAGGCCGTCCTGCCACAGCGTTGCCGTGGCTTCTTCGAAGAGGCGGCTCTTGAGCATTAGGGAATACAGCGACCACAGATCGGCGGGCACGACCACCTCCAACCGGTGCGGACGACGAGGGCGGAGCCGACCACGACGGTCCTGCGCACGACCGGCTGCACACGCCTGCTGTGCCGCCCTCCGGATCATCCGCACACAGTCTACTACAGGCTTACCGGAAGTTCCACCGGCCGGGTTGCTGCGCCCCGGCGGTGGTCGAGCCGACTTCGGCCGCAGCAGTCACTTCGAGCTGATGCCTTCGCGGTCAGCTCCAGCGCCATGTGCGGGTATCGATTCAGGTCAGTCGATAGACGTAGGTGTCTTCTATAACGGTTCCGTTGACAACGTTGTTCGTGAATCGTATCCCACTCGCAGGTGTATCGGTTCCTACAGCTTGCCGCAGGAGACGCAGTAGTGGCTCCTCTGGCTTGACGAGCACAACATCGAAGAGTCGCAGGTCGGGAAGTTCATCCCTTCTCGCTTCCAGGACTTCACGAATCTGTCGATAGAGATTCATCGGACCCGTACTCCCGACCTCGTATTCCGCGATCAGAAGCTTCCATCGTTCGTACTCTGGATAATACAACCACAGGGCCGCTGCCGGGTTGATGCCCTCCTCGTCCAATATCTCGAGGAGTCGCTTGCCTGCAGCGACCATTTCCTTTGTCAGCGTCTTGTCTACCATCTTCGTCCAATCCAGGGTAGTATGCCGTTTCGCCCCGTGCAAGCCTTGTAGAGTTGTGCGGCTTGCGCCTCAGTAACAGAATAGTCATACCGTCGCGATTCTGACCAGTCCTTGACAACAGCCCAATTGACATCGAGATCCGCATTTGAAAGCCTGTCTTGCTGAAACACAGAGTCCAACCCGGCGGTACGGACAAGATTCTCAAGATCATGAGTGTGCGCGGCGTTTGCCAGTTTCCGATCGGGGAAGTCATAGCGTTCGATCTGCCTGCATATGCATGCCTTGAGGGCGCATTCGACGGAGTAACCGAGCAAGTAGTACGCACCAGGATATGATCTTGTCTTGAGCAAAGCTCTGGCCTCGCGGGTTCGAAGACGAGACAGCTCTTTGAAGTCATCCCGGTTCATGATCCACCCTTACAGCTGACAATGTTTTGTTGGACGATCTGGGATCTCCCAACTACGTCCATGTGTATTCCGAGCCCTGCGATTCGATCCCAGGTTCTCTGACAACGCCCCGGCACGAGGATCACGTGCCGGAACGCCCCCCGGTCTTCTTCTTACATACCGAATAACGCAACGAAGTCACGTAGTGCTTTCGAAACCGCCGGAATCAATCCATGTGGGTTCGATGAATCGATGCCTTGAGCCAGCTGGTCCAATTCCTGTGTGAACCAGTGCGCCTGCGCTTCGTAGACGGACACGCCCCCGAGCACGAAGTGCTCTTCCGTCGGGTTTGGGCTGGATCCAGAATCGTCAAGATACAGAAGATGCGTTCTGGACTCGTAAAAAGGAAATGCGGCCAAGTGGGCAGGATGCCCAGCGGACCGCGTTGGCAGCCCTCTCAACCGCTGCTGCAATCATCGCACAGCGCAAGGTAGTGGTCAATGTCCTTTTTCGCCAATTCCAGTCTACCTGAACATATACTATACGGCGACTGCCGACCCTGCCAACGCGCCGAGGTATCGGGGGTGTCGGTACGACGGATTCCCCGTATCCGGCAGGTGTCCGGCTCGGGCATTGCCGCGGCGCAGCCTATCGCCGCTGGCAAGTGGCAGCTGCCCGGAGCTGGGCACTGCGAACGATTTTCGCGGACCGGCCGGCCGGGACGTCCTCTCCTATCCTATCCGGACTGAGCCGCCCGCTGAGACCGCTCGTGCAATTCTTCGATCACCCGCCGCAGCTCGTCCATCCGGGGTGGCTTGCTCAGTACCCAGTCCACGCACTCCG